>Ga0310811_10009798_pt1 | contig 12386 bp, 11 predicted proteins | sample YCmetagenome_FD_207642 | JGI IMG/M metagenome (GOLD analysis project Ga0310811, IMG submission 207642) | Soil microbial communities from experimental microcosm in Duke University, North Carolina, United States - YC | ecosystem: Engineered > Artificial ecosystem > Soil microcosm > Unclassified ... | reverse complement strand
GACTCCAGATGATTTGAGCTATAGAACGAGATTGTTAGTGTAGTACACGACAGAATATGGTGGGCAGCACTCACCTGAGCAGTTGCTTTGCACTTCCATACCTACAACAGTAGACAGTATTAGATAGATATCAATATAAGAAAAAAAGACGCACCTCTTTGTCGGCTTTAGACAGCCTGTTCCAGTAAGATGCAAAGACAGTTGCTGGTTCCTTTTGATGGCCGTTTGATTGCCAGTCGAGAGCGCACAAGTTCCTGTATGATATGAATCGTACAATTAGTTTTAATTGTTCTGAAAATAATAATATAACTTACCGCACGGTGATCTTTGCGCCCACGCGCATTGGCTTGATACTCGGCTGACGCTTCTTGACGGTATCAGGCTTCGAGTCAATCACGATCGTGGTCTTTGTTTGTTCGGCGCAAGCTGCTCCAACAAGTTCCACTTTCACAGCAAGTGAAGCTGCATCGGTGCTCAATTGGACCTCTGGCATGGAGACGATCATGTTGGAGGGTGGTATTACAGCAGATTGCAATTCAGAAGTTGGCGAATTGATAGAAGTCGTGGGAAGTTTCTGTGGAATAGGACTGGACCGAGGTTTGAGGACAAGATTTGAACTAAATAAAACGATCGCGTCAGTGTATTGCATAAATACTACAATCAAATGATGAAATGAACTTACAGAGGGTTTTTGACCTGTAAGATGAAACACGTAAAATTAGCATCAGCACAACATGCACCACAAGCAACTCACCTCCATGGTAATAGCTTCCTTCTCTTTGCCTTTGTCCGTTTGTGGTGGTGGGGTGGGCTCGCGGTCACCGTCGGGTGTAGTGTTGTTGTGTGATGGCAAAGGGGGTGACGCTAACTGTAGACCCAACTATGTCAGTAGTAAACAACTAAAATATTAGAACTTATGATTTCATTTGATGTTGAAGGGGTGACACTAGCTATAGATCAATCATGTTAGTAGCAATAACAAAATAAGAACAAAACTTACGATTTCGTCTGACGACAAAAGCAATGACATACCTGAATCAATGCGTGGTCGCTTTGTCATACGGTTCTCATTGGGATCGGGTGAGCTCCTTTTTTTAATGATCAGTGTCATCTCGGAGGTGCTCTCTTCTTCTAAGCACATGTCTTCAGACTCAGTCTTCATGCACTTGCTGCCCTTATTTTTGACATGGTAGTTGTACCATTGGGAGTAATTGTCGATCAAAAGCTTTGTGGTTTTCCAACTGTTGGCACAAAGACAAAGTTCGAAATATTCCTTCCGCAATGTGTGAACCAGCCACTTGATGATATCGAGTGAAGCTTGTCCGATTGATTCCAGTGCGAGTCCTTGGTTATGTAGCTGACGGAAGCATGAAAACATTGTTGTCCGAATTACCTTGGCATGCTGAGCCGACACAAGTATGCCGTCCTTGTTCTGAAGGTAAGTACAAGACACATTAATACCTTGTGCCATACGCTTGGATCCGCATGCTGGTTTCTTTGAAGAAGAACCAGGTACGGCTGATGTGCTTGGAGGGAAGTATTCTTGCCATTGCTTTTTCGTCCATGACTTCACTGATCGATAGTCTGTCGGATCAAGTTCTCAATCACACTCTTCGTCAATCAATCCATCCAGTAAGACAGATGGTTTTCATTCATCTGTAGCATTTGGTGTGTTGGAAGGGGACGAGGATGAGGCGGAAGGGGATGAGAATGAAGAGCTCGATGCAACAGAGCTTGCAGAGCTTCGTATATTCACAATCACATTACTATATACATTTTATGCGTGTTGTTAGTGGATATATGTGCATGAAATGACATGGCACTTACTGTAATGTTTGGCAGGTTGAGCTCAAAGACGTTTTCTCATTCGTAACCCTAAGTAATTCTGCTCGGAGACTCGCTACTGTGTGCTGTAGTTCCATAAGTTGGCATTTGAGTTGCACAACTACATCATTATCATAGTCCCTGAAGGACACAGAATCTTGGCCAATAAGAGGCTACATGCTGGAACCCTGTCATAGAAGAGACTTACATCAAGTCAGTACTGTGTCATTTCTTCAATCATGATCAGAATTATCAGTATCAGCTCACACTATTCGGGTCAGGGGTATCATGTGTGAACAATTGATGGGAGGATGTGGCAGACACAACCCTCCAAGTAGTATTCTTTGATGATGAAGAGGCTTTCAAAGATTGGGCTGACGCAGACTATGTGTAAGGCGCTAGGTCAGCATTCCCTTGAGAATGACGTGTGATAACAAAATCAAAGGGCATACTTCCCTTTAGACATATCGCGGGCAAATGGTCAACAACTTACATAGCACCAAGGTCCTAATTCTACTAAATGACGGTTGCTCGGGCATGCAAGTCTGACAGAACTATCAAGTATCGACTACAGAGCACATCGTCCGACTTGCCCTCCTCGGCGCCCCGAACACGACAATACGGATCCTATTTTATTGACACAGCTTGGTTATTTGATGCCATGATTTCCGCCAAAACTCAGCTCAAGGATGCCAGTGCTCTAATTGCAGCTGAACCGTATACAAACTTCAGCAGTTTCTTCTTGCCTCGAATGGGTTCTGGCAGTCAATGTGTCGATGTGATCAATCAGATGTATGTAGCGCTCGAGAGACTTAGTCGATTTTGCACGCGCGCGCATCAACATCACGCTGGGTATGGGTATGCGTTGTGAAACGTGATTTACCAACTTGGAAACAAGATCATATATAGAAGGACTCTACCACCCAATGCAGGAGATGGGATGTGAGAGCAGAAGCCCTCACAGAGCCAGATGGCCTTAATCCCAGTTTGTAGGCGGCAGTGAGGAGATCCTCATCTGAAGGCCAGAAGGCCCAAACCGGCGAATGCAGGAGATGGGATGTGGGAACAGAAGCCCCCACAGAGCCAGACGGCCTTAATCCCAGTTTGTAGGCGGCAGTGAGGAGATCCTCGTCTGAAGGCCAGAAGACCTGTACCGCCCAATGCAGGGGATGGGGTGTGGGAACAGAAGCCCCCACAGAGCCAGATGGCCTTAATCCCAGTTTGTAGGCGGCAGTGAGGAGATCCTCATCTGAAGGCCAGAAGACCTGTACTGCCCAATGCAGGAGATGGGACGTGGGAACAGAAGCCCCCACAGCGCCAGACGGCCTTGATCCCAATTTTTAGGCAGCAGGGAAACCGATAGTGATAGTGATAGTGATAGAACAAAAGCCAACAAGTCGGAGTTGGAATTTTCAAAAATTTATTCCGATGATCACGTGACACCAATTTCTTCTAGGGCGTGGGGAAAATTGGTCATGGCAAGGGACCATTTCACCCCTTGCCATGGCGAAGCTGCCCGCATTCAATTGCATCACGTGATTTTCGGACTGCGTTGCTCCCCTGCTCTGACTTCAAGCTATCTTTGCATTGAAGGCACGATTTGCTTTTGAACAACTCTCCGATGTATCTTTAAACGGCGTGTATTTCTTTTTCTGTCTGGTTTACTGTGCATCTGTTCATTTTAGGGGTTTGTGCCCGATCTTAGGTACCATCCTGTTTGTTGCCATGCGCATGCAGCCTTGGCTTTATGACATTGCTTCATCCTGCTAGCGCCAAATGTAATGTCCGGTTGAATTACATGTTCAATAGCTCTCATCTTGCGTATTCAGGTTCAAGAACTTGCTCTCACGCAACCAGCGCCGCAGGTAAATCAATTTCCTTCCCCTTCGCCCTCTTATCCATCGCCATTTTCATTCATAGAGCGGAAGCTGCAATGACATGTCTCTGCAGGCTGTTTCGACGACTGACGGCTCTGATTTCAAGTCTCTGCAGGCTATCTCGATGACTGACAACTCTGATTTCGACACTTTGCAGGCTTTTTCGACGGCTGGAAACTCTGATGTCAAGTCTCAGCAGTTCGTTCAGGTGATTTCCCATTGATTTCCTTCTGCTTCACCCTCTCATCCATCATTCTATTCAAAGATCGGAAGCTCCAATGCTAGGTGTCTGCAGCCTGTTTTGACCACTCGAAGCTTCGATTTCGACGGCCGCAAGCTTCGATTCCAAGTCCCAGCAATCATTTTTAACGACTGCCCAATCGGTTTCGACGGTCGAACAGTCTCTTTCGAATGGGCAGTCAATTTCCAAGGCTGAGCAATCTTTCAAGGCCGAACAGTCTCTTTCGTCGATGACCGAGCAAACTTCTCTCAAGTCTGGGCAGTCTGTTTTCAAGCCGAGCAGGGTGTTTCAAAGATTGAGCAGGGCGCTTTCATGGCAGAGCAAGGGATTGCAAAGGTTTGGCAGGGTGTTTGACAGTTCGAGCAGGATGTTTCAATGGCTGCGCAGGGTGTTTCTAAGGTTTGAGCAGGGGTGCTATCTCTACTATCCAAGCCACCCATACTAATTTTGTTTTCTCAGTGCGTGGTAGAGGGTTGCGACAATCTGCCAAGCACAATTTCATACCTGTCGAGCACATGCACCGCCAAATCATTCGATACGATCCAAAAGTTTAGGGCTGCGGCAAGATGTTTGACGATTCATGCACCTTCACGTCCGTGCCCATTTATCCCCGTAAACAGGCAAGATATCACACAGTTCGTTTTGACGACCGTAAGCTTCGATTCTAAGTCTCAGCAATCGTATTCGACGACTGTCCAGTTGGTTTCGATGGCCGAACAGTCTCTTTCCATGACCTAGCGATCTTTGTTCAAGTCTGAGCAGGGTGTTTCAAAGGTTGGGCAGGGTGTTCCGAAGTTAGAGATGGGCGTTTCAATGGTTGTACAGGCTGTTTCAAAGGTATGACTTTATCCTTTGCTCGTATGGTGCCTTTCACACTTTTTCACGCAGACACTTGTCATCACCACGGCTGAGCTCCTCACAATCACCAAGACCACCTATACTGCATCCATCACAGGGGACTTGTTCACCGCTGAGAAGGTCCTCACTCGAGATATTACCGCCGATGCCAAGAACTTTGCTTCCTATGCCAACCGCTCTTTCATTATGGCGCGCAAATTCGACTGGAACAATGCGCTTCAGGATGCAACCAAGGTGATAATGATCCATCACATGCTAACTAGAACCCCGCTGACTTAGATGGTTTCGTAGTCTCTTGCCATACAGACATCATTGCCTGGTTACATTGCCCAAGGTATCGCTTTCTGCGGAAAGCAGCTTGTCGACGACGCGAGGGCAGCCTTTGATCTGGCGTTCACGTTCACGCAGGGGATATGGATGCTACTGCGTTTGTTTGCTTAATCAAGGCAGGTTAATTTGCTCGTCTTGTGTAGTGTGCACTTCGTGCATCAGGCGAGTCTTCGATTTGAACTAGGAACTATTGCCTTGAATGACGGGCATCACAGTGAGGCTGGCACTTTCTTGGCTAAATCCCCCCCTCCTAGTTCCTGCGAGGCTTTCAATGTGGTACGTTGATATGTAGTCACCGGAAAATTCACCTGTCCTCAACCGCGCCTTTTGCAGCTCTTCGGATGGGACATCGAGACGTTGTGGCAGATGTCCAACCAGAAGTTGATCCTTGCGCTCCTTGGGGATGGCATGCTTGGAGAAGCCTTCGAATTGTACCGTCTTGCGATGGACGCAAGTGATGAAACTACGAAGACCAACTTACAGTCTTGTGTCTTGAGTGAGTTCTCTCAGTAATGCCACCCATACTATGGTTCTCAACCCTTTTTCACTCAGCTCTCTCGTTGTGATGAGTGACTAGTACTTATGACTTCCCCGTGAACTGTTGGATGTGTATATATATTGAAATACGGGTTTCCTCTGTGGATCGATTCCTGTATCATGTATTCCTGTTACATTATCTATTTGCTGGCTTCTGACAGAATGCAGAACGATGATTCTACAATGTTTACACGCACCGAGTCTCCCCGCCGCAGATGATCCCACTGTTGAGTCCTTTGGCAACCTGTTTGTTCGACAAATATCTTTCTTTCTGGACACTTAAAGCTTCGATCGAGAGTTACAATTCGAATTAAATCATCAACTGAACAATTCCTTCACAGACTTGCTGTTTGTTCACACGTGTGTGCACAGAAAGTTACAATCCTCGAATAAGTAAATGTCCAACTCGTTCGTCCTCTCCACTCAACGTTATTCTCGATACACCATTTTCCGGACTCCTTTTCAGGTAGTAGTTATCTGCGCGAGTGAAATGCAGACGGGTACTATCGCGATTGGCTGTAACTGAGGAAACACTTTGAGCGGCAGATTCAGGGATCTCTGGATAAATCTTTTTGCATTACCTCTCATAGACGAGAAATTTCACGGACGCACCTTTGAAATTACAGTATTAGAAAGCCCCACAAGTCTATTCAAAGCACCGCATGACTGGCTGAGATTGAGCAGCCGCACAGAATGCCTCTAGGATCCGCGCAAATGGGCGCTGGAGTCAGGGAAGGAGGGAAGAAAAAAGGGTACATTGTTGTCTCCAAGGTATGCGACGAAAAGCCGATAAGTCTATCGAGGTCATTAGGTCGCGGTAACCGTTCTCTTTATTTGATATGGTCAATTCTCCGAGTGTAGATTGAATCGTGCATGTCCCAGCCACTCAGGCTGCAACGCAACTTGTATTATGGCAGCGAATCGAGGTGGCAATATTGAGATACACAAACTCACACTACAAAATCCAAACCTTTCTGAGGCAGTGAGGTGTAGAAACTTATCCTTGAACTCTTTTTTCTCCCTAGTCAGTCCACCACCCTAACGCCCACTAGTGCACTAGCTAAATTGAAAATCTGAACGCATGAAACGTGCATCAACGTTTAGTTTCTCTTCTGAAAGATTATGGATGAACCTGCAGACCGCCGTTAATGGCTATTTTCGTTCTAGTCTGGGTGATCCTGCTGTTGAAACATTTGTCAGGCTATGCCACCTAAAATCTTCGAAAACGTACTCCCTATCCAAGACCGTGTTGATGTAATACGACACCAGATCATTACTGCTGAGGTGAGCGTCAATGGCAATCATCAAACTAGAACGGGACTGATAAAATCTCCACTGCGATAAAGCTGCGGCGATCCAAACATGCGCTGTCCGCTGCCAGCAGTCGAGAAGCACATCAGGCAGAAGCGAACTCGTTCAAGGTTTAAAGCACGTCGGATTCAAGCTAACTCAAAAACCACGAGGGGATTGCGTTCGTCTCCCCCATTTGAATGGCACTGAGCGCGCAGCTTGCGATACCTGGAAAGAAATAGATGAATGTCCAATGATTTACTGAATGGGAGATTTCACGAATACTCACCGAGCCTCTAGCTATCAGAGATATCTGGGATGAACCTGAAGGCGCTGAGATACTTTGAGCATGGCATGAGCTTGAGGCTTGGGTGGCTCGCCGTCCTAACAGGTCTGACACGTAGGGGGAAAATGAAGTTCCATAAGACCCGGTATGAGCTTGGTAACGATGATGCCAATACTACGTGCGGAGTTCGTCAGTCCTGACGTCCACCAATAGAATTATTACAGTAAAGCGCCCAGCTACGCACCTAACTTCAAGTCAACAGTCCGCGATCATAATGAGAAATGTTGCATGACTTACTATTGATCACAGATGAATCAAATTCATCAAGGGTTGATGATCAGAACGGTAGTATCTAACAGCCTCGGATGTTTAGCAAGAGGATGGCAGGGCGGTCAAGGACGTTATTCATTTGGATGGGCTCAACGCAGCTTGTACCCCGATTCTTCTACCACGAATCTCGATGGGTGAAGTCTGCGATCGTCTATTGCGAGACTGACTTCGAGGTAAACGTGTGTAAGGCGGAAAAGTCACGATGACTAAGCGATGGGGCATACTTGAAGCTGTGTTTGGCTATGAGCGGAGTCGCAGCGCCAAGTCATAACAATACAACCTAGCGACAAATGAATGACTTCAGAACTTGCCTTGTGAATGCTAACTATTATCGCTAAATGGTTTTCCTCAGGCTGCGGTGTAATTCCAGGCAGGGGTCCCCGAGTGCTCGGTGCGTCAGGATACTTTTTTAAGTACCCTGCAAAGGCTGATGCCCTTGCACTCGCCCTAATGGGAGTTGTCTGCACCTGGAGATCACTGTTCTTTTGGTTTGTTCATTCTTGAATGGTTTAGGAACGTTCACCCCTTTGACGGTACCATAGTTGAGAATCCTGCGCTGCTGTTGTGACCGATCAGATGCAGAGGTACGTCTCAGCTCCCCTCAATTTCACGAATCTACGTCCTCACAACGGTTACAAGGTCTTCCCCGCTATCGCACAGCCCTTTCCTTTGCAGCCCGAACTTTCTGGCAACCAGCACCTGGCAACCCCGCCCGGTTTAACGGGTCCGACTATAATGAACCTGGTAACACCCTGGACCTCATTAACGTTAGCTATGTTGCTTTCCTCCGTCTGACTCTGGTAGATCTCAAGTGGGTGGCGTTTTTCGGGGTCGCTATGGTACGCATTGGGCAAAAATTCTGCAACCATAGAATTACGTGCTAATACCTCGTTTAGGCTGTCTTGCCGGCGTCATCATGCGATTTGGAGGTCCCATCCTCTACCGCTTTGTTTATGGCTTTGTGCTGTTCGGTGTTCTCGAGTGGGTTGATTCTGGGTCAAGATGAGGTGTAGCGCACCTGGTGGCAAACTCGAGTGATGTGCTGCGCCTTCTTTATCTGACCAAGACTTGGGGACCATGAAGTCATTGTATATGCAATACATTGTCGACGAGATCTACGCACGCTCGATTTTCTTCAAGTCCTTTGTTTGGTACCCTTTGCCACTTTGCCACTTTTGCGCAAACTTTGGGGTTGGGCTTGCCCCCAACAAGTTGAACTCGAGCAGCTCTTCAACCGGTACTTACCCACTGCTCTTCCCACCACCACCACCCTTGCGGCTATTGGTCATAGTATTTCCGTTCAAGGTAACACTTACTAGCTCAATCCGCCCCTTCTCGTACAGTGTACTTACTATCTCTAGACTAGTCACTCTCCACATAGCGTATCCGCATTTATTAGGTGAGTATATGCGCACTACTTCCATTCCAACGCCTCACTGCGGCCTCAGTGATGTCTTGCCCTCATGGCAAATGGGCTTCCATCCCTTCCCTAACTTTCAAGTTCACTGCATCGACCCTCTATCCGCAATCCCAGCCCACACCGTCAAACCGATAATCATATCTTCGACAGTCTATGGTACGACGCGGCAGGGGTCGCAGCAGGTCCTGGCTATGGCACGAGCAAATATGTTTTAGAAAGGGTAAGTCACAAGCTACTTTGGGAGGTGTGGATTCTACAAATACTGTTTCCATCAAGGTTCTCGTCAACAACAAGTTACCTGCATCATCATTCAGAATCGGACAAGTATCAGGAGCGCCCTGGCGAATGCGTGCATTGAGGAGCACGCGCATGTTGCTATTCGAAGCACGAAACCTTTCCTCGCGTACGTTAAAGGCCGAATCGCTCACCGCTTCAGGATTAAGGACTTAGGGCCTATTATGAAGTTTCTTGGCATTCAGTTCGAACGCTCTCGTTCCACCCGCCAACTTTGGATGCATGGTCTGTTCTCTGTTGACTTGTTGGTCTAATACCCATATCTTCGATCGCAGGACTCGTTTTCGCTCAGTTCCCGCGTGTTCATGTTTTTGCGCGTTCGTCGTGGACTCATACCTAGCGACTCGCATTCTCGTCGTCTTCCTGATGCATGCTTTTTAGGGACTCTACACTACATTGACTCGCGTTTTCGTACATTACACTGTATGTTATGTTCTTGTTGCATCGTATAGATACAAAATACAATGGATTGCATGGATATATCTGAATGATTTGCTATGTCTGAATACACGATGAACAATGGCACAAGTTGCATATAAACCTTTTCCTAAATATCGACAACCCCGATGTACCACCATGCCTGCCTCATGGCATAGCAACCAACGACACGAGTTGGTTATATCCAGAAATGCAAAGAGAAACGGAATGGTGAAAACCGCTCACAAATACTTTTGCCGACTTCTGCTATTCTGCCAATTGCCATAGTAAGGTCAATTCTATTCTGCCCCTACACTATGACGAACATTGGCATAGTAACGGTACACATTGATATCCTTGCACGTTCGTCGGGCTCTCAATACCCCACCTCAGGCTGCGTCTACCCCATGCCCTCTTCCAAATCCTCTAACCGCTTCGACGTCCCATCTGAGTTTGGTGGTGATGCCCGCGAAGAGTACGATGACACAGGCATACGCATATATGGTGCATGCAACCACCTCGCATCGCTGATGTAAACACGTGGCCGTTCGACAGCTTTACCCTTGAATTTCCCTCCGCAGGTTTCTCCTGAGACGAGGGGTGGAATCACCGCACTGGGCTTGAGGTCTTTAATTGTTCGGATGTTCCACTCGTTTAACGGTGTTCCGACGAATACTCTTCGTTTCTTGCGAGTCCCGGACATTGTCTGTGGCGCACTTTCTGGAGGCTCAGGTCGACAAATCCGTATCTTGAGATTTGATTGTTCCCCAGGTTGCGCAGGTAGAGTAGAAACAGCTTCAGCGGTCCGCCCCCCATTAATATTGTTCTTAGTAACCTCGAGCTTTCCTGTTGAAATAGTCACATCGCTTTTATTTACAGTGAGAGAGGCCGATTCACCAGTGCGATATTTGATCTGAATATTTCTTCGTGACTTTCCAGGCACTTTGCCCGAGAATGCTGGGGCTTCCTGCAATGCGGATACCCCTGAAGGTCTGCGCACGTATATGATGGGGCCTGCTTGTATTGGCTTCAATTTCCGGGCGTCTGTTGGTGCGGGCAAGGAAGACAAAGGCAATTCAAAAGGCGGTTCACTGCTACTAAGCAGCGAAGGATCAATTGTAGTACTTGGGGGACATGTCTCTGCAGGAGAATTGTCAAGGTCATTGGACATCTCCATGCTGAAGTCCAGAATTTGATCCTCTTCCGGTGCGGTATAGTGCAAGGCGTTGTAGAAAACATTAGAGGATGAAGGGTCTGGTGTTTGAAGGATGGTACCATTGAATCCCACTTTAGACTTGGACGAAGACGAAACATTTTGTGGTTCAAAATTGTTCTTAATTTCACCCTCGCGAGAGGAACTTTTGGGATGCATGCGTCCAAAGCCAAAGTTTGGTCTCAGAGCCACTTCGATATCCGGCCTCTCCTGAAACAGTGGCGCGAGAACACGGGGAAAGATAGCATCATCTGGAACTGCGAGATCCTTCATCCTTCATCTCCGCAATCATCTCCGGCAAACCTTCACGTAATTGTGTATAAAGGCGTTGAACATGTCTGACATAGATGCAATAGGTACTCGACTGCGGGTCGTTGTGATGCGGTAGATATATTGGCGGTTCGTGGATGTCAAGCTCAAGGGCAGGATGCTGGGCATCCAGGATCTGAATTGGTGCCGTCGAAACATCTTCTCCAAACTTTGGAGGATGAGGCTTGTGCTTCTTTGTCAAACGTGCAGGAGCTGGAGGTGGGCATTCACACTCATGCTCCTTTCTTTCAAGACTGAGATAGGGCGATGACGGCCGGTCATTAAGAGTGAATGCAGTGGCCGGGGCGTTGCTAACTGACGGGTGCTCGACACCCTGCTGAGGTTTCCCGGTGGATGCGTTCAACATATTATCATCAGCTCCAATCATGCCTCTGGGAAAGGATGGCACAGATACGCAGTCGAAGACCATGCGTTTGCGAGGCTTATGGGAAGGCGGAGGTGTAAACAGAGAGTCGCCCATTTCAGGTGAGGGTGATATTGAACAACGACCATCCGAAGACGAATCGCGCACGGAAAACGGTTCAGTCTGGAAATTAATCGTCATAAAATGGTTTTTAAGGGACAGGAACAGTGTACACAATCACTTACAATCATATCATCTGGAAAGTCGCCCATTTTGGATGAGGGTAATCTTGAAGAACAGACACAATCTAAAGATGAATCGCGCACGGAAGAAAGTTCAGTCTGGAAATTAGGCGTCAGAAAATGGTTTTTAATGGATGGGAATAGCGTGATCTACAGCCATCTCCTCGTTTTCATTGTCAGGATCACTAGCATTCTTGATAACCTCATGTGCGGAAGCGTCTTCGTCATCAGTCAACTCAATCACGTCTTTATAAGCTAAAAGAGGGGGTATGGACATGTCGAATAAATTGGACTCCGAGTCTGCAGCACAGAATGAAGTTGGCACACTCTGGGTACCGTGCTGTGCAGAAGAAAAATATGATTCTGGCATTGATGTTGAATGTCATCCCTGTAGAAACGAATATGTAAGTGTGATTGATGTATGAGATGAAGACGCGCTCACAGCAGCAAAGGTGTGGTGAGTATGCTGGAATGGATACAGTGTGTCGTCTCGTTGTGATGGTCAGGGCGCTTGATGAAGCTCCCTTTTGAACCTATGGACATGGTCCGCGCAC
>Ga0310811_10009797_pt1 | contig 12388 bp, 6 predicted proteins | sample YCmetagenome_FD_207642 | JGI IMG/M metagenome (GOLD analysis project Ga0310811, IMG submission 207642) | Soil microbial communities from experimental microcosm in Duke University, North Carolina, United States - YC | ecosystem: Engineered > Artificial ecosystem > Soil microcosm > Unclassified ... | reverse complement strand
CTCCCGCTGCTACCGTGCCTCCGGGCATCTCGTCCCTGCCGGTCGACGCGGCAACAGGCACGATTCCGGTGAAGGCGGTGCTGGTGCCCCCGGTCATTCCGGCCCATCTCAGCATCGAACAACTGCCGGAGGAAGGCCTGTTCCTGCTGAATGCGGGCGTCATCCTCACCCACCCTTTCCTGAACCATCTGTTCAAGACGAGCGGGTTGCTCGTCAGTGGCAAATTCATCGCCGACGAAGCACGGCAGAAAGCCATCCACCTGCTGCACTATCTCGCGACCGGCCGCACGGTTGCCGGGGAGTTCGAGCTGACGGCGGCGAAGGTCCTCTGCGGCTGCCCGCTGGAATACCCGGTAGAGAAACAGTCTGTCATCACCCCTGAAGAGCTGAACGAGGCCGATTCCCTGCTGGAAGGCCTGATCGCCCACTGGGGTGTCAGGAATATTACGGTCGAAGGGCTGAGGGGAAATTTTCTTTGCCGCGGCGGCAAGCTGAGTCCGAAGAACGACAAGCTGCAGCTGGTCATCGAGAAGCACGCCGTCGACATCCTCGTGCGCACCTATCCCTTCCCGTGGAATATGAGTATTATCAAATTACCCTGGCTGAAACAGGCCATACATCTCGACTGGTAGTTATGAAGGCTGCCGATGCGACACATACAAGTACTTCTACAAAAGCCCCGGCCAAAGATGGCGGGCAGCCCTTCTTTCAAAAAGACCCTGGAGGGGGGGAACCTTTTTTTGTTCAACGGCAGCCCACGACAAAAACTCCCGGGTTCTCCGTCAATAATTTTGTCCGGAATTTTGGCTTCTTCAATTCGCAGTACGCCGTAGTCGGGCCCGAGCCGGCGACGGGTACCCTTTTTATTTCGCACCATGTGTTCTTCGATTTCCCGAAGTCCGTTACGAAGCCGGAGCAGACGACGTTCGAAACCGATTTTGTAAAAAGCATCCACGACGGATGGAGTAACAAGCACCTGCTAACGCTGAACGAGCCGGGATTTTCCAAATACAAGGCCAACGTGGACGTGACCGCGGTTCCGGAAGCAAAGGCCGCGGACGCCCATACGGTCATTCATGTCGTCAAACCCGGCGCGAAGGAAAAAAGGTTCCGGTCCCGCGTGACCGGTCAGTCGGCGCCCGCAGGCACCGTCACTACCCACCAGGCCAGAATGGATCTCCGCGATCCGACCGTGCTGGAGAATACCAGGCTGAACGAACCCGACTTCCTCCAGGACGTCGGGAATTTCGATTTTGATAAATCCGATCTCAATACGGACTGTCAGGCGGCAATAAAAAAGATCAAGGATTTTATCGCCACGATCCCGCCCGCCAAAGACCCGAATGACTGCACGTTCTCGCTGCAGTACACCGGGAGGGCAAGCTCCGAGGGCAGCGTCGCCTATAACAAGGCGCTCAGCCAGCGGAGGATGGATTCGGTGAGCAAAGAGCTGGACGGGCTGCCGGGATTCTGCCTGTCTTTCGGGACGGCGGCGGGGAAGGAAGAGGCTACGACCGACGCCAGCTTCAGGCATGTCAGCGTGGGCGTCTTCAGACAGGACAGCACGAAACCAAAAACCGATCAACAGAATGTGGCCGCCCACGAATTCGGGCATATGATCGGTCTCGGCGACGAATACGTCGACACAAAGCCCGATGTCCCGGGGGCAAGGGCAAAATTCTTTGGAGACAAGCCGACGCACTACGATCCGGTGAAAGACCTGATCGGGCAGGATGCCGCCGACGAATTGAAGATTACGGATTCGTCCAATATCATGTCGAGGGGTAATACCGTAAAAAGAGGACACTATGTAATGTTTGTCGCGGCGATAGACGCGATGACCAGACCGGAGATACAAGCCGCCACGGGGAAGCCGGACGCAAAATGGGACGTTAAATGAAGACAACAGAAACATCGCAAAAGGCCACGCCGGCCAAAACGAATGTGCCCTTCTTCGGTAAGGAGGCGGCGCAGGATTTTTTTGTTCCCGGCGCGTCTGGACCGGTGATTCAGAAAGCTGCGGCTGCGCCAGTGGCGGCGGCTCCTGCTCCCGCGCCAGCGCCGGTTGCGGCGCCGGCTGCTGCCCCGGCCCCTGCCCCGAAAGCCGCGCCCTCTCTGGAAAGCAGGCTGAGCTCCAACCGCGGACGCGGCGAGTCCCTGCCGGAAGATACCATGGATGAAATGGAGTCTTCGCTTGGGGCCGACCTCAGCAAGGTGCGGATCCATCAGGACCCCGAAGCCGTGCAGATGAGCAACGAGCTCTCGGCGCAGGCGTTTACCCATGGCAGCGATATTTATTTCAACAAAGGCAAATACGATACCGGCAGCAATACGGGTCAGCGCCTGCTGGCCCACGAACTGACGCACGTGATCCAGCAGGGGGGGTCGCGGGAGATGGTCTCCAGACAGACAGAACCCGATATCCACGACACCTCGGGCAAGATCGAAGTGGCTGGCAACAAGATCAACCACCGACAGTATGTCGAAAAATATTCGACCAGGATCGCGGGTGAGCTGGGATTCAAACTCGCCGATGCGAGTTTTGCCACCGGCGTACCCCATGTCACGTGGCTGGGCGGTTCTTCCAAACAATTCGCGATCGACTTCTGGGCGCCGGTATGGGACAAAAAAAATAGCCTATACGATATACTGAGCGAAATGATCGCTCCGGATTTTCTGGAGCTGCCAATCAACTTTGGAAGAGACGCCATAGCCGACGAAGGCACCGACGCATGGATGCCTGGCGTGATCACGGAGCTCAACCGATATGTTTCGAGAAGGCTCATCATGGCGTTACGCAGGGTGATGCCCATTTACGTGCTGATCATGAACCGGCACCAGCAACAGGACGAGGAGAAGAAAATGTCCAGCGATATCTACCCGAGGGACTATGAGATCATACCTATGCATCCCATCGAAAGATATATGCTGCCGGCCCTGAAGAAAAAGTTGCAGGTCGACTTTCCCGAATACCGGAAGGAATTTACGGCGGGGCTGCCACAGATACCGAAGAATATGATCCTGCGGCCGGTACAACTCGAATTCGAGGCTTCGAAAGGAGCGACCAACTGGATAAAAGTAATTACTCCTCCCGACGTGAGGATCGAGGAAGTAGCCAACGAATTGTACGGTACGGCAGAGAAAGCCTGGACCCTGTCGGGGAACGCGCCTTATTTCGTATTGCCGATCAGGGGTCCTGGGCGGGAGGACCTGTACCGAATGAAGCAGAAATATGAAGAGATCTACCAAAAATATCACCCGACTCCTCCGCAGGGCAGCGCGGTTACTCCTCCCGACCCCCAACATCTGCCCGAGCCTTTGACGGGCGGGACGATCGCAGACGAGATCGCGCTGAGTCAGGCCAGGGCGATCCAGCCGACACACGGGACAAAAACGGATATCCTCCAGCGGATACAGCTGGCCAGAAAATTCCTTTCGGATACGATCAATGCGTTTGAAAAGGAGCCGACGTTCAGGCCGAAGGTGGGGTGGCTGTCCACCGCCTATGAGGCGATCGATAGCAGGTACTACCGGCTGGCTTCGGCGCCGGAGGCCGCGGTCCAGCAATGGGATGCCCAGTCGGTCGGACAGCTATGGCTGCTGAGGGCAGCTTACGAAGGGATCACGATGGCCGTCAAACAAAAGGAGACTTTCAAGGATTTTCCGACGGCCGGCGTCACCATTGAAAATCTGGCCTTCAATTATACAGACGTAGTCAGATACTCCGCGAACTACGATACCGGAAAGCAGGCGCTGGAATGGGCCGATGACCAGTCGAAGCTGTTTCCGATAGTGGTCATCGAGGACGTTCTGGCCGAGACGAGAGCGGCGATAGAGAATGCAAAAAAGGACAAGACGGAGGTCGTCAACGCCAAAACGAGGGAAGCGGTCTATGATATAAAAGGGCTGGAAAAGACCGAACAGGAGATCCGGCAGAAGCTGGTGCTTGCGAGAACGATGGTCCTGCAGAATCCGGAGGCGATCAAACAGCTGGTGAAGGAAATTATCGTCAAGCTGCAGGATCTGCGGATCGGAGCGACGATCGTCAGCAATATGGACGCGGTCGACCGGACATGGAAAGAACTGCACGAGGCCACTACCGTCACCGGCGAGGTCAGGTCCATCTGGGGAGGCGGCAACGCGATTCTCCGGGACGGCCAGCACGCCAGCAACCAACTCTGGACGGAATGGTCGAAGATCTACAGCGAATGGAAGTTCGGGGACAAAGAGAAGGCCAAGAACGACCTGCTTGCCAAGTCCAAATCAAAAGAATGGAAGGAATGGTTCAAGAAGGTTGCCGATATGATCCACGACCACCAGGTGATCGACAAATGGATGAATCTGGCGATCATGGTGGGTATCGCTATTATCACCGGAGGACTGGGCGCCTATGTGGAAGGATATCTCGGCGCGGCATGGGGCGTAGCGAATCTTACCGGAAGGGCTGCGCTGACGAGTTATCGTGTCTGGGCGGCGGCCGGAATAGCGGCCACGACAGAGGCGGCCGTCTTCACCGGTCTTTCGATGGTCATCCTGGAGAAAGACCCGTCCTTCTCCGGGTTCCTGAAATCATTCGGAGAGAACCTTGTGATGTTCGGTGGCATGAAGGGGCTGTCGAAAGGCTATGCGGCGCTGCTCGGGGCGGAAAAAATGGCGACGATCGGCGGCAAGGTCGGTGAAATGGCAACCCAGTTTGCGGCAATGAACGGTTATAGCCTTGTGAAGGCGAATATTGAAAAGAATCAAAAATTCGGCAGGAGCCTCACCTGGGATGAGATCATGGATATTTCCTTCCAGAACCTCGCGTTCACCGTCGCCATGGCGATCGGCGGCAAACTGTCGGAGCCTGTGCTGCGAACGGTAGTAGTGAGGGGAAGACTGCAGGGGGGATACGCCGCGGTGGAGAATGCACAGAAGAACCTGGAAGCGATCAGCAAGCAGGTGAAGGATGCGAAGGGGGCTGACGCCAGGCTCAATGCCGAATTCCAGCGAAGGAACAACGAAATGCTGCAGGCGGAAAAAGACCTGATGAAGGATCTTGTTCGGATCGCGGCGGACCCCAAGCTGGCGAAGGCCGCGGGGATGGACGCAAAGGCGGCGAAAGACCTCACGGATGGTCTGGCCGCGGTGCAGGGCGCGATCGTGGCTTCGCATCTCGAAGCGATCGCAACCAATGACTTTTTGGTCGCCAGCGCCTACTATGATCAGGTGAGGGAATTTTACAGGGCGCAGAAGGGCACAAAGGTTACGGAGAGGCCGGCGGATCCCGTCACGCATGTCCGGACCCTGGAGATCAAGGGACCCGAACAGACCATGCGCATTACCGAAAGGATCTCGGTGTCGGAAAAGGATATTATCCGGGAGCCTGATCCTGTCAGTGAAACGGAAGGGGCCGGCGGGAAAAAGGAAGGTGAAGGTGCCGGCGGCAAAAAGGAAGCCCTCCCCGACAAAAAACTCAGCTTTGACGAACGGCTCGAAGAGCTGCTGCGGCTAAACCCCGAAAAAGAAAGGCCGTATTATCTCAAGAGCAGCATTGACAAGCTGCGCAGCCGCGGAGTATCGGAAGACCTGATCCTCGCCATCGTGCGGAACGGATTTATTCACGGGGACATGCGCGCGAACTATTATTTCGGAGCGCTGAACACCTTCGGAGGGAAATTCGGGGATGTGCTGGGGTCGGCCGGTTTTCACAAGATCGTGGAAGGGCTGGCGGGGAGCGACAATTTCTATACTTCGCGAATGCTGATGGACCAGGTCTCAAAGCACGCGAACCAGGCCGAGAGCGTCAAAAAGATCCTTACTGTATTCTCTGTCGGAGAAGTGGGCGCGCTCCGGACCAGCTATCAGGCGGATGTAGACGCCGATTTTGTCAATGCTGTCAGTTCGCTGACCAGGATCGACGGCACGTCCAAGGATATCTTCACCTTGCTGACAGAGGCCGGAGGAAACCAGACCTCGCTGGAAAGGCTGACCAGCGCGATCAGGCGGCTGAATGAGGTGAAAGGCAAGCTGACGATGGAGCAGGTGAGGGCCTCGCTGGATTTCGGGCACGAGCTGCGGACGGCCTTCGCCGATCAAAAAAATGTGGAACGGCTGATCAAGGTACTGTTCAAGGAGAAATACACCGGCAAGGGTGAGATAACCCTCAAGGGCGGCAAGAAAAAAGACGCCTTCCTGGTCACGGACAAGCTGACGGGAGATCCGAAAAAACCGGGCGACAAGGCGGCAGAGTTCATGGCCGAGCGGATGAGCGAGATCGCGAGCCTGGTGCTGGGAGGGGATTCGGGTACCGTGATCAACGAGGTCACCTGGTCTACCATAAGAACGATCATCGAGGCAACCGATCTGCCTACGATCGTACAGAACGGGATCATCGGTGAAATATGGTCCTATACCAAAAAGCAGCAGTACCGGAATCTCAACGGCGACGCCAATGTGATCAAAGAGGTACACTTCAAATGGAAAAACCCCGACGGCAGCTGGAGCAAGAGTTTTGCAAAACTGGATGCGGTAGTGCGTGACCCTCATACGGGCAAGCTGCACTACAAGGAGTTCAAGTCCTCGGAAGACGCCAGCACATCCGATCAGCAGGAGAAGGTATACCAGTTGCTGAAAGAAGGCAAGCTCGACCAGTTGAAGCCATTCGGAGAACAGGCGGAAAAAGCCTTTGGCGGACCGGATTTCCCGGATCTCGTACAGGGCGAAGTCGAATTCGAACGCCCTAAGGATAAATAGTAATTTTAAGGTAAACAATAGCAATATGGGACTAATAACAGGCGGTATCGTCATCAGGCAGGGGGAGGAACTTTCCGACGAGGACATCCTGAGCATGACGGAGAGAACGGACGAGGGGTATTATAACGATATTTCCCTGGAACAGGCTACGTCTGCGGATTTCCGCGGGACCGCGATAGCCAGGCTGGACGATATGGCGCTGGTCTTCAACAAGCACCTGCCCTATTCCTGTACGCTGGACGACGGCGACCTGGGCAGGATCGACGGTGCGCTTGAGAAGGCGTCGGAGAAGGGGGACATCCTTTGTTTTCTGATCAATAGTGTTTCAGATACCTATGGCTGGTCGATCTTCAGCAGGGGGAAAAGGATCCGGTCAAAAAGTATTGCCGGGAAGGAGGTCTTGCCGGAATACGGAGCTCCGACGGCCTATGAGACGGGTGTTCGAATGGATGAAGAGGGGATGCTCCTGTTGCTGGAACAATTTACGGGCTATGAGTATACCGATATAGTTTTTGAGCAAGGGCTTCGGGCGAATGCCTATCGGAATTAGAGGCCTTTCAGTCGTTAAAAAATTCAATCAAGCTTCTATGCATAAAAGCAGCAGTTATCGAAGCGGCAAGGCGGCATATGCCAGTCCAGGATCAAAAGAGCAGGAGGCCTTTTTTACGCCGCAGGCCCCGGTGCAGGAGAAGGAGGAAACGCCGTTCTTCCAGACCAAGCTGTCCATCGGACAGGCAGGGGACAAGTACGAAAAAGAGGCCGATAGCGTCGCCGACAAGGTGATCAGTAAAAAGGATATGGACGACGAGCCGGCGATCCAGCGTCAGGAGATCAGCAGTATACAGCGGCTCGCGACGCCGGAGGAAGACGAGAATTTCGCGACCAACGACGAGCGGATGAGGCGCGACCGCGAGCTTCGCGAGAAGCCGGAAGTGCAGATGAAGTGCGCGCACTGTGAGGAGGAAGAGAAAATGGGGATGCAAATGAAGCCTGGGGCGTCCGCGACTGGTTCGCGGGTGGCGTCGGATTCGGTCTCCGGCCGCGTCGACAGCAGCAGGGGCAAGGGCGCCCCCCTCCCCTCCTCCACGCTTTCGGAGATGCAGTCCTCCTTCGGCCGGGACTTCAGCGGCGTGAATATCCACACGGACTCCGACGCCGTCGGCATGAACCGCGAACTCGGCGCGCAGGCCTTTACCCACGGCAGTGATATTTATTTCAATACGGGCAAGTTCAATCCGTCCAGTTCGACGGGCAAGCACCTGCTCGCGCACGAACTGACGCATGTCGTACAGCAGGGGGCGTCGGGCGCGATGGTGCAGACCAAGCCGCATACCCATCACAAGCACGGGACGGCGGCAAAGCCCGCGGCCGCGCCAAAGCCGGAGCCCTTGTTCTTCGAGGCGAAGGACGGCGCGCTTTTCAACGATGCCGCGATGGGTGACGAACACCGGGTCGGGGTGCGGCAGGACGGCAAGCAATTCGCCTTTGTCAATAAGAAGGGGGATATCTCGCCGGCGGGTGAGGCTGCGGTGGGTGTGGTGAGGCTGAAGGGCGGCGCGAAGAACGGGGACAGCAGTATTGTGAGGATCAGGGAAGTGACGGCGACAGAGATGGGCGATTCGGGTGGGGATAGCCAATCCGTCCATCTTAAGAATAGCGGTCATGCCCGGACGGTAGTTTTTGATGCTGGAGCAGGCAGCTTTAGCGACAAGCTGCTGAGCGTTTCCGGCAAGGGCGTCATTTCTCCGGCGGAGTTCGACAAGCTGCCCGCCGATGTCAGGTCCGATATCGGGGAGGGTTCCTTCATCACCCTGAGTAACGGGCAGGCGTGGATGCTGATGTCGTTCCACAAGCGCGGGGAGACCACGGACAAGGCCAGATGGGTTCCGGCAAAGTCGACGAAGGCGCAGCAGAAGGTGATGACGGACCAGGGCGAGAAGCTGCCGGACAATCTGAAGGGTGATATCGAACCCGAGCTGACCACGCTGGGCGTCGTGAGCACCGTCGAGGGTGGATTTGGGTCCACCAGCGGGGGCGCGGCGTCGAAGGACATCATGGCGAGTCTGGGGATCTTTCAGTGGGGGATGCTGCGGAACAAAAAAGACGCTTCTTCGAGTCTGGCGATGTTTTTTAAGAATCTGAAGACCAGGGCGACGGAAGCGCAAAAGACCAAAGCGGCTGACCGGACAGAGGAGCAGAAGCTGTACGTCGACGCCTGGGCGGCCTGCACGAATGAGGGCCTGGACATAGACAAGGACGGATTTATCACGCTCGGGGCGAAGCGCGCCACGGGTGGAGAGGTCGAAACGGCCATGCACGGCGTGCTGGGGTCCGATACCGACCTGAGGACCTATCAGCTGGTGGCGGCGCACGACTGGATCGCCGAGTTCAAGTCGCACACCGTCTGGCCCGGCGCGACGGGCATGGGCAGGCTCGGCAAGGGCTATAAGCCGGGGAATGAGACGGCCAGCTTCGAAGCGGACGGCGAACACAAGGTCGTCGTCAGCGCACCGGACAACACTTCGACCGTGGGGGATTTCCTTTCTTCGGAAAGAGCGGTTGCCAATGCGATCATGCTTGGCGTCAACCGGCCGGCCTGGGTGCAGTATTCGTTGTGGCGGGCTCTTGACGCTGGCACCGATCCTAAGGCAAGGACGGCGGAGTTGGTGAAGGCGGTGGTGGATAGTATGCCTAAGGCGGCTGAGCCTGCGGCGGCCCCCGCGGGGAAGCACCACAAACACAAAAAGAAAAAAATCCAAATTACGATCGACAAGGCCGCGGCTACGGCTGCCGGCCCGGAAGCGATGGCTGCCTATACGGCGCTTCAGTCCTTCCTGTTTCCGCCGACGCATCATGTCGACAGCGAAGACACGCTGATCCAGGAGTTTCAGCGGCAGGCGCTGGTTCTTTATCCGACGGCGGATATCAATAAATACCACCGCGAACACAGATTTAGTACGGTGGAGGGGGCGTTCAATAAATAAAATACCATGTTCAGAAGCAGAAGTTACAGAAGCAGCAAGTCCGGCGCCATGCGTGGCGGCGGCCCGGCGGACAAGAGTATTGGGGATAAAAAAGAGAAAGCGTTCTTTACTCCTCAGCCGGTGAAGTCCGGGAGCAAGGCGAACCCGGCCAGTACGGCGCCGAAGCTGGCCGCCAAACCATCGTATCTCACCAACGACGGCTGCAGCGACCTGAAATCGGGGATCAACTGGGAGCTGTCGGGGAATTCTTCGGCGAAGGGCGGATATATCGTTCAGGACATCACGATCATGGCGCTCGCGTTCGACTGCCACAACCGTCCGATACCGCTGCACAAAAAGATGCCGCTGCACTACTATGAGGTCTGGCGGGTGGAGCCCAATTCCATGGAGATCACGCCCGAGAACGCGGACAGCTTCTTCTTCAACGTAGAGACGCGGGATCATACGGCGCATACCTATGGGTCTGCGCTCTGGACCGCGGCGGCGACCTATCACGACAATGTCGGCGAGTCGGAGATCCCGGACCATATGGTGCGCAACAATCCGAAGACTGCCGCGGGGGCGCTGCTGTCGAGCACGCAGGATCCGCGGCTTGGCGGGAACGTCTCGCCGGCGGTACCGCACGAGCTCAGTTATCACTGGAGTTGCTGCAGCAATGGAATGAGTCCAAATGTTATTGATTCGAAAACACCTTCATAGCGTATGAATAGTCTTCCAGAATTCTTGTATTTAGAGCAGCTGATCCGGAGTCGGTTGAATGATTATTTTCCCGCGGGGAATGCGGCAGAAGGCGTTTTACCCGCGATGCCTCATCCTTCGGTGTGGCATTTGCCCCTGGGGAAATTTATTTTGGACAACGGATTGAACGTCGGCGAGGCGACGCTGTTGCTGATCGCGCTGGCGCCTCATTTCCAACCCGAGCTGTTCGACGAAGTAATAGAGAGTAAGATCCCGGGTGCGGGAAATTTCCCGAAGCTGGGTGGGGTGCGGGGGAAGAACTCCCGCAGCTTCCTGCCGACGGGAGAGACGGCTTTGTTTTTGCTGGCGGGTGAGGACAGGCGGCAGCGGCTGGCGATGCAATCGCTGTTCGGTGTCGAGGATTTTCTGGGGCAGAAGAAGATACTATGGCTGGAGGAGGTGCCGTATGGCGAGCCGGTCATGAGCGGGAGGATCATCATTTCGCAGGACTATATCGACGTATTTCTATTGGGGCGTCCGTCGCCTCCGCATTTCAACAGCAGCTTCCCGGCGCGGCTGATCAGCGAGAAGCGCAGCTGGGATTCGCTGGTGATCAGCGACGAGCTGCAGTCGCAGATCGGAGAGATCATCAACTGGCTCAAGTATAACGACCATCTCCTGAAGCACTGGGGCATGGGTGACCGGTTGAAGAAGGGCTACCGCGCGCTGTTCTACGGTCCCCCCGGAACAGGGAAGACGCTGACCGCGGCGTTGCTGGGCAACGAGATGCAGAAGGACGTTTATAAGATCGACCTTTCGATGGTCGTTTCGAAATATATCGGCGAGACGGAGAAGAATCTCGAGCTATTGTTTGCCCGGGCCGAGGACAAGGGGTGGATCCTCTTCTTCGACGAGGCGGACGCGCTGTTCGGCAAGCGCACCAGCGTCCGCGACGCCAACGACAAGTACGCCAACCAGGAGGTCTCCTACCTGCTGCAGCGGATCGAAGATTTCAACGGGCTGATCATTTTGGCGACGAATATGAAGAACAATATCGACGAGGCGTTCATCCGGCGGTTCAATGCGATCCTACGGTTCCCCTTCCCGGAGGCGGCGGAGCGCAAGCTGATCTGGAAGAAATCGTTTCCCGCGGGTGCGGAGTTTGCGGCGGCGCCTGGTGTGAACGGCGGGGCCGGTGGTGGCGCGGCCGGAGGGGCCGGCGGGGCGATCGGCGGGTTGGCCGGGGTTGCGAGGAACGGGGCTGTTGACCTACCCGAGTTGGTGAAAAAATATGAGCTGGCGGGGGGGAGTATCATCAATGTGGTCCACTACGCAGCGTTGAAAGCTGTTGAAAGGAGTGTGAATGGGAATGGGGTGGAGGCCGCGGCTCCGGGCGCGAATGGGTCAGGCGTGAACGGCTCGGCTGCGAACGGCTCTGGCGCGAATGGCTCTGGCGCGAATGGGTCCGGGGATGGCTCGGGCGTGAACCACCAGCCGGTAATTTATTTGTCCGATGTACATAAGGGGATACAGATCGAGCTCAATAAGCACGGAAAACCGTTTACGCCGTAATTTACCTGCATTCCTTTTCAAGAGCCTCAATCCATTGGTAGATGTTACTTCGCCTGTTATCGGAGTAAAACAAACCGTCATTGTTGGTAACATCCGACTCTGAAAACGAAAATCGCCTGCATTCGGCGTGAATGGAATAATACAACTCGTACTTGGTTTCATGGTCCCTCAAAATCATCCGGTAAGTGGTTTCGTTGCCTTGCTTGGTTGCACCCAGGATTACCGGCAGTATCTCTTCCTGCTGCAGCTGGCGCCGATTTTGAGAAAAAAAGTCAAAGACTCTGGAAGAGGTTGTTTTTTCCTGCAGTCTGCACCAATACGAAATTTTCTTTAACGAATCCTTGCCATTGGCGCGCCAAAAAATGTACACTTTAGAGGGGGAAAGTTGCCTGGCACAGGTGTCAAAGTTCATCCAGCCT
>Ga0310811_10009796_pt1 | contig 12388 bp, 13 predicted proteins | sample YCmetagenome_FD_207642 | JGI IMG/M metagenome (GOLD analysis project Ga0310811, IMG submission 207642) | Soil microbial communities from experimental microcosm in Duke University, North Carolina, United States - YC | ecosystem: Engineered > Artificial ecosystem > Soil microcosm > Unclassified ... | reverse complement strand
CCTCGGGGATCTCGATCGGCATCAGCTCTGGCCCTTGAAGAGCTTGAGCACGACGTAGCCGGCGAACCACACGACCGCGATGAACATCACCACGAGCAGGGCGGTGAAGAAGTTCTCCATGACTGCTGTTGCTCCTGTGCTTCGAGGCCCTCGGGCAGGATTTCCGCCCCAAGTCTAATACCGTGGACGCTCATGACGACCAGAAACCTCGTTATCAAGGTCACGTCCGGCGCGGAGAGCGCGGAGCGGTGCGCGCAGGCGTTCACGGTGGCGGCGGTGGCCGCGTCCTCGGGGGCGCGGGTGTCGTTCTGGCTGACGGGAGAGGCCTCCTGGTTCGCGCTGCCGGGGCGCGCGGAGGAGTTCGAGCTGCCGCACTCGGCGCCGCTGCCCGACCTGATGGAGGCGATCCTGGCGAACGGGACCATCACCCTGTGCACGCAGTGCGCGGCGCGCCGGGAGATCACCGAGGACCGGCTGCGGCCCGGGATCCGGATCGCGGGCTCGCAGGTGTTCGCGTCGGAGATCCTGCAGGACGGGACGCAGGCGCTCGTCTACTGAGACGCGGCGCGGGGCGCTCGGGGAGTGCGCCGTGCGGGCACGGCGGAACCGTGCGCGCGCCGACGTACGGCGAGGGCCCCCGGCGTGCTGCCGGGGGCCCTCGTCTGCGAAGATCTGCTGGCGCGGCGGCCGTCACCGGCCGCGGCGGGCTCAGACCGCGATCGCGACCTCGTGCACCTGTCCCTGGCTGGCGACCACGGCGCGGTCGGCGCTGCCGCCGGGCACCAGCGCGCGCAGGGTCCAGCTGCCGGGCGCCGCGAAGAAGCGGAACGCGCCGGTGGCGGAGGTCGGCACCTCGGCGGTGAACTCGCCGTCGGCGTTGAGCAGGCGGACGTAGCCGGTCACGGGCACGCCGTCCTTGCTCACCGTCCCCTCGATGACAGTTTCCTTAGACACGTCGATCCCCTCTCGGGACAGGCCTCCGGTGGTGGCGCCGCACATATCAGTAGTCTCCTTCAGGCCGGGCGGGCGCTCAGGCGCCGAGCTCGATCGGGACGCCGACCAGGGAGCCGTACTCGGTCCACGAGCCGTCGTAGTTCTTCACGTTCGCCTGGCCGAGCAGCTCGTGCAGCACGAACCAGCTGTGCGCCGAGCGCTCGCCGATGCGGCAGTAGGCGATGGTGTCCTTGGACAGGTCCACGCCCTCGGCCTGGTAGAGCTCGGTCAGCTCTTCGTCCGACTTGAAGGTGCCGTCGTCGTTCGCGGCCTTGGACCACGGGATGTTCTTCGCGCTCGGCACGTGGCCGGGGCGCTGCGACTGCTCCTGCGGCAGGTGCGCGGGGGCGAGCAGCTTGCCGGAGAACTCGTCGGGGCTGCGCACGTCCACCAGGTTCTTGACGTTGATGGCCTCGACCACCTCGTCTCGGAACGCGCGGATGTCCGTGTCCTGCTCCTGGGCCGTGTACTGCGTGGCCGGGCGGGAGGGCACCTCGGCGACCAGGTCGCGCGAGTCGAGCTCCCACTTCTTGCGTCCGCCGTCGAGCAGCTTGACGTCCTGGTGGCCGTAGAGCTTGAAGTACCAGTACGCGTACGAGGCGAACCAGTTGTTGTTGCCGCCGTAGAGCACCACGGTGGTGTCGTTGGCGATGCCGCGCTCCGACAGCAGCGCCTCGAACTGCTCCTTGTTGACGAAGTCGCGGCGCACCGGGTCCTGCAGGTCGCGCCTCCAGTCGATCCGGACGGCGTTGCGGATGTGGTTCTTCTCGTAGGCGCTGGTGTCCTCGTCCACTTCCACGACGGCCACCTTCGGGTCGTCGAGATGCGCCTCGACCCAATCGGCGTCGACCAGGACGTCGTTGCGGCTCATATGAATCTCCTGATGAAGAAGGAAAGATGTTGGGCAGTGTTTTGCCGAAAGCTTACGCAGCAAGGATGCGGGCCCGGCGCAGACTCTTCGCGCGGCCGTTCCCGGTCACGGGCACGGCGGGGCGGCCTGGCTCAGGCCAGGCGACACAGGCAGGTGGCGACGCGGCACAGGTCGACTGCGCGCCGCTTGGTGAGCTCCGCCTGAGGTCTCATGAGCTCGATACTAGGGACGGATCGGCCGGGCTGTCACGAACATCTCATTGGGTGAGACGCTAGTCTCACATCCGAAACACGGCGGCCAGACCGGGCCTTACCGCGGCCCGGCCTCGCCGAACCCTCGCCGAAACTCGCCGGACCGCGGCCTCAGCCGGAGACCGTGCTCTGGCTCAGGTTCACGTTCGTGCCGTTCGCGGTGATCTCCACCGCGCTGTCGGTGAAGGCGAGCTGCGTCAGCTTGATCCCGAACGGCAGCGCGCCGAGGTCGTACTTGAGGTCGAAGTTCTGCGGGCTCACGCCGAGGCCGGACAGCGGCGTGTCGAAGCTGACGGAGCGGAACCGCAACGTGTTCGCGCCCTCCAGGCTGACGTCCACCTTCGCGCTGATGGTGGCGCCGAGCAGGTCGTAGCTCGCCTTGACCTGGTCCTGGCCGGCCCTGGACACCTGCACCGTGCCCACCTGGACGCCGTCCAGGTTCAGCTCCGAGGAGAGCGCCTTGCCGATGTCGGCGTAGGACAGCTCGGCGGTGGCCGTGAGGTCGTCCACCACCGCGCTGTTGAAGCCGCTGCTCACGTGCACGCCGCGCAGGTCGGCGTGCAGGTCGGTGATGGTGAGCTTGTTCGCGGTCAGGCCGTGGATGTCGACGGTGGCGTGCGGGAAGTCGCGCGCGGCGACCTGGGTGAGGAAGGGGAAGCCGGCGATGCCCACGTCCGGCTTCCGGCTCAGATGCTGGGACGACTGGACCCGGTCGGCGAGCTGGCTCTCCGCCACCGCGAGCGCGATCCGGTCCGCGCCGACCAGCAGGCCGAGCAGGACCACCAGAACGATGATCCACTTGGTGCCGCGACGGCGGCGGCGCAGCGTCCGGGTCGGTTCGACCTGCTCTCCGGACTGATTCCAGCCCGGGTACTGCATCGGCACGGTTGGCTCGGTCACCCGGTCAGCCTAGACCGGTTCCCGCTCCCGCGGGATCCCGCGACGGCGGCGTACGGGGGCGCTGCGGCGGCGTTCGGGGGCACGCCGCCACCAGCGCGCCGGGTACGCTCGGCCGGAGGCGGACCGAGCCGGGTCGGCGGACCCGGCGGACTCGGACCCGACCGGGCCGCGTCGTCAGCGGAAGACCGCGGCGGCGAACAGCGCGCCCATCGCGGCCAGGGCGACCGGCAGCACCTGCGAGACGATCCGGGTGGAGCCGCGCGCCTCGCCCTCCGCCGTGATCCGGTCCATCGCGCCGAGCGCGGTCGCGGCGGCGAGCGCGCTCACCGCCCCGCCCAGTGCGCCGGCGTTCAGGCCGCCCTGCGCGGACAGGCTCTGCGCGGCCACCGCCCCTATGCCGGCGCCGAGCACCAGCCCGGCCAGGATGCCGCGCACCGGGTCGCGGCCGAGCAGCGCGCAGCAGAGCACGCCGACCGCGGCGGCCAGCGCGCAGGTCGCGGTGAGCGTGGAGTCCGTGCGTTCGGCGGCGACGAAGCCGGCCGGCAGCACGGCGAACACCCCGCCGCTGACCGCGACGGCGAGCCCGGCCACCCGCTCGCCCGAGCCCAGCGGCCGGGACCGCAGCGCCTGGTCGGCGGCCAGCAGCAGGAAGCCGACGCCGAGCGTCGCCGGCAGCCCGATCGAGTCCTCGTTCGCGGGCAGCCGGAACGCGCAGGCGCAGGCGGTCCAGCCGAACAGCGCGGTGAGCACCGCGGCGCGCCGGTCGGGGCGCCCGTTCTCGCGCACCGTCGTGGCCTGCTGCCAGCCGTAGCCGATCCCGGCCTGGATCAGCGCGATCGCCACCAGCAGCGCGCCGGATCCGGCCAGCGCGCAGACCGCGGCGACCACGCAGAGCCCGGCCGCACCGAAGGCGCCGCGTCCGCTCGCGGCGGGAGCCGCTGCGGCGGCGGACCCGGCAGCCGGAGTGGCGACCTCGTCCGGCTCGGGCCGCCGGGCGCGCTGCCCGGGCAGCCCGGCCTCGTCCTCCTCGCCCGGCGGGTAGTCGGGCACCTCCAGGTCGCCGGGCAACGCCCTTTCCCGCGGGTACCGGTCGCCCTCGCCGTACTGCTCGTACTGCTGCCGGTCGTCGTACTGTTGCTGCTCGCCGTACTGCTGCTGGTCGTACTCCGGCCCGGCGTACCCCTCCGCCTGCGGGTAGCCGTAGCCCTGCTCCTGCCCCGGGTACTCCAGCTCCTGCAGCGGGGAGACGCCGAGCCGCGCCTCGTCCCAGGCCTGCCGTTCCCAGCCGAGACCGGACTGAGCCCACTGCGCGTCCTGGTACTGCGGCTGCTGCGCGAATTGCGGCTCGCCGCCGTAGCCCTGCTGGTACGAGCCCTCCTGGTACGCCTGCTCCGCGTACTGCTCCTGCTCGGCGTACTGCTGCTGCCCGTACTGCTCCGGGTACTCCTGATACTGCTGCTCCGGAAACTGCTGTTCCGGATACTGCTGCTCGGCGTACTGCTGCTCCGGGTACTGCTCGGCGTAGGGCTCCTGGTACGGCTGCCCCTGCCCGCCGCCCTGCCGGTCCCGTCCGTACGGGTCGTACTGCTCGCCGTACTGGTCGTATTCGTATGACTCGTAGGCCACGATCGGCTCATCCTCCCGCGAACGGCGGGAGGATCTCGACCACCGCGCCGTCCGGCAGCGGTACCGATTCCGGATCCGACCTGCCCACCTGCACCCCGTCCAGCAGCACCGAGGAGCGCGCGAGCACCCGTTGCAGCTCGGCCCCGCCGCCGTGCGCCCCGCCGCGGCGGCGCACCGCCTCCTGCAGCGCCTCGGCGAGCGTGGCGGCCCGCACGGTCTCCTCGGCGGCCCCGGCCGCCTCCCGGGCCGCGGCCCAGAAGCGCAGTGTCGCAGTCACGGACAGTACCCGACCCATCGCTAGAGTTTTCAGAGTTGCCTGAAGGAAATTATCCGGCACGCCGGAGGGTGCGCGGGTGCCCGAAGGCCGCGATCGTGTGCTCTTCGTTACAGACACCCTCTGGACATGTCGGCTATCCTCCCTGTTAAAGGATCCGGGCAGCGACGCCCCCGGGTCCTTTGGTGCTTTTTACGTGCAGGTTAACGAAACCGCACGCCGCCGGCGGAAGGAGCCACCCGTACATGGCCACGCTGCTGCTGTTGACCAACACGCTCGCCCCGTCCACCGAGGTGCTGCCCTCCCTCGGGCTGCTGCTGCACACCGTCCGGGTCGCCCCCGCCGAGGCGTCCGCCCTGGTGGACACGCCGCCCGCGGACGTGCTGCTGGTCGACGGGCGCCGCGAGCTGCCGGCCACCCGCTCGCTGTGCCGGCTGCTGCGCACCACCGGGCTCGACTGCCCGATGCTGCTGGTCACCACGGAGGGCGGGCTCGCCGCCGTGACCGCCGAGTGGGGCGTGGACGACGTGCTGCTCGACAGCGCGGGACCAGCCGAGCTCGAGGCGCGCATCCGGCTCTCGGTCGGCCGGCTGGCCGCCGCCACCGGCAACGAGGACCTGCCGCTGGAGATCCGCAACGGCGACCTGGTGATCGACGAGGCGACCTACACCGCGCGGCTGCGCAACCGGGTGCTCGACCTGACCTTCAAGGAGTTCGAGCTGCTCAAGTACCTGGCCCAACATCCGGGCCGGGTCTTCACCAGGGCGCAGCTGCTGCAGGAGGTGTGGGGCTACGACTACTTCGGCGGCACCCGCACCGTGGACGTGCACGTGCGGCGGCTGCGCGCCAAGCTCGGCACCGACAACGAGCAGCTGATCGGCACCGTGCGCAACGTCGGCTACCGGTTCGTCAACCCGGACAAGCGCGCCGACCGGGAGAGCGTCAGCGCCTGATCCGGCCGGTCGCGACCCGTTCCAGCCCGTCCCGGCTCCCCCGGGCCGTCCTCCGACTCAACTCCTTGGCCTGCCGGTCCTGCCGCCCGTCTAATCTGTACCTCATGCGTGAGCAGACGACGGGTGAGCTGACCGGGCCGGACCGCGAACGGGTGAACGCGCTCGTGGCGGCCGCCGCCGAGACCGACGGGCACGTGCCGCTGTCCGAGGAGGCCAGGCTCGCCGTGGAGCACGGCCGGCCCGAGAGCCGGCACCTGATCGAGCACGGGGCGGCCGGCGCCGTGCTCGGCTACGCGTACCTCGGCGCGCCCGACCCCGAGGATCCCGCCGGCGGCCGCACCTGCGAGCTGGTCATCGCGCCCGAGGCGCGCGGCGCGGGCCTGGGCACCCTGCTGGCCAGGGACGCGCTGGCGGCCGGGGCCACCCGGTTCTGGGCGCACGGCGCGCACCCCGGCGCCCGCCGCGTCGCCGCCAAGCTCGGCCTGGTCGAGGCGCGCGAGCTGCGGCTGCTCGAGCTGACCGGCTGGACCGCCTCCGCGCTCTCGCCCAAGCCGCCGGCCGGGGTCTCGGTGCGCAGCTTCCGCCCGGGCGAGGACGACGCGAAGTGGCTGGCGCTCAACGCCGCCGCCTTCGCCCACCACCCGGAGCAGGGCCGGTGGCGGCTCGGCGACCTGCACGAACGGATGCTCGAGCCGTGGTTCGACCCGGCCGGGTTCTTCCTGGCCGAGCGGGCCGCGGCGGGCGGCGGGCGCGAGCTGATCGGCTTCCACTGGACCAAGACGCATCCGGCCGGCGCGTACGCCGAGGAGCCGGTCGGCGAGGTCTACGTGCTCGGCGTCTCCCCGGACGCGCAGGGCATCGGGCTGGGCCGGGTGCTGCTGGAGACGGGCCTGGCCTACCTCAGCGCGCGCGGCTTCCGCACCGTGATCCTCTACGTGGACGGCGACAACGCCGGCGCGGTCCGGCTCTACGAGAACGCCGGCTTCCGCACCCGTTCCGTGGACCTGGAGTACCGGGTGAGATAGCGCCGCGGCACGGTCGCCGGGAGCCGGGAGCCGGACGGCACACTCGCGAAGATCGCGGAGTTGTGGAGCGCGTGTAACGGGTCGATAGCGGGAATCGGTGGAGGTACACCGAGAATCCCCACGCACGACACCCGCCGTTCACCCCGTTATGCGAAAGTTCGGATCATGGATCAGCCTGGCGACCCGACGACCGTGAGCGCGTCGCGCTTCCTGGACCGGGAGAACTCCTGGCTCCGGTTCAACAGCCGGGTGCTGGACCTGGCCGAGGACAAGGACGTGCCGCTGCTCGAGCGGGCGAAGTACAGCGCGATCTTCGCGAACAACCTGGACGAGTTCTTCATGGTCCGGGTCGCCGGGCTCAAGCGCCGCCTGGCCACCGGCGTGGCCGGGGTCACCGCCTCGGGGCTGACCCACCGCGAGGTGCTCCAGCGCATCTGGTCCACCACCCGCGAGCTGATGAACCGGCACGCCGCGCACTTCCAGGAACAGCTGCGGCCCGAGCTGACCGCCCAGGGCATCGAGATCGTGCACTGGAACGATCTGAGCAAGGCCGAGCAGGACGAGCTGTACGTGCTGTTCCGGGAGCGGATCTTCCCGGTGCTCACCCCGCTGGCCGTCGATCCGGCGCACCCGTTCCCGTACATCTCCGGCCTCTCGCTGAACCTCGGCGTGCTGGTGCGCAACCCGGTGACCCAGCACGAGCACTTCGCGCGGGTGAAGGTGCCGCCGCGGCTGCCGCGCTTCATCGAGGTCAACGAGCAGCAGCGCTACGTCCCGCTCGAGCAGCTGATAGCCGCCCACCTGCCGCACCTGTTCAACGGCATGGAGGTGCTCGGCTGCCACGCGTTCCGGGTGACCAGGAACGAGGACGTGGAGGTCGAGGGCGACGAGTCGCAGAGCCTGCTCGAGACCCTCGAGCAGGAGCTGATGCGCCGCAGGTTCGGACCGGCCGTGCGCCTCGAGGTCGAGGAGACGATCGACCCGGGCGTGCTCGAGCTGCTGGTGCGCGAGCTGGGCATCGGCGAGTCGGAGATCATGCGGCTGCCCTCGCCGCTCGATCTGACCGGCCTGTTCGCCATAGCCGACGAGGACCGGCCCGATCTGAAGTACCCGCCGTTCGCCACCGCGCTGCACCCGGACCTGGCCGAGTTCGAGTCGAGCAGCGGCATCGACGTGTTCGCCGCGATGCGCCAGCACGACGTGCTGCTGCACCACCCGTACGACTCGTTCACCAACTCCGTGCAGGCCTTCCTCGAGCAGGCGGCCGCCGACCCGGACGTGCGCGCGATCAAGCAGACGCTCTACCGCACCAGCGGCGACTCGCCGATCGTGGACGCCCTGGTGGACGCGGCCGAGGCGGGCAAGGAGGTGCTCGTCCTGGTGGAGATCAAGGCCAGGTTCGACGAGCACGCCAACATCCTGTGGGCGCGCACCCTTGAGCAGGCCGGCTGCCACGTCGTCTACGGCCTGATAGGCCTCAAGACGCACTGCAAGCTGTCGCTGGTGGTGCGCCAGGAGGGCGGCAGGCTGCGCCGCTACGCGCACATCGGCACCGGCAACTACAACCCGAAGACGGCCCGCCAGTACGAGGACCTCGGGCTGCTCACCTGCGACCCGCAGGTCGGCGAGGACCTGACCCACCTGTTCAACCGGCTCTCCGGCTACTCGCGCACCACCAGCTACCGGCGGCTGCTGACCGCGCCCACCGGCATGCGCGACTCGATCATCGAGAAGATCGAGCAGGAGAAGGCGAAGATGCTCAGCGGCCGCAGGGCCCTGTCGCGCACCGCCCGGATCCGGATGAAGATGAACTCCCTGGTGGACGAGGCCGTGATCGACGCGCTCTACTCGGCCTCGCAGGCCGGGGTGCCGGTCGAGCTGGTGGTGCGCGGGATGTGCGCGCTGCGCCCCGGGGTGCCCGGGCTGTCCGAGAACATCAGGGTGCGCAGCGTGCTCGGCCGCTTCCTGGAGCACTCGCGGATCTTCGTGTTCGGCGAGGACCTGCCGAGCCGCGGCGCGGTGCGCACCGCCGCGGAGCCGGCCCAGGTGTGGATCGGCTCGGCGGACATGATGCACCGCAACCTCGACCGCCGGGTCGAGGCGCTGGTGCGGATCAGCGAGCCGGCTCACCGCAGTACCCTGATCGGGTTGATCGACACGGTGTTCGCTGCGGACGCCGCCTGCTGGGAACTCGGCCCCGACGGCGAGTGGACCCGGCGCACCGCCCCCGACGGCGTACCCACCCGGGACGTGCAGAAGGCCCTGATCGACGCGCGCAACCAGCGGTCCGCCGCACGCCGCGCGCGGATGGGCTGACGCGGCGCTCCGGCGCGGCGCCGAGGGCGGACGGACCCTACCTTGACCAGTGCGATGACACGGGGCGGAAGCAGGTGAGATCGGCATGGACCCGACAGCGGGCGAAGTGCTGCGCGCGTATCTGGCGGAGCAGTCCAACGCCTTCTTGGCCCAGCTGCCCCGGCTGCGGCAGGACAAGCCGGAGGCCGCGCACAAGCTGCGGGTGGCCTGCCGCCGCACCCGCTCGGTGCTGCGCACCTTCCGGCCGCTGCTCGACCAGCAGTGGGCGGACGGGCTGTGCGAGCAGATCTCGGCGCTGACCGACGTGATCGCGCCGGAGCGGGACATCGAGGTGGTCAGGGACCGGCTGCTCGGCGCGCTCGAGCGCTACGGCACCGAGGACGCCGGCGTGCTGCGCGCGTACACGCTGCTGGAGCGGATGCTCGCCCGGGACTACGCCGCCGCGCACGACGCGACCCTGGCCACGCTGGCCGGTCCCGGCTTCCACGCGCTGGCCGACCGGATCGCGCTGGCGCCGCAGGCGGTGGTGGCCGGGCCGGACGGGCGCCTCGCGCAGGCCGCGGAGTGCGCGCTGCCGCCGCTGGTGCGCGCGGAGTTCGCGCACGTGGTCAAGCGCGCGGCCACGGTGGACCAGCACGGCGCGGACGAGCCGTGGCACCGGCTGCGCATCTCGGCCAAGCGCGCCAGGTACGCGGCCGAGGTGTGCGTGCCGGTCATCGGGATCCCGGCCGAGGCGTTCGCCGCGCAGCTCGGCCGGCTCACCGAGGAGCTCGGGCAGCAGCAGGACGCGGCGGTGGCCGGGGAGGTGGTGCTGCGCGCGGCCCAGTCCCCGCGCATCGCCACCAGCACCGGCTTCGTGCTGGGCCGGCTGCTCGGCGAGGCGCGCGCGGAGATCGCCCGTTCGCGCCGGTCCTTCCCGGAACTGTGGACCTCCACCACGGCGCCGTCGTACCGTGCCTGGTTCGCCGAGGAAGTACGCTGACGCGGGTGGCGACGAACATGATCGACGGCCGGATCAGGGCGGCGGGCACGGTGCTGTGGCGGCCGGGCGTCGAGGTGGCGCTGATCCACCGGCCGCGCTACGACGACTGGTCCTTCCCGAAGGGCAAGGCGGATCAGGACGAGCACATGGTGCTCACCGCGGTGCGCGAGACCGAGGAGGAGACCGGGTTCCGCTGCGTGCTCGGCCGCCGGCTGCCCGACACCGAGTACGTGGTGCTCGGCCGCGGCAAGCGGGTCAGGTACTGGGCCGGGCGCCCGATCGGCGAGTCCTCGTTCACCCCGAACACCGAGGTGGACGATCTGGTCTGGCTGCCGGCCGCGCAGGCGCGCGAACGGCTGACCAGCCCGCTGGACACGGTGGTGCTCGACGCCTTCCTCACCGCGCCGGTGCCGACGTTCCCGATCGTGCTGCAGCGGCACGGCAAGGCGGAGCGGCGGGGACCGCAGTACTCGGACGACCTCTCCCGTCCGCTCACCACAGCCGGGCGGGAGCAGTCGGCGGCGCTGGCCGGGCTGCTCGCGCCGTACGGGGCGCAGGAGGTGGTCAGCTCGCCGGCGGTGCGCTGCGTCGAGACGATCCGGCCGTTCGCCGAGCGCGCCGGCCTGCCGCTGCGCACGGACGCCGCGCTGACCGAGATCGCCTACGTGCACGCGCCGCGCGGGGTGGTCTCCTGGCTCAGGGAGCTGATCACGCTGCGCCGGGGCACGGTGGTGTGCACGCACGGCCCGCTGCTCGACGAGCTGATCTCCGCGGTGCTCTACAACCCCGGCCTCGGCGGCTCCGCGGCGTTCGACCACGGGCCGACGCTCAACGGCCGCCCGTGGAGCGCGGAGGGCGCCGACCGGTTCGCCGGCGAGCCGCTGGCCAAGGGGAGCGCGTGGATGCTGCACTTCGACGCGACGGTGGCCGACGGCGAGCCGCCGCGGCTGCTGGCGGTGGACCGGCTCAGGCCCTGACGCCGCCGCCGCGCGGGGGACGGCCGGTTCTGCCGCGGCCGGTCCCGGCGGCATGGATTCCGCTCGCGCGGCGTTGATCCGTTCAGCATTCTTCTGACGATCGTTCGATAGCACCGTGACTGAACGTGTGGACGCTCGTTGCATGGAGTGAGAACCCGTCAGCTCGCTGTGAGGAGTCACTGTGGACAGCACCACGCGGCACGACGTTCGCCCGGCCCTGGATCCCCGGACCGCACGGCACGCGATCCACGGCCTGGTCGCCATCGCCAACGGCCCGGACTACTGCCTTTGCGGCAACCAGTGGCCCTGCCGGCCGGCGGCCGACATCGCGTACTGACCGGCGCCGGGCCGGCGATGGTGGCAGCGCCGGCTCGGCGGGCCGGGGTCTCAGCGGTCTCAGCGGGCTGAGCCGCCTCGGCCCGGACCCGCCGGGCGCGGGTGGCTCGGCGTCTGCGCGCGCGGGCCGAACAGCGCCGCCGCGAGCGCAGTCAGCTCCGGGTCGTCCGCGGTCGGACGCGCCGTGGCCAGCGCGGGCGGAGGCACCGGGCTCAGCGCCGGTGCGTCCTCGTCCGGCAGGACGGCGAACCGTGCCTCGAGTTCGGGATCGGCCTCGTCGTCCGGCGCGTCGTCAGGATCCTCGCCCGGCTCGTCGTCGACGTTGTCGGGCCCTGCGACCTCGGGCCTCGCCGACGGCATCGCGAACGGCGGCCGGGGCGCGGCGACAGCGGCCGGTGCGTCCTGCGCGAGCGGCTGCACGGTCTCCGGTTCGACGGACTGCGGCTCGACGGACTCCGGTTCCACAGACTCCAGCTCTACGGACTGCGGCGCTACGGCCTGCGGCTCCACCGGCTCGGGCTCCGGCCTGCGCTCCGCGCTCAGCCGCCGCGCGACCGTCTGCGGCAGCGCCTGCGTCGGCACGTCCAACGGCGTCTGCGCTCCCTGCGACTGCTGCGCGGCCCGCAACTGCTGCATCGCGGAGACCGCGCGGGTCGGCGGCAGCGCCCTGGCCACCGCGGGCACCACCGGTTCGAGCGCGGGCGGCACCGGCGGCAGGCTCGGCGCGGACGCGGCGGGACCCGCGTCCACCTCCGGGCGCGCCGAGCTCTCCGTCATCGCCCGGTCCGTGTACACCAGCGGCTTCTCGTACTCGGTGACGATGTGCTTGACCACCTGCACGTCGCCGTTCACGTCCCACACCGCGATGCCCGGCGAGAGCGTCG
>Ga0310811_10009795_pt1 | contig 12389 bp, 11 predicted proteins | sample YCmetagenome_FD_207642 | JGI IMG/M metagenome (GOLD analysis project Ga0310811, IMG submission 207642) | Soil microbial communities from experimental microcosm in Duke University, North Carolina, United States - YC | ecosystem: Engineered > Artificial ecosystem > Soil microcosm > Unclassified ... | reverse complement strand
TGTTGGCGCATGAATATTCTATTCTCGCTTCTGCTTCAACACCGAACTTGCTCGCTTCATTTTCCCACTTGAAAAATGGTAAGTGTGCATAAAACAACGGTGAGTTAATGGCAAGATGTCTTCCTAATTGTGTGGCATGCGTCGTGAAAATTGTTTTCACGGGCATCTTCTCTTTCATCATATCCAGAATAGGCAGGCCAGCCATCCATTCATGAAAGTGAGCTATGATGGGTTTCTCATTTCCGTTGAGCGTATTAACTTCATCAATGAATAATTTAGTCAGGAAGGCAAAAGCAACAACTTGATTCACCAGTGGATTATCAGGTGTGCTGATGGCATGATTTTTCCATAACAGGTATTTGATAACATTGCGTGTCTTTTCTTCAATAACATTAGGATTGAGAAGTACTACGCGAGGCTTACCCGTAACAAGCCACTCGGCATAATGAACATGGTAGCCTTTTTTTCTAAGATTGGCAGCCGCCTGACCAAATACATCGTTAGAGTCATCGAGAGGTTCAAGTTCTGCAAGAATGTTCTTGTTAAGATAGGGGCCAATCATGCAATAGCGGCCACCCCAGCGGTCCATCATCACGGGGGCTTTAGATCTAATTACAGTGTAAATACCTCCTACTTGATTACAGACCTCCCAGGCCACTTCCAAAAGATAAGCATCAGGGGCATTTCGTGGATGATGAGAAACTACTTTTGGCATAAAGTGAGTCAGGTTGTCTTGTTTTGCTTTTTAAATCTATAATTTTAATGACAATATTTCTGGTTTTGGAGAGCCTATTTATGTGGTTAATGTTTTGATAAACGAACTCCGGAGGATACTATTATGAACTTTGAAAAATTCACCATTAAATCTCAGGAAGCTTTGCAGAAATCTGCCGAGATAGCTGCGGGTAAGGAGCAACAGGCCATTGAACCCGGCCATCTGCTCCAGGCTATTTTAGAAACTGATGAGAATGTGACGAATTATCTGTTCAAGAAGCTGAACGTTAATACCACTATTCTCACCACCAAGTTGGATGAGATCATAAACTCATATCCTCACGTTACCGGTCAGCAAGCTTATCTGTCAACGTCTAGCAATACTATTTTACAAAACGCTGAGAAAGAATTAAAAGAATTCAAAGACCAGTTTATCGCTGTTGAACATTTGCTGCTTGCTATTCTTGCTTCGAAAGATAAGGTGGCATCTATATTAAAAGATGCCGGACTTGAACGTGCTGGATTAATTAAAGCTATAAAAGAATTACGTGGAGGTTCAACGGTTACTGATCAGAATGCTGAAGGTAAATACAGGTCGCTAGAGCGATATTCCAAGAACTTAAATGATCTCGCTAAAAAAGGAAAGATCGATCCTGTTATTGGTCGCGATGAAGAGATCAGAAGAGTGTTACAAATACTGGCACGCCGCACAAAGAACAATCCTATTTTATTAGGTGAACCTGGTGTTGGTAAGACTGCCATTGTAGAAGGACTTGCTCAACGCATTGTGAATGGCGATGTGCCTGAGAATTTAAAATCAAAATTACTCATATCGCTTGATATGGGTCTTCTTGTTGCAGGCGCAAAATATAAAGGAGAGTTTGAAGAACGTCTGAAATCTGTTATCAAAGAAGTAACAGATTCAAACGGTGAGATTATTCTCTTCATTGATGAGATTCATACGTTGATTGGTGCTGGTGGAGGCGAAGGTGCGATGGATGCCGCTAACTTATTGAAGCCTGCATTGGCTCGTGGTGAGCTTCATGCTATCGGTGCGACAACGCTTAAAGAATATCAGAAGTATATTGAAAAAGATAAAGCGCTCGAAAGACGCTTCCAATCTGTTGTGGTAGATGAGCCATCCGTTGATGATTCAATTTCCATACTGCGTGGTATAAAAGATAAATATGAGTTGCATCATGGTGTGCGCATCAAAGACGATGCTGTTATTGCTTCGGTGGAATTATCGAGCCGTTATATCAGCGATCGCTTTCTTCCTGATAAGGCCATTGACTTAATGGATGAAGCTGCTTCTAAATTGCGTTTAGAAATGGACTCATTGCCTGAAGAGCTTGATGAGTTGAATCGTAAGATCATGCAACTTGAAATTGAGCGTGAAGCTATTCGCAGAGAGAAGAATAAAGATAAAGAGTCGACATTAAGTAAAGAGATTGCTGAGCTTGTTGAAGACAGAAACTCGTTGAAGGCAAAGTGGGAGAGTGAGAAGGCTGTTGTGCAAGGCATCAGAAGTGAAAAGGAAAACATAGACAAATTAAAATTTGAAGCAGAGCAAGCTGAGAAGGCTGGCGACTATGGTAAGGTTGCTGAGATTCGCTATGGTAAAATAACTGACGCTGAAAAACGTCTGGAAGAATTTCAAAAGAGAATGAAGGAAGCGCAAGGCGAACATTCACTCTTGAAAGAAGAAGTAGACAGCGAAGACATTGCCGAAGTTGTAGCGAAGTGGACAGGAATACCTGTTTCTAAAATGCTGCAAAGTGAACGCGATAAGTTGCTCCACCTTGAAGCAGAACTTGGTAAGCGTGTTGCCGGACAAGTTGAAGCAATACAGGCGTTGAGTGATGCAGTAAGAAGAAGTCGTGCGGGTTTGCAAGATCCTAAACGCCCTATCGGTTCCTTCATCTTCATGGGTACTACCGGTGTTGGTAAAACAGAATTATCAAAAGCACTTGCCGACTATCTCTTCAATGATGATAATGCCATGGTGCGGATTGATATGAGTGAATATCAGGAACGTCATAGTGTAAGTAGATTGATAGGTGCACCTCCTGGTTATGTTGGTTACGATGAAGGTGGACAACTTACCGAAGCGGTGAGAAGAAAACCATACAGTGTTGTTTTGCTGGATGAGATTGAAAAAGCTCACCCCGATGTTTTCAACACGTTGCTTCAGGTGTTAGATGAAGGACGACTGACTGACAATAAAGGCAGAACAGCCAACTTTAAAAATACGATCATCATCATGACGACGAATGTTGGCTCGGCTATCATTCAGGAGAACTTTGAGAAGATCACGGATCAGAATTACTTTGAAGTGTTGGAGAACACAAAAGAAGAAGTGTTAGATGTATTGAAGAAATCAGTGCGGCCAGAGTTTCTCAATCGTATTGATGAAGTGATTATGTTCAGGCCATTAACACAAAAAGATATCCGCAAAATTGTTGATATCCAGGTTGATCAGATTCGCAAGCGTTTAGAAGAAGCTGATGTGCGAATTGAAATATCAAATTCAGCACGTGAACGATTAGCGGCTCTGGGTTATGATCCGCAATATGGTGCAAGACCATTGAAACGTGTTTTGCAACGGGAGCTTTTAAACGAGTTGTCTAAACAGATATTGTCCGGAAAGGTTCAAAAAGATTCTGTAATTTTTATTGATCTAAAAGATGATTTATCCTTTGCATTTGAGAACCTAAAGGAGCCTGAAGTTGTTAAGTAATTGGTTTAAGGATTAGGCTACTTTTCTCACGCCCCGTGAGGAAAGGGTCGAGGGTGATTTGAGGGGTTTTGGTTTAAGGGAGGCTGTCTCATTGGGTTGAGGCAGCCTCTGTTTTTTGCGGAGATAGTTATAGCACAGAGCTACACAATCTATTAGTTCTTTATTCTCTCCACTCCAAGTCCTGGTTTATCAGAGCAATACATGTAGCCATCTTTTAAAATAAAGCCACCAGTCACGGCATCTTTTGAAAGATCGAAGCTTCCGTCAAGATCAATGTATTTTGTGTTAGAGCATGAGAAGGCAGCGTGCAAAGCAGCAGAGATACTCACAATACTTTCGTCGTTACAGCCCCAGAATAAATCTACACCTTCATGCAAAGCTATGTCTGCAATTTTTAAACCCTGGCTTATGCCACCACACTTCATCAGTTTAATATTGAAGATGCGTGCAGCCAATGGAGGTTTAATAAGTTCAACAGCGTCAACTGGTGTAATCAATGATTCATCTGCTGCTAACACTTCGCGCACTTCGCGTGGTAAACTTTTCATCACAGCAACTTCATTGGCTTGTAGCGGTTGCTCAATAAGTTCAATATTAAAATCGTATGTGCGACCGTAGAATTGAATTGTCTGCTCACGAGTATAACCCTGGTTGGCATCTACACGAATAGCTAATCCATTTCCAAATTTCTCACGCAACTTGATGATACGTTCAACATCTTCATCAAGATTTTTACCAAGTTTTACTTTAAGAACTTTAAAGCCGCGTTTCACATAATCATCAGCTTCGTCAAGCGTTTCTTTCACACCTTTAATGCCGATGGTGTTAGAAGTAAGCATACGCTTGATTTTCTGGCCAAGGAATTTCACTAACGGAACATCGAGATATTTAGTGAAGACATCGTACAAGGCAATGTCTAGTGCAGCACGTGCTGAAGGATTTTCAGGAAAATTCTTCCATACTTCATAGGTAAGTTCATTGAACTCGCGAATATCACGGCCAATCAGAAAATCAACGTTATCTAAAGCATCAAGACATTGGTCAAGATTTTCACCCACAACATACTCGCTGGGGTTAGCTGAGCCTATACCGGTAACACCATTTTCAAGTGTGATTTCAACAAAGGCATTACGCACTTCGCTTATAGTTTTGAAGGCGATGGTGTAAGGCTTTACATTTCCCAGGTCAGCACTCCAGACTTCGATGTTCTTAATTTTCATAAACTTCAATTTCAGGTTTCAAATTTCAAATCTCAGATTCTTATGGATTTCAAGTTCTTTATAGTTTCAGGTTTCAAATTTCAGATTATGTAGTTTAAGGCCTTCTGTTTCGTTATTTTGAAATCTGAGATTTTAAATCTGAAATCAATTTCTCAAACACAGGTACCAAACTACTCACCCCATCCTCCAACGGCAGCACTACAGGTATTCCTAATTCTTTTTCATATTGAGAAGCATATTTGCGTGCTTCTTGTTCGCCAGTTTTTCCGGTATTTAATGTGATGGCCACTGTTGGCGCACCGTATATTTTAATCAGTGCAATTTCATCTTTAGGGGTTGGCAAATACGCAGGATAATATTCCATGTCTTTGTATTGCTTGCGTGCCGGATCAATCTGCAGTATTACACCATCAGCATCGGCGGAGACAATCCACTCAGCGCCGGCAGGACCACTTGGGTTACGCAAAGCCGACTGACCTTCAATGAAAATAATATCTGGCTTCTCGTTTTCGTAGCAACTTACTACGGCGTGTTCCATTTCACCTGAGATAAAATCGTTGAGTGTTGAATCGAAAACAAAACCATACTTGGCACCTTGCATCCAGCCGGTTTGGCCAGTGTAAATCATTTCAGCTTTGTAGCCCGCAGCGCGCATAGCCTCAACGAGTATGCGTGTTGTTGTGCGTTTACCCAATGCGCAGTCCGTACCGAGCACGGCAATTTTCGGGCACTTCACATCCTTAATTTTACCAGACCAGAAATGCAGGTCTTTTACTTTCTTCGGTTTACGAACATCTATAATCTGCAACCCTTTTTGTTCTGCGAGCACTGCCAGTTCAGTAATATCAGAAGCATATTCGTGAAGGCCGTTAACAAGATTAAAGCCATAGGTAAGAGCATCTTTTAACTCACTACGAAGCTCAGGCGGAATTACACCTCCCTTGGTGGCAACACCCACGATGCAATAATCAGCTTTATAAGAAGATGCATAAAAGGAAGCAAGCGATTCAAAAACCGGAATATTTCTGTGCTTACCATCCAGTACCTCACCGGCATCTTTGCCTGTGCAGGGTTGGTCTATAACAGCAACGATATTAAATCTGTCCGTGCCGCGAATTAGGCCGTGGGCCGTCTTGGCCTGGTTAGTATTGAGGTAGCCACCAGTAATGATGACGGCATTGTGCTTCATGAGGAAAATTTGAAGGCCGAAAATTAAGATTATAAAATGAGTTTTTAAGAATTTGTAGTTCTATTATTTAAGCGGTGTTATTAAATGTGCAGTGTGCCACCACTCCACTTCCCTCCTGATTCAGGAGGGACCGTCTCGACTAAGAGTCGAGACAGGGTGGTCTTACACCAATTTATTTTTGAATTAGATTGTTTCCAATTGTCAAGATTGATACTGTTAATTTAAAATTGTTTAAAAGCTAAACGACCACCCTGATTCTGCTTAGCGCAGAATCTGTCCCTCCTGAATCAGGAGGGAAGTAGAGTAGTGGTGCCTATGTTGCTATCTTCTTCTAAAGAATACAAGCCATTGAGATTATACAATCTACACACCGCCATTTGTAAATATTTAAATTGTATTTAATTTTAATTATCACCTATTAATTCCTTTCAGGAGAGATCGTCTCTCGCATTAAATCATGATACACAATCGAAACGACCTCAAACAATTTAGAAAAGAATTACGCAGCAATCTTACTTCCGCAGAAGCAACGCTCTGGAATAGTTTAAAAAATAGTAAGCTTGGAAAGAAATTCAGAAGGCAACACAGTGTAGGTAGCTACATACTTGACTTTTATTGTGCACCAGAACGAGTGGCTGTAGAGTTAGATGGTGAACATCATTTTACAGAAGAAGGATTGAAGTATGATGAAGAGCGTACTCGTTACTTGAATAGTTTGAATATCCGCGTGATCAGGTTTGAGAATGTGAAAGTGTTTGAGAATCTGGATGGTGTGCTGGAAGAAATTAGGGCTTGCTTTGATAAGTGAAAACGACCACCCTGATTCTGCTTAACGCAGAATCGGTCCCTCCTGAATCAGGAGGGAAGAGTGAGGTGGTTATGATTTCATTTTTATGTTCTAAAGGCAGAGCGTCTTGTCTATTACCCATAGTATTTTTCTCATAGCTATATTTTAGTACTGTAACTTAGTTGGCTCACTGCTACACCATTTCCCTCCTGATTCAGGAGGGACCGTCTCGACTAAAAGTCGAGACAGGGTGGTCTATTTTTTTCAACTACCACAAGATTTTATATATTGATAAATTACAATGATCAGTTCAAGATATAAGTAAGGCCGATTTATGAAATACATATTGTTATGCTTGATTTATGCAGCCTGTCAACTAGCCCATGCACAGCAAGTTCAATTGTTGTCGCAGGATGGATTTGCTGTATTGAGTGAATCTTTAAAAATAGATTCATCTAAAAAACATGACACATGGAAGATTACAATTACGGTCACAACACCTTCAGAAGATAGTTACTTCATCGCTAAGAAAACCGGGAATATTCTCACCGATATTTACCTCGACAGATTTGTTAAGATTGCAGTCGTCAATCACACAGGTATTTTTGCGTCGGGCGATAAATACATCAAAGCAGAACCAGCTAATTTTGTTACTACCGGGAACAACGCCATTTACATAGTAAAATCTGATTCTTATCAAGAGACATTCAACGTTGAGATTCCTTCTGGCGCACTACCCAATTTGCAGGCATCGATTATCCCAACGTTTACACCGTTAAATGATATTCCAATTTTAAAAGCGAATGATGTCGAACTTTTTGCAGGCACGTCTCCCTATAGCAGGAGGTTTTTGATCTATGAACGACAGGATGCACTCCTGCCTCCGCGTAAAGACAATGCACTACAATTGTTGGATGAAAAACACAAGCCAATGACAGTCACATACTCTTACGACAATTTTCATGTGATTGGAAATAATAAATTTTTAAAAGACACTCTTCTCTCTGCAATCACATATCTTGATTGGGATAATAGTAAGATGAGTGTTCGTATCACTGAGAATAATTTTGAAACATCTAAGAAAGGAGATTTCTCGGACGTAGTTACTATTCATGAATTGCATATAAAGGATGCTAACGGAAGCAACCAGATCATCTCACTCGAAAAATTGCAAAAACAAATTTTGATTCTTGGCAATACATATCATGCTAATTATACGTGTACCGCTGCCAACGGAGAGTACTCATTGAGGGTAAGACAAGACGGAAACCTTGTTCTGACTCACAATGCTGATGGACGTATCGTTTGGATTAACAACATGCCAGCCAAAGTTATGTTTTCTACAATATGGTCTCCTGAAAAATTTACCGTTAGTGTAGCTGGCTTGTCTGCAAACATTGGACATGATAGTACACGACCCGCTTACCTTAGCGTGACTAATGAAGGCAATCTGATTTTATACCGACGCGATGGTCTTGCGATGTGGCAGAGTAATACTGCATGGAGGTGAGAGTTTTTTGAGTTTATATTCTTTACGGAAGCTCAGATAAATCTTCAGCACAACATCTGGCCAGGTAGCTCTTGTTAAGATTTTAAAATATTTTGAAATGCCAACTAACCACCCTGATTCTGCTTAACGCAGAATCTGTCCTCCTGAACCAGGAGGGAAGAGTGAGGTGGTTATGATTTTATTTTTATGTTCTAAAGGCAGAGAGCCTCGCGCATTACCCAACAATGTTTTTCTCGTAGTTCTATTTAATATTTAGCACAACAACTTAATCGGCCCACCACCACACCATTTCCCTCCTGATTCAGGAGGGACCGTCTCGACTAAAAGTCGAGACAGGGTGGTCATGTGCCAATTTTATTTTTCGAGATTGTATACAACTGTTAGTTTCTGGTACAGCATCAAAATATTAATATCTTTAAACTTTAATGAAGAAGGTTGGTGTTTCCGTTAATTCAAGAATAGACACAGACTGTGAAGTCAAAACAAAATAAGAATGGACTATAAACAATTTGGAGAAAGACTACTTGGAATTTTATGTTTATTGTTGGCACGTGATGTTTTTAATACATTCATGGTAATGATTTCCCCATTCTGGGTGCCAAGTGAATGAATAATTGTTTTTAACCGAAATTGTTCATGGATTGGAAATATAATTTTTGGAATTATAATTTACCGGCTCACGAAACAAACTAAAACAATCTCAGCTTTAATCGGTCTCTTATCAATCACATTACCAATCTTTGGTGGGTTGTTTCATTTATTAACATTGACTGATAATAAACCTTTAAATAAATGAACGGTCCAAAACTAAGACTGATAGCAAAGTACGCTCTCTTACTTTCAGTATTTTACATATTTTCAATTGCATTTTACAGAACTCTAATTGCGTTAGAGTTTAGTGATGACATTCGGATTAACACTCTTTACAAAAGCTTGGGACCTATAGTATTCGATCTGTTCCTCAATTTAATTATGGCTTATATAGTACAAAGAGACATTGCTATGCATAACGTTAAAACAAAATACGTAATCATAGCGACCATTATATATAGATCACTAGGTGTGTTTTCGTTTTTGCTATTTCTGCATTTCCAACACAGAGATGAAGATAATAGCATAGCTCCTTGAAGTGGTGCAAATTAAAACAGGATATCTGTAATGCGACACGCATTAAAAGTACGGATAACATTAACGACAGAGGCGAAGATATGTAACGGAGCGAAGCAAGATAGGGCGTTCTACACTGCTTAATGTAAAAAAGGATTAGTTCCATATTTTATTCCAGCAACGATGAAAAGGTTCTTTAAGATCTCAATTTTTTCAGGACAGAAAGCGGAGATATTAAAGTCTATAGGTTGGACTTTATATCGCAAACATTCAAAACATATTTCAATAAACCCGATAACTCGACCTTTTTTATTTAGAAACAATAGAGCGTTTCTTGGATCATAACAAAAGGCTACTTCTGTTGGTCTGTCTTCATTGTCAAAATTCATTAAGATATCAGCGGTTGCAGTCATTAATTCTGTGTCAAGTGTTTTAACCTCAAACATTTTTGTCATATCAACTTTTCCATCAAGAAGTGGAATCCAGATTTCATATGGCCCTTTATGTATAATTATGCCTTCTTCATCCTCTTCTGGTTTATATATAATTTCTTCTTCTTTAAATGAAACCAGTAGAATTGATGCTATGCTATCAAAAGGGTTTGTCTTAAAGATTTTCTTAGTCGACATTCTTTTTTTCTTTCCACAATAATCTCCATTGACTTGATAGCTTTTTATGAATTCTATTTTGTTTGCTGGTTTCAACTCAACAGTTTTTATAAGTCTTTTAAAATCATTATTGAGCACTCTTACAAATGATGGGCTAGAGGCATTCCAAATGCTATCCCATCCTCGTTGTGAATAGATCTTATTTGTGGGTTTAAGAATATAGGCTTGCGAGAAGCTGTTTGAGAAGAAAAATGCAAAGGAGATAATAAAGATTGATTTCATGGGTATTGCAAGGTCGGGATTAGGTAATTGAAATATTAATACAATATGGCGTATTTCTTATACAAAGAAATGTCAATGCAGTTCTAAATTAAAATTTTAATAACTTAGCTTAAGCATCCCAACTAAACCATAACCACATGCGCAGCATCATTTTTATTTCAGCCACCTGCCTGGCGTTTTCATGTACGCAAAAGCCAGCGTCAACTTCCGTTTCGGTTGCTGATTATTTTAGCTATGGCGATTCTGTTGAAACAGCTGGTGTGAAAATGATTCCCATTAAAACACCTGTTGGTCAGTTCAACGTGTGGACAAAACGTTTTGGCACTAATCCGAAAATAAAAATATTGTTATTGCATGGTGGTCCTGCTATGACGCATGAGTACCTGGAGTGTTTCGAAACATTTTTTCAGCGCGAAGGCTTTGAGTTTTATGAATATGATCAGCTAGGCTCTTACTACAGCGATCAACCCAAAGATAGCAGCCTCTGGACAACGGAACGTTTTGTAGAAGAAGTAGAGCAGGTTCGTCAGGCTCTTGGTGCTGACAGCACAAATTTTTATGTGCTTGGTAATTCATGGGGCGGTATTCTGGCTATGGAATATGCTTTAAAATATCAGAAGCATTTAAAAGGCTTACTCGTTGCAAACATGGTAGCAAGTGCGCCTGAGTATGGTAAGTATGCTGATGAAGTATTGGCCAAGCAAATGAAACCTGAAGTGCTTGCGGAGGTGAGGGCTCTTGAAGCGAAAAAAGATTTTGGCAATCCCCGTTACATGGAATTGCTCATTCCCAATTTTTATCATGAACATTTATGTCGTTTAAAAATATGGCCCGATGCTGTTAACAGATCCATGAAACATGTTAATGGAGAAATTTATACTATGATGCAAGGGCCAAGTGAGTTTGGTATCAGCGGACGCCTGGCGCATTGGGATATTAAAAATCGTCTACATGAAATTGCTGTGCCTACGCTAATGATCGGAGCCAAACATGACACCATGGACCCAAAGGCTATGGAGGAACAAAGCAAGATGGTAAAGAAAGGACGTTATCTCTATTGCCCTAACGGGAGCCACTTGTCAATGTGGGACGATCAAAAGATTTTCATGAATGGCGTTATCAGCTTTATTAAAGATGTTGATGCCGGAAGTTTTTAGAAAATGTCACATCTGTATTCACTTTTTAAGTAATAAAGAATTGCTGTTAGTGGCGCTTTTGTGATATTTTTGAAAATGAGTTTAAAGAAAAGATTTTACAAACTAATTGGTCTTGTATTGATATGGTTTGTATTTGGAACGATGATGCTAGTTCGATCAAATGTAGATTTTGATGATCTAAAAGCGTACGAGGGTAGAGTTTCAGATATAGGAACTACCGTAACGCGAAATTTGAAAGGACAGCCAAAAGATATTTTATATTTCAATCTTGATGGTCTGAAGCCTACCTTAGGCATTTATCATAATACTAAAAAAGACTACGATTATTATTTAAACAAAATTCATTCTGGAGATATTGTAAAAGTCTATTATAATGAAAATGGAATTGAAACTTCAGAGAATATAAATCTGCATGTATATCAATTAGAAATGAATAATGAAATATTATTGAGCAAAGTACAACTCAACGCAACAGATAGAAGAGTTGGATTAATTCTTTACGGGGTCGGACTTTTGTTTTCAATTGCACCGATTTGGTTTTACTTTAAAAAGATAAGAACTATTTAACAAACCACTAAAGCTTTCGCCACACAACCTCTGCAGTAACTTTTTCGCCGCCTTGAGTTGTGTTGGTTACTACATACTTTATTTCATTACCTGTGAGTGTGTAAGTTCGTTTTTGTTCAGTGCCTTCCCAATTGGTGTAAAAAGCATGCTCTATTTTAAAGGTGATGGTGCCGCCTGTTTCATCAACAGTATATTTGCCAAAATGTGAGTTGCTTCCTTGCACCAGCGCAGCATTCTCTTCTGGTGTACATTTATTTTTGTCGCCAGCGGCAACTTTAGGTCGTACAGCTTTTAGAATTTGCAGTGAATAATTTCCGGTACTGTCAAACATCAACATGCCTACCGGGTTATCACCATAAGAACGCACCCTGCTACCGTCAGGATATGTTATCAACATCTACTAAAGTCCATGTTCCAACCAATTGCTGTTGTATTGATTTTTTAGAAGGTTGTTTTTGAGCAAGTAAAAGAGAGGTACTGGCAAGCACAAGAAGGAGAGCGAGAGCAT
>Ga0310811_10009794_pt1 | contig 12389 bp, 14 predicted proteins | sample YCmetagenome_FD_207642 | JGI IMG/M metagenome (GOLD analysis project Ga0310811, IMG submission 207642) | Soil microbial communities from experimental microcosm in Duke University, North Carolina, United States - YC | ecosystem: Engineered > Artificial ecosystem > Soil microcosm > Unclassified ... | reverse complement strand
TGCCGACCGTCTTCACCGGTTCCGCGAACAGCGGCGCGCGTGACGAGGGCCGGGAGAGTACGAAGCGGCGCGGCGTGCTGATCGCGGGCATTACCGCGGTCGCAGTGCTCGGACTGGGCGTCGCCGCATATGCGGTGTGGAGTCCGGGCTCGCACAACTCGACCACCACGGCATCCGGCGGATCGAGCGCTAGCGACGGTCCGAGCGGCACCGGAGCGTCCGGCGCGGTCCCCGGCGTCGGCGGCCCCGGGTCGGGGTCGGGGTCGGGGTCTGGAGCCTCGTCGAGCGCCTCCGCATCCGGCTCCGCCGCCACGAGCGCCCCGGCGAGCGCAGGCGCGAGTTCCGGTGCGTCATCCGGCTCCAGTGCGACGACCGGAGCAGGCGGCGTCGCGACTACGGGTGGGCCCAGCCAGCAGCCGACCACCACTCGGACCACCAAGGCAGCCACGTCGGCTCCCACCAAGACGTCTCCGGGCACACCGAACAAGTACACTCCCGCGCAGGCGTGCGGCGGCGGCTACAGCCAGATCGACTCGCACGGCCTCAGCGGCGCGACCATATACCTGCTCTACAACAACTCGACCGGCTACAATTGCGTGGTCACGATGGCGACGTACGTCAACGGGTCCGTCAGCATGAACGCGACGCTGAAGGTCGAAGGCGGTAGCTCGGCGAGCAACCCGGGCAACTTCACCTACTACGCCGGCCCGGTCAGGGAGCACGCGCCGAGCACCTGCGTCGAATGGGGCGGCAGCTACAAGGGCTCCTCCTGGACCAGCGGTTGGAGCCACTGCGGCTGATAGATACAGGCGTTGGGGCCCGGTCTGAGTGGCTCTCACGAAGTTCATGGGGCATCGCATGACAGCCGCTGAATATTCGAGCTCGTGCCGCAAAAATGTCATCAATGCCGAATGGCACCGTTTGAAGCGAAGAGGCGTCACTTTACGAATTGCCGGAAAGGCCGGAAGGCGATGCTTGCACCTTCAACCGTTCCCGGGCCGGCCGATGCCGAGCCGTTCTGTGGTCTGAGACCGCCACTGGGGCGGGTGGGAAGAACGGAGCGGTCTGTGACGCGGCGTCGGAGAGGGGTGGCGCGGGCTAAGCGCGGACGGCGGCGATCGTCGTTATGGGCGATTTTCTCACTCTGCGGGCGTAACGGAGCGGTACTTCCCATGTATGACCCGGGGCGGATCAGCATAGGAAGGAGTCGTGTCTCCATCAGAACGGTACGAAGTATCCGGCAGCGGGTGGCGATTACGTGAGCGGGATCGGGCGGTGCGCGCCGGGTGCGCGGTCCTGATGACCGCGGCGACGCTCGTCGCGGGAGTGCCCGCTCTCACCTCGCCCGCCGCGGACCTCGCGGCGCCCGCGGCGGCGGTCTCCGCGGGCACGCGGGCGGGCCCGGCCCCGGACCCGGGCGCACAGCGGACGTCGTCCGCGGTCTCGCTCTTCGCGGGCGTGCTGCGCGGGGCGCAGCCGCCGCCGGCGGTCGCGGCCCCAGCGGCCGTGCCGCGGCCGGCGGCGGTCTCCGCGGTCGACGCCCGGGGCCAGATGGCCCTGCGCTTCGCCCTCGCCCAGCGCGGCAAGCCCTATGTGTACGGCGGCACCGGGCCGAACGCCTACGACTGCTCCGGACTGGTCCAGCGCGCGTGGGCCGCCGCGGGGGTCAAGATCCCGCGCACCACCTACCAGCAGGCGCACACCGGCAAGGCGGTGAAGCTGAGCGCGATCAAGGCCGGTGACCTCGTGATCTTCTACGCGGACGCCTCGCACGTCGGCATCTACGCCGGCAACGGCCAGGTCGTGGTCGCGCCGCACGTCGGCACCGTCGTCCAGCTCCAGCAGATGAAGTGGATGCCCATCAACACGGTACGTCGGCCGGGGTGACGGGCGGCGGCGCGCCGCCGCCCGGGTAAGCCGATTGGCCGATCGCCGTACCGCCCCGGCGGGCGCCGGCCGCCCGCCGGGGTCTACGGTCGTCGGGCGGGCGGTGCGCGCCCGGCGCGCGGACGCGGCGCCGCACACGCGGCGCGGACGTGGCGCGCGGACGTGAGGAGGGCGCGGCGTGAGGGCGAGCGAGTTGCGCGACACGGCGGCCGAGGCGTGGCTCCTCGGCCATCCGATCCTGGAGAACTACCGGACGCTCTACGCCCAGGCCGTCGACGCCGCGGATCCGCGCTACGTCGGCGGCTTCGGCTGCTTCCGCCACTATACGGAGCCGTTCGGGCCGGGGGACACGGACGTGGTGACGCCGAACAACGACACGCCCTATTCGTGGGCCTGGCTCGACCTGCGCGCCGAGCCGTGGGTCGTGTCCGTACCCGCGATCGACCGGTATTACCTACTGCCGTTTCACGATCTTGATACGACGTATGCGGGATTCATCGGCTCGCGGGCGACCGGTCGCGGACCGGGCCACTACCTGCTCGCCGGGCCCGGCTGGGACGGGCCGAAGCCCTCGGGCGTCGCCGGCGTCCTGCACGCGGACAGCCAGCTGGTCGGCTGCGTCGGCCGCACCTGCCTGGCCGGGACCGCTCCCGCCCAGGTGCGCGAGCTGGCAGCCGTCCAGAAGAAGTACAGCCTCACGCCGCTGCACGAGTTCGCGGACATCCCGGAGCCCGAGCCCGCGCCGGAGCCCGCCTGGCCGCCCTGGGACGAGGAGCGGGTCCAGGGGCTCGGCTTCTTCGCCTACCTCGACTTCCTGCTCGGCTTCTTCCCGCCCCCGCCCGCGCAGCTTGAGCTGCGCGCCCGCCTCGCCGCCCTCGGCGTCACGGGGGCGGGGACCTTCGATCCGGGCGAGCTCGACGCCGGGACCCGCGAGGCGATGTCCCTGGGGATGGCCGAGGCCCGCGCGCGCCTTCAGGCCGCCGCCGCAGTCACCGTCGATTCGCGCGGGCTGTTCGGCACACGGGCCCGGCTCGGCGAGGACCACCTCAAGCGCGGCGTCGCCGCCGACATGGGGTTGTACGGACTGCCGCAGGACGAGGCCTGGTACGGCGGCTGGCTCACCGACGACACCGGCGCGGCACTCGACGGATCAGCGCACGATTATCGGCTGCATTTCACCCGCGAGACTTTGCCGAGGGCGGAATTCTTCTGGTCCGCCACGCTCTATCGACTGCCCGAACGCCTTCTCGTCGCGAACCCGATCAATCGCTACTCCATCGGGGACCGCACCCCCGGTCTGGCCTACGCGGCGGCCGGGGGACTGACGCTGCACATATCGCATGCCGCGCCGAGTGAACCGGGGCACGCCGCGAACTGGCTTCCCGCACCTGACGGCCCGTTCACCGTCGTGCTGCGGGTGTACGGGCCCAGCCACACGATCTCCGAGGGCGAGTGGACGCTGCCGCCGCTGACGCGGGCGGGTTGACCGACGGCGCCGCACCGGGAAGCGATGCGGCGCCGTGGCTAAGGACCGTCGCGAGGATCAGTGGCGAAGAACTACTGCTCGTCTTGCAGGCGTTGCAGCGGGAACGGCGGCATCGTCAACGGCAGGGCCGCCAGCCGTAGCAGCAGCAGCGGATTGTCGTCCCCTGCGGTGCGGTTGAGCCGCAGCCGGCCGCAGCTGAGGCAGCGGTGGATCAGCACCCAGTTGCCCCTGCCGCGGACCGTGACCGCGATCGGCTCCATGCCCGACGAGCATTCGGCCTTGCGGTCCCCGGGGGTGTTGCGGTCGAGGTGCTTGGACCACAGGCAGCTCGGGCAGTGGTTGCGATGAGTGGTCCCGGGAGCGTCCAGAGAGACGTCGGCGCCGCACTGGGCGCATCGGAACGAGCGTGCGAAAGCCAAACTTCGAGACCTTTCACAGTGAGCGTACGGGGCGGGTTGGACACCGTGATCGCCTCCCTCCGGTCTCTCGACGACGTGGGAGCCACAGCAGATCAAACGGCCGCGCGCGGCGTCAACCGAATATGCGCCTGCCTATCCACGGATCGCGCGCCGAGGGTGGGAGGATGTTCGGGCCGGCGGACCCCGGGTCGCGTGCATAGCAGGGGCCGATGACTGCCAGCGGATGATCTCCGCCTCCGGCATGCGAAGGAGCATGATGACTGGATCAACACGGGCGATTCACGGGCTGCGCGCGGCGTACACGGGCACCGCGGCCGCCGCCGTCCTCCTGACGGCGACCGCCTGCGCGGGAAACGACATCGCGGACGGCGCTGCGCCCAGGCAGGCGCCCGACATCGCGGTGACGACGTCGGCATCGGCCGCCGCGCCGACGTCGACCGTATCCGCGGCGACAGCCGACCCGTCCTCCACCGTGCCCACCGGCGCCGCGGGCGCCTTCGCACCAGCGGGGGTCGTCGTCACCGATACGGCGTACGTTCCGACGATCGCCCCGTCCGGTTCAGCGGATCCTTCGCAGAGCATCGGTCATCCGGCACTCCAGAACCTGCCCGCCGGCTGGGATCCCGCGGACTGGATCACCCGCGTCGCCGCCGTCACCGGAGACTCCTCGCCCACGACGCAGGCCGGCTACCAAGGGGTGAATGAGACCTGGAATGAGGCGTCCTCGTCGCCGAGCCTCGAACTCGGCGTCACGGCCGGCCAGGGACCGGACGCGGGAGAGGTGACGGCGCTGCAGTGCTTCGCGCGCGGTTTCGAGGCCGCGGACGACAACGAGGCGGCGCAGGCCACCGCGCTCCTCACGCTCTGCGGCGCCGCGGACTTCCCGGGCGGCGACCCGGCGCGGGCCGAGGTGTGGATCAGGGACCAGGTCGGATATCTGCTCCACGACCTCGCGACGATGCACCCGGGCGACCACGTGTCCTGCGCCACGCCGATCTTCGGCTCCGGCGTCTACGTGATGTCGGCGCAGTTAAACTCTCCGGACGCGTCCACGATCCTGGTCGGCGTGTACGGCTCGGCGACCTGACCGGGAATGCGGCCCGGCGCCTGCGCGGGCGAAGCACGCCGCCCGCCACACGTCACGCCGCATTTCACGCGGCACGCCGGAACGCCGGCCGCGCCGGCGAAGAGGCCTGATACGCTCCTCGCCGCCGCGGTCGGCGTCCTCGGATGGTGCGTCTGGTGTGTCAGTGGTGCGTCAGGAGCGCGTCAGCAGGCGTTGAGCCAGGTGGTGGTGAAGTTCTCCTGGCTGGTGAGCGCCGAGGTCGAGTCGCACAGCGTGTTGCCGACCTTGATCTCCATCTGGTACAGCGTGTACGGCGAGCTCGAGTAGGAGCCGGCCGGCTTCCCGTCGACGGTGAACCCGGTGAACGGGTCGGTGCCGAACTTGGTCAGGCTGTTCGCGGCCATCTCCATCACGGCCTCGGCCGAGTTGTCCTTGGCGCCGCTGATCGACTTGGTGACGGTGTTCGTCCAGCCCTGCGTCAGGTCCTTGAGAGTCAGCGTGTAGGACGTGCCGGAGGTGTGGGTCACCGTGCCGGTGAACTGGTCGCCGGCCTTGACCACCTTGTTGATCACGACGACGTTCGCCGGGTACATCTCGTACCAGGCGTAGTAGTCGGGGCTCGCGCCGTCGCAGTCCACTGAGGTGCCGGTCTGCTCGACGGTGCTCGAGTTGAAGCCGTCGAGGCCGACCCACGGGGACATGTCCGTCTCGCCGTCGCCGCTGGTGCAGGTGCCGGCGTTCTGCACCCAGCTCGCGGTCGCCGTGGTGAACGTGCCGCCGGTGACGGCGTATCCGGACCAGTTGCCGGAGTAGTCGATGACCCGGTTGCCGACCCGGGCCGCGGCCTGCGGCCCCGCGGTGCCGGGCGCCGGGCGGAACAGGCCGCCGGGGTTGAGCGTCGAGACGTGCGCCGGCGCGGTCGCCGCCATCGACGGCTGGGCGAGCGCGAGCGATCCGGTCGCGAGCGCCAGCGCCCCGACGGGCATGAGCCACTTGTGCCTGAGCATGGGTGAGACTCCTTCGTGGGTAGAGGCAGCGCGGACCGCGCGGTGGGATCGCGGTGGTCCGCTGCTGCCGGAGCACGGAGGACTCTACAACGCGTCAGGGTTCTGGTGAATATCGCGTGTTGAGTGGTCTGATTCACAGTTTCGCCGTGCGGCGAAGGGAATCGGCGAGGTCAGGGCGGGCAGGGCGGGGTGGTTCGGGCCGGGTCAGCTCGAGCCGTCGAGCGGCGCGAGCTCGGGGATGACGGCGACGGGCGCGGGGGAGTGGCAGATCAGCCCGTCCACCACGTGGCCGGCCCCGACGGAGAACAGTCCGCGGTGGCGGTGCGAGCCGACGACGATGAGACGGGCGCCGGCACCGACGTCCGAGAGTGCGGGCACTGCGTTGCCCGCGACGGCGCTGATCTCGACCCGCACCTCCGGATACCGCTTCCTGACGGGCACGACGGCGCGGGCCGCGTCCCCGGCCTCGTCCGCGTCGCTGTCCTGCGCCTCGGGCGCGAACAGCGCGGCCGGCTCGCCCAGGCCGAAGCCCGCACTGCCGCGCATGCCGGCGGCGACGGACGGAAGCGGCATCATCCAGGCCCGCACCACGCGCAGCGACGTGCCGTACCGCCGCGCCGCGGCGAAGGCGAATTCGACGGCTGACTCGGCCGGATTCAGTCCGACGCCGAGCACCACAGGACCGTCCGCCTTCTCGGGCTCGGCTCCGCGCACCACGACGAGCGGCCCGTCGGCGTGCACCGCCAGCGCGTGGCTGACCGAGCCGAGCAGCATGCCGGTGAGCCCGCCGTGCCCGCGGGTGCCGGTGACGACCATGACGTCGCTCGCGCTCACGTCGCACAGGCGGTGCGCCGGGGACTGCGCGCAGATGTCGGCTTCGAGTGCGAGACCCGGATGCCGCCGTCGGATCTGCGCGGCCACCGCCCCGACGACCTCGCGCCCCGCCGCCTCCTGGCGGTCGGCGAAGTCGTCCGGTTCGACCGGCGCCACGGCGGCGCCCGGCAACTGCACGGCGTGGGCGAGGGTCAGCGGCACGCCCCTGCACTGCGCCTCGCGCGCCGCCCACAACGCGGCGTGCAACGCGCTCTCCGACGCGTCCACACCGGCCACGATGCGTCGAACGCCGAACGCCTGATCTCCATCCGTCGTCATGATCGACTCCTGCCCGCAGCGGATCTCGTGATCGCATGTGCCGTGCGCGCCGCGGCCGTCGGAACCGTTCGGGCGCACAGTTACGGGTTGCCGCGAACGGCGCGGTCATGCGTCTGCCGGTAAACGCAGGCCTCTGAGTTCCCGTGCGTCCCGTCTCACCCTTCCGTACTGCGTGCCGCGTCCGGTTTGACGTTCGAGTCGAGTCGAGGGCTTACCGTCGGAACATGGACGCCATGCGGATCTCCCAACTCGCCGAACGCAGCGGCGTTCCGGCGACCACGCTGCGGTTTTACGAGAGCGCCGGACTGCTCACCGCGAACCGGACCCCGTCCGGCTACCGGTCCTACGGCGAGGAGGCGGTGCAGCGGCTCGCGTTCATCGGTGCAGCCAAGCATCTCGGACTGTCGCTGGAGGAGATCACCGAACTGCTCGCCGTATGGCAGGTGGGAGCCTGTGCAGAGGTCAAAGCGGACCTACGGCCCAGGATCGCGGCCCGTCTGGCCGAGGCTGAGCTGCGCGCTTCCGAGCTCGCCGCGTTCACAGCATCACTGCATTCGGCCCTGGAGCACCTGGACGCGCTACCCGATCGAGCCACTCCCTGCGATCCCGAGTGCGGCTTCCTCAGCCGTTCCCTCTCGGCCGGCAGGGGCGTTGAGCTGCCGCTCTCCCCGAGCAGGGAAGCGGCCGAACAGCCGGCGGAGCGCCGGCGGAGTGCTCCCTGAGCAGCGACGGCATGACCGAGCGCAGGACGCAGTGGCGATCGGCACTGGCCGGTGCGTCCCATACGAAAATCGTCGGCGGGCTGCGGCTGACCGTTCCGGCCGAGCGCATCGAAGCCGTGGCTCTCGCGCTCTCTCTCGGCTTGTTCGTCCTCGCCGCCCTGCTCGAGATCGGCGGGGCCTGGCTGATCTGGCAAGGCTTCCGGGAACACCGGGGATGGATCTGGATCGGCGGGGGAGTCATCGCCTTGGGTCTGTACGGGTTCGTCGCGACGTTCCAACCCTCCGGCGACTTCGGACGCGTCCTGGCGGCCTACGGCGGGATCTTCGTCGCCGGGTCGCTGCTCTGGGGCTGGATCGCCGACGGCTACCGCCCTGACCGCTTCGACGTCATCGGCGCGATGGTGTGCTTGGCCGGTATGGGAGTGATCATCTACACCCCTCGCGGACGCTGACCCTGGAGAGTCCCGCCGGTCGGGTCCGAGCCCTCGTATCCGTCCTCCTGGCCACCGTCCTCGGTCAGCTGCACGACGAGGAGGGCGACGTCGTCCGCGCCGTCGGGATCGAGGGAGCTCAGCAGGCGGTCGCACACCGTGTCCGGCGGCTCGTCGGCGAGGCCCGCCGCGTGGCGGCGAAGCCTGGTGAGCCCGTGATCGATCGGTTCGCTGCGGCGCTCGATGAGCCCGTCGGTGTAGAGCACGAGCGTGGCACCGGCCGGCAGCGGAACGCCGGCGCTGCTGCGCGCGGCCGTGGTGTCGGCGCCGAGCAGCGGGCCGTGGGCCGACTCGAGCAGCCGTGCCTCACCGTCGGCGGTGACCAGCAGCGGCGGCGGATGCCCGGCCGAGGTGTAGTCGAGGTGCCGCGCGCCGGTGTCGGGATCGTGCCGGAGCACCGCGTAGATGCAGGTGGCGTAGGTGCCCGGGTAGAGCGTGTGGGCGGCGGTGTCGAGCCGGCGGACGATCGCCTCGGGCGGCTCCTGCCGGTCGCAGGCGATGCCGCGGAGCATGTTGCGCAGCTGGCTCATGGCGATCGCGGCGCGCAGGTCGTGGCCGACGACATCGCCGACGATCAGCGCGCTCGCGCCGTCCGGCAGCGGGAAGACGTCGTACCAGTCGCCCCCGACCTGGGCCGCCGCGCCGGACGGCAGGTAGCGCGCGGCCATCCGCAGCCCGCGCAGCCGCGGGATCGTCGGCAGCAGGGACAGCTGGAGGCGTTCGGCGATGTGCTCGGTCTCGGCGTGCAGGCGGGAGTTGTCGAGCGCGAGCCCGACCCGGTGCGCGAGATCCCGGACCGAGACGAGGTCGGATTCGGCGAGTTCTTCGCTCTCCTCGGAGCGCGCGATCGTGAGCACTCCGAGCACCTCTTGCCGGAAGCGCACCGGGGCGATGATGGCGCTGGTCGCGCGGTGCCGGGCGAGTTCCTCGGCCAGTGCCGTGTCCCATTCCTCCTCCCGGGGCAGTTCGCGCAGGTCGGAGGTGTGCAACAGTCGGGGCCCTGCGCCGCGCAGCGCGTCGGAGAGCGGTCCGGTGGCGTCCTGCCGCGCGGAGAGCGTCGACCACGCACGCTGCGGCTCCTCCCGCGTGTCCTGCTGCGTGCCGTCGTCGCGGTTGCTGGTGCAGACCCGTTCGATCCGGTCGGTGCCGTGCAGCAGATCGATCGCGCACCAGTCGCCGAGCCGTTGGGCGAGCAGCCGGCAGACCCGCTCGAGTCCTTCGCGTGCGTCGAGGGTGCCCGCGAGCGCCTCACTGAGGTCGGCGAGCAGCGCCAGGCGGGCCAGCGCCTGCTCCAGCACCGGGTCGCGGTCGTGAGCGCCCATTCTTTCGCCCTACCCGTTTTCCCCGGCCTTGACCGAGGACGGACGGCCAGATGATCGGTACACAAGGGTGTAATACGGATGTCGTCCGGAGTAGTTTGGGCGGGTAGACGCTTCCCCGAATCCGAGCGCCCGGACCGAGGTGAACCGCCCATGGCACCCGAGCACCAGTCCGTGGTCGCCGTGCTCGTCGATCAGCACGACCGGATCCGCGAACTGCTTTCCGACGTGCGCAAGGCGGATTCGGGCGAGGAGCGCGGCCGTGTCTTCGACGAACTGCGCGCCCTGCTGGCCGCGCACGAGACGGGTGAAGGGGTCGTCATCCGCCCGGTGAGCGTGCAGGTCGTGAGCCGGGACCTCATCGCGGCCCGCAATCACGAGGAGCGCCACATCGTCCGGCTCCTGGCCGACCTGGAGAGGCTCGACGCGGCGACGCCCGGCTTCGCCGAGGCGTTCGAGCCGTTCGCCCGTGAACTGCTGGCGCACCTGGCGGTCGAAGAGGCCGACGAGTTCCCCGTTCTCGAGGCCGAGGTGAGCGTGCAGGAGAGCCAGACGATGGCGCGCTGGATGGAACGCGCCGTGACCCTCGGGCCCCGCCACGCCCACCCCTTCGTCGCGGGCTCGCCGCTCGCCCAGCGCGCGATCAGCCCGTTCACGGCCCTGCTCGACCACGCCCGCGACCGCTTCGAGCACGCCCGCCCCGGCGGCGCCGCACACGACAGGTCGACCCGCGTCTGAGGATGCAACGGTTGAACGGCTGACCTGGCATGACCGTTCAGGGGTACTTCAGCCTGGTTTAGTCGGACCAGTCGCGGACATTTGTGTAGAATGTCCTCTTTCAGCCAAGACACCAAGCCCCTGTCCGTCCGTCTCGTCGCCGCCGGTCCCCATGAATGCGTGCCACACGGTGTCCCGCTGCGTACGTTGAATCTGCCGAGTCTCCACGGCCCCCGGGTGCAGCGATGGCTCTCCGAACACGCCTGCAGCAAGATCTTCGTCGTACCCGGAGACGGTTCGGCGGACGACGCCGCCATAGCCGCCGCCCTCCAGCACCGGTGCCCCGCCTGCACCTTCATCGTGAGCGCCGCCGAGTACCGGTCGGTGCTCGCCATGCAGCCGTACTGACACCGTCGACACCGATGCGTGCCGCGCATCGTCCACGCGGGCGCTGGGGCCGGAAGCGAATCTGCGGGTGAGCGGGAGGGCGCCCGGGGTCTATGCGAGTTGCGCCCGAACCGCTGATGCCACGACCGCTGCTGCCGCTGTTTGCCCCGTTTAGTCCGACCGCGACCGGTTATCAGCGCCGGAGCCGCCCCTGTCCACGAAGGGAGGGCTCATGGCGAGGAGTGCTATGCACGGCGTCGCTCCCGGCACCCGCGGTGCCGACGACGAGACGGACGCGCTGCGCATGGTCACGCTGCGGATGATCGCGGACAAGGAATACCTGGCGTTGGCGCGCACTTCCGCGATGCACGTCGGCGCGCTGCTCGCCTTCCCGATCGCCCGGGTCTCCGATCTGCGGCTCGCCGTGGACGAGGCGTGCCTGTCGTTCCTGGACGCGCCGGCCTACCGCGACCCGGACCAGCCGTACGCCACGTGCGTCCCGCCCGGCACGCTGGAACTCGCCTACGACCGGTTCGCGACGGAGTTGCGTGTCACGCTGCGCGGGATCGCCCCGGCCGGCTGGCCGGAGCGGCACGAGCCCGGCTGGGCGGTGTTGGAGGCGCTGGTCGGCGCGGTGCGCGCGGAGGTGCTGGACGGCGAGGGCGTGCTCACCATGATCGAGCCGCTGCCCACCGCCCGCTGACGGGCGGCGGCTTTCTGTGCGCCGACCAGGGGCGGCGGCCATTGGCGGCGGCCACGGACGAGCGAATCGAGGCACGCGGATGACAACGACTCAGACCCGTCCCCGCGGCACACCGGGCACGGCGCCGGACGGCCGGTCGGCGCGGCAGCGTGCCGCGGACCTGCTCGAGGAGCACGGGCGGACGTACGCGCAGGAGTCCGGCATCCGGCTGAAGGACGCTCCATCCCCGCTCTACCAGTTGCTCGTGATGACCACCCTGCTGTCGGTGCGGATCAGCGCGCACATCGCGGTCGCGGCCGCGAAGGAGATCTCCGCGGCCGGTTGGCGCACGCCGAAGGCGATGGCGGCCGCCTCGTGGCAGGAGGTGGTCGACGCGCTCGGCCGGGCGCACTACAAGCGGTATGACGAAAGCACGGCGACGGCCCTCGGCCAAGGTGCGGAACTGTTGGACGAGCGTTGGCACGGTGACCTGAGAAGGTTGCGCGGCGAGGCGGACGGCGACCCCGGCGAGATCAGGAGGCTGCTGCAGGAGTTCCGGCGGATCGGCCCCGTCGGCGCGGAGATCTTCTGCCGGGAGGCGCAAGGCGTGTGGCCGGAGCTGCGCCCGTCCTTCGACCAGCGCGCGCTCGACGGCGCGAAGCGGGCCGGGTTGCCCGCCGATCCGCGAAAGCTGGCCGACCTGGTCGAGCCCGAGGACCTGCCGCGCCTCGCGGCCGCCCTGGTCCGCGCCACACTCTGAGTCGCGCCACATTCTGACCCGCCTCTGAGTCGCGCAGCGTCTCGACGCGACGCCCGGCCGAGCCCGAACCCGCGAGCCCGCGGCCCCGAAGACGGGCCGCGGGCTCCGCGCGTCACGCGGGTCGTGATCTCGCCGTCACCGATGCGTCGTCCTCGTCTGTCACCGATGGTCGGTCGTCACTGACCCGAACCGGCCGCCGCGTGCGGCGCGACCGCTTCGCGCACGCTCTGCGCGATGCGGTGCGCGGAGATTCCGGCCGCGTCCAGGTTGTTCTGGGGCGAGTCGGAGCCGGGC
>Ga0310811_10009792_pt1 | contig 12389 bp, 11 predicted proteins | sample YCmetagenome_FD_207642 | JGI IMG/M metagenome (GOLD analysis project Ga0310811, IMG submission 207642) | Soil microbial communities from experimental microcosm in Duke University, North Carolina, United States - YC | ecosystem: Engineered > Artificial ecosystem > Soil microcosm > Unclassified ... | reverse complement strand
CTCAAACCTTGGAACCCGCCACTGGGCTAGCTGGACGTTAACATGACCTCGACCAATGCCGGATTCACCGCATGGGCGGACGCGCTGCTCAAGCCGTTTGCGCAGGCCGGCTACGTCCACTCCGAGCCGGCGATCCTGCAGCCGGCCGAGCCCTTCCTCGATCTTTCGGGCGAGGACATCCGCAAGAGCCTCTACCTGACGACCGACGCGGGCGGCGAAGAACTCTGCCTGCGTCCGGATCTCACGATTCCGGTGGCACGGGACTACCTTGCCTCGAGCCGGGCCGGCCAGCCCGCTGGATTCAGCTATCTCGGCCCGGTGTTTCGCTATCGAAACAACCGAGCCAGCGAATTCCTGCAGGCCGGTATCGAATCCTTCGGCCGGCAGGACCGTGCCGCGGCCGATGCCGAAATGCTCGCACTCGCGCTGGAAGCGACCGCCGCCTTCGGGCTGACCGACCTCGAAATCCGTACCGGCGATGTCGCACTGTTCAACGCGCTGATCGATGCGCTCGAGCTCTATCCGGTGTGGCGGCGGCGGCTGCTCAAGGATTTCAACCGCAAGATCAGCCTGGAGCACGACATCGAGCAGCTCACGCTTGCGACCGGCCCCGGTCACAACGAATATCAGGGCGTGCTGGCGGCGCTTGCCGGTTCCGACCGCAAGGCGGCATTGGCGCTGGTCACCGACCTGATGTCGATTGCCGGCACGACCAATGTCGGCGGCCGCACGGTCGCGGAAATCGCCGATCGCTTCCTCGAACAATCGACCTTGAAGGGCGGCGCCTTGCCGCGCGATGCGCTCAAGATCATCAAGCGCTTCCTCTCGATTACCGGCGATCCCGATGACGCGGTGGCGCAACTGCGCGCGCTGGCCGAGGATGCGAAGCTGAACCTTACGGCGGCGATCGACCAGCTCGAAAGCCGGATCGGCTTCATGGCCGCACGCGGCATCGACACAAGCGCGACGCGATTTTCCACCTCGTTCGGCCGCGGCCTCGACTATTACACCGGCTTCGAGTTCGAACTGCACAGCAAGGGCAATGGTATCGAGCCGCTGGTGGCCGGCGGCCGCTACGATGGATTGATGACACAACTCGGATCAAGCACGCCGATCCCCGCCGTCGGATTCTCGGTATGGATGGAAGCCCTGACCAAACTCGGCAAGCCGGTTGCCGCGAGGAGCAAAGCATGACGGCGCCATTCGTTCTGGCGGTACCGTCCAAGGGCCGCCTGCAGGAGAATGCCGAGGCGTTTTTCGCACGCGCGGGCCTCGCGCTGGCGAAACCGCGCGGTGCCCGCGAATATCGCGGCACCATCAGCGGGCTCGACAATGTCGAAATCGCCTATCTTTCGGCGGGCGAAATCGCCTCCCAGCTCGCGCGCGGCGCTGTACATCTCGGCGTGACCGGCGAGGACCTGCTGCGCGAAAGCATCGCGGATGCCGACAAGCGGGTCCTGTTGATCGACAGCCTCGGCTTCGGCAATGCCAATGTCGTGGTCGCGGTCCCGCAGGCCTGGATCGACGTCCGCACCATGGCCGATCTCGATGACGTCACCACAGGCTTCCGCGAGCAGCATAACCGGCGCATGCGTGTCGCCACCAAATACATCAACCTCACGCGCCGCTTCTTCGCGGCCCATGGGGTGGTCGACTACCGCATCGTCGAAAGCGCCGGCGCCACCGAAGGCGCACCGGCCGTCGGGACGGCGGAACTGATCGTCGACATCACCACGACAGGCGCGACACTTGCCGCCAACGGTCTCAAGGTGCTCGACGATGGCGTAATCCTGCGCAGCCAGGCCAATCTCGTCGCGTCGCGAGAAGCCGACTGGTCGACCGAGGCGCGCGAGACGGCACGCGCCATCCTCGATCACATCGCCGCCCGCGCACGCGCCAGCAAATACCGGGAAGTCCGCACCCGGTTTTCGCAACGCAGCGCGAACCTGGTCGAGGAGGCGCAACAGCGCTTCGGCGCAGTGGCGCCGTTCGGCGGACCGACCTCGTCAGGCATGCTGACCCTACACTGCCCGCCGGCGCAGCTTTACGCACTCGGCAGTTTCCTTCGCGACCACGGCGCCGACACGGTTTCGGTATCCTCGCTCGACTATGTGCTTGATCGCGACAATCCGTTGTTCGCCAAGCTTGAGACCTTCTTGCGACAGTAAGGCGCGAGCCTTGACTGCGACCGCCGTGGCGACAAGCCGTGGCGATTGCCATAAGCTGCTTTTGATTGAGACCTGATCGATGATGCTCGGTACGGATGTTTCTGGCCTGTCTACCACCGCCGCCAATGCGGCGGCGCAGGGACTCTCGATCGTCGTGCCGCTCTATAATGAGGCGGCCGGCCTCGCCTATTTGCATGCGCGTCTCGAAGCACTCGCCGGAAAACTGGAAAAGAAATACGGTCTCGCCACCGAGGTGGTCTACGTCGATGACGGCAGTCGCGATGCGACGCTTGCCATTGCCCGCGGACTTTCCGCCACGGCACTCGATGTTCAGGTGGTGTCGCTGTCGCGCAATTTCGGCAAGGAAGCGGCCTTGATGGCGGGCCTCGATCATGCGCGGCGCGGCGCGGTCCTGTTCATGGATGGCGACGGCCAGCATCCGCCCGACCTGGTCGAGAGGCTGGTCGCGCACTGGATCGATGACGGCTATGACGTGGTCTATACCGCGAAGGCGCATCGCGACAATGAATCGCTGCCGCGGCGCGTCGCCGTACGCGGCTTCTACGCGCTGATCAATTGGGGCGCGCGACAGAAAATTCCGGAAGATGCCGGTGACTTCCGCCTGCTATCGCCGCGCGCCGCCGCCGCGTTGCGGCAACTTCCCGAACGCAACCGCTTCTTCAAAGGGCTCGCAAGCTGGATCGGATTCCGCCAGATCCGCGTCGATTATGAGCCGGCGGCGCGTGCGCATGGCGTCACGACTTTCAGCACCGGCCGGCTGCTCGGACTTTCGATCGAGGGTCTGACTTCGTTCTCGGTCGCGCCGCTGCGCTTTGCCAGCATGCTCGGCGTCCTGCTGGCCTCGGCAGCGTTTCTGTTTGGCCTTTCGATCATCTGGGAGGTATGGACCACCGGAAAACAGGTGCCCGGCTATCCGTCGCTGGTGGTCGGGTTGATGACCATCGGCGGCGTGCAGCTCATCATGATCGGCATCGTCGGCGAATATATCGGAAAGATTCTCTCCGAGCTGAAAGCGCGGCCGATCTATTTCGTCGCCGAGCATGTCGACAAGCGCGCCGGCGACAGCGGTGCCAGCGCAGCCGAGCGGAGCGGCGGCGAAAGGTCCGCGGCCGAATGAACGGCGCCGCGACGCCGCGACGGATCTGGCTGTGCGCCGATGATTACGGCATCAGCCCCGGCGTCAACCGCGCCATTCGCCAATTGATCGAACGCGGCCGTCTCAATGCGACATCGGTGATGGTAGTCGGTCCGGCGATCGGGCGTGACGAGGTCACCTCGCTGCAGGGTGCCGCCGCAAACAGCCCGCGTTGCGCCATCGGCCTGCATGCGACCCTGACGGCTCCGTTCCGGCCCTTGACGATGCATTTCGATCCGGTCGAAGGCGGCCTGTTTCTGCCGTTTGCAAAATTGCTGCGCGCCGGCCTGTTGCGACGACTCGACCCCGAGATCATCCGCGCCGAACTGGCCGTGCAGTTGAAGACCTTCCAGGACTTGTTCGGCCGTATGCCGGACTACGTCGACGGCCATCAACACGCGCAATTGTTTCCGCAGGTGCGCGATGCCTTTCTCGCCGCGGTGAAAGAGGCCGCACCTCACGCCTGGGTCCGCCAATGCGGACGCCCGCAGCCATTGGCGCAGCGGCTCCGCGCGCCCAAGGCGCTGGTGCTCGATACGCTCAGCGCGCAATTTCGCAAGCGCGCCGCGCGCCAAGGCATCGCCTTCAATCCCGGCTTTGCCGGGGCCTATGATTTCTCCCGCCGGCCCGATTTCGGCGCGCTGATGGGGGGATTCCTGGGCGGGCTGGCCGAGGGCAGCGTCGTGATGTGCCATCCCGGATTTGTCGACGATACGCTTGTGAGCCTCGACCCCCTGACCGCCCAGCGCGAAAGTGAATATGACTTTCTGGCAGGTGAGCATTTTCCGCCCCTGCTGGCAGCGAACAACATGACGTTGGGCTGAGTAACCGACTGAGCCGGTCTGCCGTTTTGTCGCATACCGAAATTTAATTCAGCCGAGCACTACCTGCGACATAAAGGTTCCCTACATTCCGCGCGCGTCCTACAGCGAGGGAGAACGCCATGACGCCGCAAGAACGCCAATTGATCGATGACCTTTTCGGCCGGCTTTCGAAGCTGGAGGGCTCACCACGCGATCCGGATGCCGTCGCAGCCATGGCCCAGGGACTGCGCAGCGCCCCGAATGCCGTCTACGCACTGGTGCAGACGGTCCTGCTGCAGGACGAGGCGCTCAAGCGGGCCAACCACCGCATCGAGGAGCTGGAAGCTGGCGCGGCCGGTCAACAGCAGCAACAATCCGGCGGATTCCTCGATTCGATGCGCGAGACGATTTTTGGACAGGGCCAGTCGCACGGTTCGGTGCCGAACGTGCCGCCCCCCGGTGCAGGCAGCCGGCCGGTCTGGAACAGCGGCCAGGCGATGCAGCAGGCGCAATACCCCGGTCCTGGACAACAATATAACCAGGGTCCCTATAATCAGGGTCCGTATGGCCAGCCATATGGCGGCCCTCAGGGACCGGTGGGTGCCGCGATGGGTGGAGGCGGCAGCTCCTTCCTCGGGACTGCGGCCGCGGCGGCAGCCGGCGCTGTCGGCGGCTCGCTGCTGCTCAACAGCATTCGCGGGATGATGGGCGGCAGCCATTATGGGTTTGGCGACCCCACCACCGTCATCAACGAGAAGGTCGTCAATGAAAGCCCGTGGGGCGGCGATCAGTCGGGCAGCAACCTCGCCCGTGATGCCGGCGTCAACGACATCAACTCAGCCGACAACCGATTCGACGATAATTCGCGCGACGGTTTCTTCGACAATGCGTCAAACGACGATCGCGACGACATGGATGGGGATTCCGACGATTTCGGCAATGACGATTCCGGCGATGATGGCGGCAGCGACTACGTCTGACGCGATCAATACATATTAGATAGTAAAGCGGCCGCCCGGATCGGGGGCGGCCGTTTCGTTTTCAAACCGAGAATTCGGACTTCACATCACCACGACCTTGGCGCCGACATGGACGCGGTCGTAGAGATCGATGACGTCCTGGTTGCGCATCCGGATGCAGCCCGATGACACATTGGTGCCGATCGTCCAGGGCTCGTTGGAGCCGTGAATGCGATAGAGCGTCGATCCCAGATACATCGCACGGGCGCCGAGCGGATTCTCCGGACCACCCGCCATGTGCCGCGGCAGATCGGGGCGCCGCTGCAGCATTTCTGCCGGAGGCGTCCAATCCGGCCATTCCCTTTTGGCGGAAATCGTCTTCACACCCGACCACATGAATCCCGGCTTGCCGACGCCGATGCCATAGCGCAGCGCCTTGCCGTCACCCTCGATCAAAAACAGGAATTTGTCCGGCGTATCGATGATGATCGTGCCGGGCTTTTCCTTGCTGGCGTAATCGACGAGTTGCTTTTCGTATATCGGATTGAACGGACGCAACCTCGGATCTTCGGCTGCGTTAAGCTGCGGTTGGGCTTGCGGCTCTCCCGGCCATACAGCGCGAGGTTCGTAGGACGGTTGTTGCTGATAGACCGGCGGCTGCGGATACATCGGCTGCTGCTGATAGCGGCCAGCCTGTTGTTGTGGATCACCGAACAGGAATTGGATGAAGCCGCCCCCGAGATTCGGGCGATCGGCATAGGCGGTGCGGACCGGCGCCGGCGGCTGCACGTTCTGGTTGGCGTAGATCACGCTGGGTTCGGGAAGCCCCGCATCGATCGCAGCGGCTTGATGGATTCCGGTGAGCAGGAAGGTTGCGCCGGCAAGGAGCGCAAGAGCGGATTTTTGAAGCATCGACGTACTCTGTACTGTTTCGTCGTGGTGGCGCTTTTGACGGCGCCGTATCCGCGAACAATAAGGTTCAAAACCGCATCGGTTTGGTAAACGGAATCGCCATTTTGATTCACCACATCGTCAAGCGCGCGTGGTTTTGCCCGGTAGCGTTTATTTTCGATAAATTCAGCCCAGCCATGGTTAATCGCACGTATGCGCACAACCGCAGGGTGATGGCGTAGAAGTTTCCGCCGTGAACTTCACGTTAAATCCCGTCTGCTTAAACGATCACGGGTGTAGTTCAGGAAAGTTTCTCATGCCGATTCATCGCAGACGTTTTCGAGTCGAAGGAGCCACCGCTGTTGGCGACATGCCGATGCCTGTCGTTGTTGACGATGATACCGGTCCGATGCACCGCGAGATCATGAGCGAGTTGCGCGCGATCCGCAGCCAGATGGCGACGCCCGGCACCAGCTCTGCCGAAGAGGCCGACGCCAACTCCCCCGCGACGGTTGCGGAAGCCCAGGCGATGTTGGAAACCTATCGCGCCCAGATCGAGCAATGCGAGAAGCTGAAGATCGAGCTCGACCTGATCTACGATGCCATCGATCGAACCAAGCGCGAGATCGCGGTCCTGCACGGCACGAGCTTCAGCGGCGAGGAAATGGCCCGGGTCAATGGCGAACTCGGCGCGGTCGTCGGCGGCACCGAAGAAGCCACGCAGCACATCTTGGAAGCCGCGGAATCGATCGACCAGGCGGCGAGCGCACTCGGCAAGGTGACCTCGGCCGAACAGCAGGCGCAACTCGCTGAGGAAATCCAGGAACGGGTCGTCTCGATCTTCGAGGCCTGCAACTTCCAGGACCTGACTGGACAGCGGATCAAGAAGGTGATGACCACCATGAGGTTCATCGAAAACCACATCACCGTGATGATGGACATTTGGGGCGGCGTCGACGCGATCAAGGCGCATGTGCCGGCGGTCGTCGACAACAGAAGCGAAGACGAGAAGCTGTTGAACGGACCGAAGCTGGAGGATGACGCCGGTCACGCCTCGCAGGACGACATCGACGCTCTGTTCGGCTGAGCTTTTGCCGCTCAATCCTTCGAAAGAAACGCCGGCTTAGGCCGGCGTTTCTGTTGGCGCGTCACTTGCGAGCGGCGCCGCGTACCGACTCCCCTCGATGACGGAGAGCGGATCACCAATCAGGCTTTCGGCGCGCAGCGGACGTAGACCATGGTGCCGTAGCGGGTCGCGGCATCCTTGTCGACGAAACGCGTGATCATGACGCGTCCATCGAAGGACAGAACCTCGCGATCCTGATCGCCGCCGGCTGGTCCGGCCGGGCCGATAAAGTTCTTGCCGCCCGGGCTGCCCTTGAGGTCGAGCTCCTGCGGGGTCGCCTGGTCGGCCAGATGCATGATCACCCCGCCGTGGGTACCGGCACCAATCACATATGGATTCTTGCATTGCGCCTTGGCGGCCGCTTCGGTCCGCGCGCGGTCCTTGGGATCGAGATAGGAGGCAAGACCCCAGCGGCCGACCAGTTCGTCGGCATGAATGCTGGACGGCATTTCGGGCGGAGGGGCGTCCGGCGCGACCGTTGGCGTCGTCGACGTCAGGTTGAAGCTGCCGCAGGCGCCGAGAGAAAGCGTCAGCGCCGAGACGACTCCCAAACCGGCAATCATTCGCGCGCTACGTGACCTGACCATGGTATCCCCCAAGCTAAATTCGTGGCCGCGCCCGTCCCGAAACCAAGCGCAAACCTGTGTTCGAAGCAGCGATGTCCGGCGCATCACGCCGGCGCTCCGATCTGACTTCTTCTGGAGCATTCTATATCAGCCTCATTACCGGCTTAACCCCTTTGCTTGACAGGATCGGCGCCACACCATATTCCCCCGAGCGCACAATTAGCACTCCGAGAGCCCGATTGCCAAAGGATGCGAATCGTCCGGCGCCATGGGGACGTCGAATAGGTTTCGTATCTTGAGCCGCTTTCGATGGCAAACCTGATCCAAGAACCGAGCCCCTAGAGGAACCGTCATGGCTAAAACCAAATTTCGTCCGCTGCATGACCGTGTTGTGGTCAAGCGTATCGACGCCGAAGAAAAATCCAAGGGTGGAATCATCATTCCCGATACCGCCAAGGAAAAACCGTCTCAAGGTGAAGTCACGGCAGTTGGGCCTGGCGGTCGCGATGAGTCCGGCAAGCTCATTCCGATCGACCTCAAGGTCGGCGATCGCGTGCTGTTCGGTAAATGGTCGGGCACCGAGGTCAAGCTTGACGGCGAGGAACTGCTGATCATGAAGGAATCCGACATCATGGGTGTGCTGAGCTAAGGGGCTCTGGCGCGCTGAGATGCCACGCCCGGACGCTTCCCTCACGGGACGATCCGGGCGTCCGTCATCTTTCGACACGACGAACTGTCGGGGTCAAGCCCGGCAAATGACCTATGACCAAAGTATGGCAAGCGCTTCATCCCATTCCTTAAGGAGTCAAATCGATGGCAGCCAAAGACGTTAAATTTTCCGGAGACGCGCGCGACCGCATGCTGCGCGGCGTCGACATTCTCGCCAATGCCGTCAAGGTGACGCTCGGCCCCAAGGGGCGCAACGTTGTCATCGAAAAGAGCTTCGGCGCCCCCCGCATCACCAAGGACGGCGTCACCGTCGCCAAGGAGATCGAGCTCGAGGACAAGTTCGAGAATATGGGCGCGCAGATGCTGCGCGAGGTCGCCTCCAAGACCAACGACACCGCTGGTGACGGCACGACCACCGCGACCGTACTGGCCCAGGCCATCGTCCGCGAAGGTGCCAAGTCGGTCGCCGCCGGCATGAACCCGATGGATCTGAAGCGCGGCATCGATATTGCCGTCGCCGCCGTGGTCAAGGACCTCGAAAAGCGCGCCAAGCCCGTCGCTTCCTCCTCGGAAGTCGCTCAGGTCGGCACGATTTCGGCCAATGGCGATGCCGCCATCGGCAAGATGATCGCCCAGGCGATGCAGAAGGTCGGCAACGAGGGCGTGATCACGGTCGAAGAGAACAAGTCGCTGGAGACCGAGGTCGATATCGTCGAAGGCATGAAGTTCGACCGCGGCTACCTGTCGCCTTACTTCGTCACCAATGCCGAAAAGATGACGGCCGAGCTCGAAGACGTCTATGTGCTGCTGCACGAGAAGAAGCTGTCCGGCCTGCAGGCAATGCTGCCGGTGCTGGAGGCCGTGGTGCAGTCGGGCCGTCCGCTGCTGATCATCGCCGAAGACGTCGAAGGCGAGGCTTTGGCCACCCTGGTCGTCAACCGCCTGCGCGGCGGGCTGAAGGTCGCCGCCGTCAAGGCGCCCGGCTTCGGTGACCGCCGCAAGGCGATGCTCGAAGACATCGCCATCCTGACCGGCGGCCAGCTCATCTCCGACGAACTCGGCATGAAGCTCGAGAACGTCACGGTGAACATGCTGGGCCGTGCTCGCAAAGTTGTGATCGACAAGGAGAACACCACGATCGTCAACGGCGCCGGCAAGAAGAAGGACATCGAGGCCCGCGTCGCCCAGATCAAGGCGCAGATCGAGGAAACGACCTCCGACTACGACCGCGAGAAGCTGCAGGAACGGCTGGCCAAGCTCGCCGGCGGCGTCGCGGTGATCCGTGTCGGCGGCGCCACCGAGGTCGAGGTGAAGGAGAAGAAGGATCGCGTCGAGGACGCCCTCAATGCGACCCGCGCCGCGGTACAGGAAGGCATCGTGCCGGGCGGCGGCGTGGCGCTGTTGCGCGCCAAGAAGGCCGTCGGCCGCCTGACCAACGACAATTCCGACGTCCAGGCCGGCATCAATATCGTGCTCAAGGCCCTGGAAGCTCCGGTCCGCCAGATCGCGGAGAATGCCGGCGTCGAGGCATCCATCGTCGTCGGCAAGGTGCTGGAGGAAAAGTCGGAAACGTTCGGCTTCGACGCCCAGACGGAAGATTATGTCGACATGGTCGCCAAGGGCATCATCGATCCCGCCAAGGTGGTGCGCACCGCATTGCAGGACGCCTCTTCGGTAGCCGGCCTGCTGGTCACCACCGAGGCCATGGTCGCTGAACTGCCGAAGGAGCCGGCGCCTGCGATGCCCGCCGGTGGCGGCATGGGCGGCATGGGCTTCTGAGATTTACCGCCACAATGATCGGAAGGCCGCCTCCGGGCGGCCTTCTTTTTTGGCGATTGGTAAAGGGATTTGCAGCCCAAGCCAGCGGCCGGTATCGAAGGGCCGATACCGGCGTCCCGATTCTGCCTTCCGAGGAATCCCCATGCGCGCGCTTTTGCTCTGCCTGTTCGGCCTCACCGCAGCCTCACCCAATGCCCATGCCGAGATCAAGCTTTCGACCAAACCCGCCAGCGCCAACGAAGTCCGCTACTTCACCTCGATCGACGGGCTGATGGACGGCAATGCCGATGTGATCCTCAAGGAAAACCGGCAGGGCAGGGCCGTGAATTCGGCAGTGCTCGACCTCTGCTATCCCGTCTCGAAAGGGTCCGACCGAAGGGACCGCTTCGTCGTCAATCTCGCGGCGAACGGCCAGACCCTGAGTGGCAGCACACAGACGCTCGGTGACAAGCTGCCGGTGAGCGTAAATCTGACGCAGCGTCCGACCGGCGACACCTTCGAGTTCAAGGGCAAGATCAACATCGGTCAGAACTCCACTGACGTCGATTCCACTGACAATTCCGACCTGAGCGAACGCGAGTTTAAAGACAACCAGTCCACCGACGACGGCATCGTGGCGGCGCCGAAGGATTTCACCGAGGTTTCGCCTGAGGCTGTCGCGGTGCGGATCAAGCTCGATCGGGCCGCGGATTTCCTGAAAAGCCTGAAGGGCCAGAACCTTGAGGTTTCCACGAGCGGCCTCGCCGTCTCCTGCGATGCGCTGCGTGCGGGCGAGCAGACCATCAACATCACCCTTCCCCCCGATCATGCCGCCGATCTGATCGCCAAGGCGAAGTCGACGCCGGGCGTGGTCAATGCCGGCTGGACCACGGGAATCGTCGAGATGGACCGGACCATCCGATTCCCCGCCGCCGACTGGCGCGACGGCGACAAGTTGAACAGGGATAAACTGGCTGCCGCGATTGCCAATGCGCTGTCGAAAACGCTTGCCGCGAAATCGTCCTCGACCGAATGGGACGCCAACAGCGGCAGGCTGAAGCTGACGTTCACACGCCCGAGCCAAATCTATCCGGCGCTGGACCTCACCGATACGATTGACGTCGACACGCTGCTGTCGGCGGATAAGCCCGGCGGATCCGACAAGCTGATGCTCTGGGTCGGTTCGCCGGAGGTCACGACCACGGACGAAAGCGCCGGGCCGAAGCTCAATCTGGCTGATGATTCCAGCAGCGACGAGGAGGCGGCGCCGAAGGACGACAACGGCACCGTCGATGCGCTGGCCAAGGAATTCAAGGCCCAGCGCTGGGATTCCGACAAGTCAGCCTGGAAATAGCGCGTCTCCGCCGGCACCGATTTACCTCCAGTGTACCCCTGCCATGCCAGGGTGCATTTGACAGGCCGCCTTTACGCGGCAATGAACCTGCGCAGGTGAGCCAAGTTTTTTGGGATTTTACGCTGAATGGCGGATTATGACGTAGTGGTAATCGGCGCTGGTCTCGGTGGCCTGACAGCCGGCGCAATTCTGGCCCGCACGGGACGCAAGGTTCTCATCATCGAGCGCAGCAATTCGGTCGGTGGGGCCGCCTCAAGCTACAAATCCGGTGATCTCTTCGTCGAGGGCTCGCTGCATGAGACCAGCGATCCGCATGATCCGCGCGATCCCAAGCACGATCCGCTGACGCGCGCCGGCGTGATCGACGCCGTCAAATGGGTTCCGTCCGGTGTGCTGTATGAGGTGCGCGGCGGTCCGTTGACGCGGCCGTTCGTGATGCCGGATCATTTCGCCGAAGCGCAGCGCGCGCTGACGGAACGCTTTCCGGAAGCCGCGGGCGGAATTGCGCAATTGCTCGGCGACATGGAGCGCATCGCATCCAGCGTCGCCACGCTCTCGAAAAACGCGGGCCGCACGAGAGGCGCGCGCGAGAATGTCAGTGCGCTATTGAAGCTCGTGCCCTCGATCGGCGACTGGCGATTGTCGCTCTCGGAAAAGCTCGACCAGGTCTTTGGCGACAATGAAGCCGTCAAATGCGCGATCGCCGCCAACCTCTCCTACTTTCATGACGACCCCGGCACGCTGTGGTGGATATTCTTTGCGATGGCGCAGGGCAGCTATCTGCAAAGCGGCGGGCGCTATGTGCAGGGCGGCTCGCAGCGTCTCTCCAGCGCGCTCGCCCGCTCGATCAGGAACTCCGGTGGCGAGGTGCTGGTACGCCGCATCGTCAGCCAACTCGCACTGGATGGTCGCGGCCAGGTCAGCACCGTCTCGCATACC
>Ga0310811_10009791_pt1 | contig 12390 bp, 12 predicted proteins | sample YCmetagenome_FD_207642 | JGI IMG/M metagenome (GOLD analysis project Ga0310811, IMG submission 207642) | Soil microbial communities from experimental microcosm in Duke University, North Carolina, United States - YC | ecosystem: Engineered > Artificial ecosystem > Soil microcosm > Unclassified ... | reverse complement strand
GATGAGGGGCGAGGCGATCAGTCCTGATGCACCGGCGCCGAGGGATGCGACGAAGGAACGGCGAGAGACGGCCATGACGGGCTCCCGAGATTGGTGGGGCGGGGCGATAATAGCGCTCTCCGGCCGCCTTGGGAATGCAGTGCCTTTACACAACGCGTTCAGGCCCTACACGCCGTGTTGCAGGCCGGATAGTACTATATATGGTCGGACCCGGAACGGGGGGAGGTAGGTCCTGAACAGTGTCCGTTTGGCCGCGTTAGTCATCGCGGCGTCGTGCGCGAGCACTCGCGCGACGCCGGCGAATCCGGCGTCTCCGGCCCAGCCCGTCAGCAAGTCGCAGTCGGACATCGCGGCCGCGGCGCGCGCCCGTGCGGACAGCACGCGCCGCCCCTACACCGCAGCCGACATTCATTTCGTCTCGGGGATGATCGGCCATCACGCCCAGGCGATTGCCATGTCTCGGTGGGCGGAAGGCCACGGCGCGAGCGCGACGATCCGCACGCTCTCGGGCCGGATCATCAACGCGCAGCGCGACGAGATCACCCTGATGCAGAACTGGCTGCGCGACCGGCACCAACCGGTGCCCGAAGCCGATCCGCGCGGGATGAAAATGGACATGGGCGGCACGACGCACTTCATGGCCATGCCGGGCATGCTCACCGACGAGCAGATGAAACAGCTCGACGCCGTCCGCGGCCCCGAGTTCGACAAACTCTTTCTGACCTTCATGATCCAGCACCATCGTGGCGCCGTGCAGATGGTGAAGGAGCTCCTCGACACGCCCGGCGCCGCGAACGACGAAACGGTCTGGAAACTGGCCGCCGACGTCAACGTAGATCAGACGACCGAAATCACTCGCATGCAGCAGATGCTCGCTCTCCTCACCATCCAGGGACGGTTGCCGTGACCCCTTCTTCCACGAATCCCATGTCTCGTGTGTCGTGTCTCGTGTCGATGTCGCTGCTCGTCGCCGCGGCCGCGTGCACCAGCTCGACCTCCACCGCCTCGACGGCTCCGGCGCCCTCCGCCGCGATGAGCATGTCGGTGTCGCCCCCGAGCCCCGACCCACGCATCGGCCTCAGAGCGGGCCTGTGGGACGCCGGCCAAGCCGCGTGGAACATGAAGCTCGTTTCGACGACCCGGCCACCGGAGAAGTTCATCAACGGCGTCAATTCCGACCTCACGTTCCTCGGGAAGTACGCCATCCAGGGGAGCTTCAACGGCTATCAGGTGTGGGACATCACCAACCCCGCGGCGCCGACGATCAGGACCGCGTTCTATTGTCCGGCCTCGCAGAGCGACGTCTCCGTTTATAAGAATTTGCTCATCGTCTCTGCCGAAGCGCCGACCGCGCGGTTGGACTGCGGCGGCCAGGGGGTCCAAGACACCGTGAGCAAAGAGCGCATTCGCGGCATCCGCATCTTCGACATCACCGACATCGGGAACCCCAAGTACATCGCGAACGTCCAGACCTGTCGCGGATCGCACACGCACACGGTCCTCGTCGATCCGAACGACAAGGACAACATCTACGTCTACATCTCGGGCTCCTCGCCGCCGCGGTCGCCGAACGAGATGTCGGGATGCGTCAGCGCGATGCCGGAGCAGAATCCCAATTCGGCGCTCTTCCGCATCGAAGTCATCAAGATCCCGCTGGCCCATCCGGAGCAGTCGGCGATCGTCAGCTCGCCGCGCATCTTCAACGATTTGACGCAGCCGAAGACCCACGGCTCGGCGCCGGAAGACGCCGCGATGATCGCCGCCGCCAAGGCGCGCGGTGAGTTCGTCACCGAGATCATGGGGATGGCGATCGTCCTGCCGCCGCAATTCACCAAGCCGCTGCTCGACAGCACCGCGAAAGCGCACGGCCGCTCGAGCGCGAATGGCGCGGACAGCGCCGCGCTTCGCGCCGCCATCCCCGACATGATCAAGAAGATGGTCGGCATGGACGAGGGCGGGAATCACGGACCAACGCAGTGCCACGACATCACGGTCTTTCCGGCGATCGGCCTCGCCGGCGGCGCGTGCGAGGGCTACGGCCTGTTGCTCGACATCAAAGATCCCGCGCATCCGACGCGCATCGGCGCCGTCGCCGATTCAAACTTCTCGTATTGGCACTCGGCCACCTTCAACAACGACGGCACGAAGGTCCTGTTCAGCGACGAATGGGGCGGCGGCGGCGCGCCCAAGTGCCGCGCCAGCGATCCGAAGCAGTGGGGCGCCGATGCGCTATTCACCATCGACGCCAACCGTCAGATGCACTTCCAGGGCTACTACAAGCTGCCCGCCGCGCAGACGCCGGAAGAGAACTGCGTCGCGCACAACGGCTCGCTGATCCCCGTCCCCGGCCGCGACGTCATGGTGCAAGCCTGGTATCAGGGCGGTATCTCGGTCTTCGATTGGACCGATCCCGCGCACGCCAAGGAGATCGCCTTCTTCGACCGCGGCCCGATCGACCCGAATCGCATGCAGATGGGCGGTTCGTGGTCGGTGTACTGGTACAACGGTGAGATCGTCAGCTCCGAGATCGCGCGCGGCCTCGACATCTTCGAGCTCACGCCGAGTCCGCTCCTCTCCCAGAATGAGATCGACGCGGCGAAGACGGTCCATCTCGACTATTTGAACACACAGGGCCAACCCAAATTCATCTGGCCGGCCTCGTTCTCGCTGTCACGTGCCTACGTCGATCAGCTCGAGCGGTCCGGCGGCCTCTCGGTCAGCCAGGTTGCGTCAATCCGCTCATCGCTCGGCTCCGCCGAAAGGGCGACAGGTGCTTCGCGCGGTGACGCGCTCAACAAGCTCGCGTCGCAAGTCGATGGTGACGTTGCAGGCTCGCGCGATGGTGCCAAGGTGAGAATGTTGGCGGCGTCAGTCAGAGATTTGGCGAAGTAGCTCGGCGGGCCGAGTTGCGCTTCTTCTTCGGATCGCGATCATGCCGGCAATGGAGACCGTAGACAGTTGGTACAATTAGATACGGACAAATCAACGGATTGAAGGGATCACCTACAGGACTAACTGCTGCGTGAGGTGATGTGGCGAGAGAGTCTCTCTCGGTCATGAACCATCAAGAGCAGTTAATCCTCGTTGTCCGTTCAATCCGTTGAGTTGTCCCTATCCAAAGTGTACCAAGCGTCCACGGTCGTAGACTGCCGGCCTGGTCGCGATCAAACCTGAGATCCAGTCAGTATGAGTCATCCCTCTCCAACAAACGGCGACACGCTGCTTTTCGTCGGCACGATGAAGGGCGCGTTCATCTTCAGCTCGACCGCCGAGCGGAAAGAGTGGACGAAACACGGTCCATACTTTCCCGGCGAGTCAGTGTATTCGCTCGCCTACGACGAGCGCGGCGGGAAGAAGAGGACGTTCGCCGCGACGCGGAGCTTTCACTGGGGGAGCAACATCCGCCGCAGCGACGACTTCGGTGAAACGTGGTCGGCACAGGACCGGCAAGCTGTGCGCTTCCCAGAGGGTTCGAATCTCTCATTGACGCAGGTCTGGCAGATCGTGCCCGGCCCGAGGGATGAGCCCGAGGTGGTGTGGGCCGGTGTCGAACCCACCGCGCTCTTCCAATCGCGCGACGGCGGCGAGAGCTGGAGCGCCGTCGACGGATTGCTCAATCATCCGCATCGTCCACAATGGACGCCGGGCGGCGGCGGAATGTGTCTGCATACGATCGTGCCCGATCCGGCGAACAAGGACCGGATGGTCATCGCGATGTCGACCGGCGGTTGCTACCGCACCGACGACGGCGGCGCGACATGGCGGGCGCGCAACGTCGGTGTGCGCGCGCAGTTCCTGCCGAACAAGTATCCCGAGTTCGGCCAGTGCGTCCACAAGATTGCCTACAACCCCGCGCGTGAAGGCCGCCTCTTTCTGCAGAATCACTGGGGCCTCTACCGCAGCGACGATTGGGGCGACAACTGGACGGACATCGCCAACGGCGTGCCGTCGGATTTCGGTTTTGCCATGCAAACGCATCCGCACGACCCCGACACCGTCTACATCGTCCCGCTCCAGTCGGACGAGTTTCGCTGCACGCCCGAGGCAAAGCTCCGCGTCTACCGAACGACGAACGCCGGCGCCTCGTGGGAACCGCTCACCAACGGCTTGCCGCAAGCGGACGCATACGAAACGGTCCTTCGGGACGCGATGTCCGCCGACTCGCAGAAATCAGCGGGCATCTATTTCGGAACGCGCAGCGGCAAGGTCTACGGCTCGCCAAATAGCGGCGACAATTGGCAGAACATCGCCAACGCGCTGCCTCCGGTAGTCTGCGTTCGCGCCGCGGTGGTTGGAACCTCCGCCGCCAGCCTCGCGTAGTTTCCAAACAGCCAAGTCGCCGAGTCGCCGAGTCGCCCAGTCGCCGAGAATGTCCATCGCCGTCGTCTTGCCGCGAGCCCTCTATCCCTACGCACGCGGCAGCAGCACGCTCGTTATCGACGATCCGTGCTCGACCGTGCAGGACGCCCTCTCGGCGGTCGGCAAACACTGGCCGGGAGTCCTCGACCGCGTGATGACCGAGCAGGGAGTCGTGCGCGAGCACGTCAACGTCTTCGTCGGCGAGGACAGTATTCGTTTTGCCAACGGACTGGCCACGCCAGTCGACGACGGCGATACGATCATGATCGTCGCCGCGGTGAGCGGTGGCTGAGATGGCGTGCCTCTGGAGAAGGTCGCTCCACGCCGCGATAGCGCTCGCACTTCCCGCCGCGGCTTTAGGACAAGCCGCGTCGAAAGCCAAGTCGCCGCCGGCGCTCGGCATCGTCGAAGAGCTTCGCGTCCCGCTTCCGGACGCGCGGGCGCAACGCGGATCCGCGCTGCTCGTCGGCGCCGACGGCCTCATGATCTCCATCCCGCTCTGGGGTGGCGAGATGGTGGCCTTCGACTCGACGGGCAAACAGCTGCCCTACAAGCAGACGATCGGCGGGCCCACCGATCCGGAGATTCGCTACGCCGAGCGGTTTGGTTGGGTTGGCAAGACGATGTGGGTGTGGGATCCTCCGTCGCAGCAAATCGCGCTCGTCGATCCGCAGCTCAAGGTCACGAAGAGTCTCGAGATTCCGGCGTGGATCCGGCCCACCTGGGCAGACCGGCGGAAGTATCCGGTGTTCGCGCGAATGAATCCGCTCGCGCTCTACCCGGACGGATCGTGGCTCGTCGGGCCGACGAACCCCAAGTCGCTCGTCGACACCCCCGACTACGACAAGACCAAGACATACGTGGTGCGCATCACCGAAAGCGGTTCGATTCAGCGAACGATCGCCAAGGTCCCCTGGCTTCCGAATGCCGCGCGTGGCGTTCCGGCGGAAAAGGGCAAGCAGGTGTCGCCGCGCAACTTCGCCTTCTGGAGCGCGTCGTCCGAAGGGAGCCGCATCCTCTTCGGCATCCCGTCGACGACGGCCGGCGACAGCAACCACGTCCTCACGCTGATCAACGAGAAGGGCGACACGATCTATTCCCGGCCGATGTTCTTCGCCGATCCTGTCGCCGCGGCGCGTGTCGGGCGCGATGGCTCTGCCTGGCTGCAGCTTCGCGGGCGGACCGGTGACCGAACTTGGCTGGCGCTCGATCCGTCAGGCCGGGTACGCGGTACCGTCACCTTCGAGAACAACACGTTCATTCACGACGCGGACGCGACCCGCATCTGGACGACCGAGCGAGTCGGCAACACGCAGCTGCTCGTGCGCTACAAGCTCACAAACGCTCCGCCGCCTCGTACGCCCGCACCTTCCAAATCGTCAGGCCGACCCCGACCACCAGCATCAGCGTCCCCATCGTCCACACCGTAGCCGTCGTCACCGGCTTGTCGACGAGGGCCGCGCTGTTGCCGAGCAACTTTTGCGAGATGGCGAGCGCAAACTCGCGGGCGCTGATCGCTTTGACGCCGGTGAGGTTTCGCGACAACACCATCTCGATCGTGACGACGTACAACAAACCGACGACGAGCGCGCGGCGCGTCCAGGCGCCGAGCGCGAGGAAGCCGGCACAATAGAGCGCCGACCCCACGGCGAGCCCGGCGAGGAGCGACAAGGGAACTTGGATCGGCAAATCGGGCCCTCGCACGACGAGCCATGGCAGCAGCGTCGCCGGAACCATCACCGCCGCCGTACAAACAACGGCGACGACGTACTTCCACAACACGACGCGCCAACGCGCGACGGGCTTGAGCAGCAGATAGAGCAGCGTTCCATCCTCGATGTCGCCGCCGAAGGCCGTCGTGCCGAAGAGCACCGCGGTGAGCGGCAAAAGCGCTCCGATCACGAGATCGCGCGCGAGGCCGATGAGGAAGTCGCCGCCCGAGCCACGCGCATCGGACACGAGCATTCGGAACACGAGCGCCACCACCATCGGAATGAGCGACAAGCCGAGGGCGATCAACGCGCGCCGTTTCGCGAACAATTGTCGCGCGCTCAGCCAGATGAGAGTTCGATCGACGCCCACGCTCATCGTTCCACCAAATAGGAGAAGACGCTTTCCAGTGACTCGTCCGTCGGCCGGATCTCGAGCAGACGGATGCCGGCGTCGCGCGCGGCGCGCGGCAGATGATGCGTCAGCGTGCTTCGCTCTGACGTCCGGACGACGATGCCGCCGCCGCCGTTGCCATTGCCGCTCAATTCGACGCCGACCACAGAAGCATCGGCGAGCAACGCGGCGGCGAGCCGCCGGTCGTCGGACGAGCGAATCATGAAGGTGTGCGGACGATCGGTCATCAAGCGACGGATCGCGCGGTAGTGCCCCGACGCGGCGAGCCGGCCGGCGATCATCACGAGCACGTTGTCGGCCAGATCGTTCAGCTCTTCGAGGATGTGCGAGCTGATGACGATGACGCGTCCGCGCGCCGCTTCCTCGCGGAGAACGCCCATCATGTGCAACCGCTGGCGCGGATCCATCCCGTTGAACGGCTCATCGAGCAACACGACATCCGGCTGGTGCACGAGCGCCGCCGCTACTTTGATGCGCTGCCGCATGCCCTTGGAGTAGGTGGCGATCTTCCGATCTTGCGCGCCCTCGAGCTCGACGAGCCGGATCGCGCGCGCCGCGGCCTCCTCGGCGTCGGGCAATCGCTGAAGGCGCGCGCTCATCCGCACGAATTCGCGGCCGGTGAGAAAACCGTACGCTGATTCGCGTTCAGGGACGAGCGTGAGGCGCCGATAGATCGACGAATCGGTTGCCGCGGCCTGTCCGTCGATCAACACCTCCCCCGCCGACGGCTGAAGGAGACCGGCCATCATGTGCAGCACGGTCGTCTTGCCCGCGCCGTTCGGGCCGAGCAAGCCGGTGATTCCGGGGCCAAGCGCGCACGACACGTCGTTCACCGCGACGACGTTCCCGTACCACCGCGACGCTCGGCGAAGCTCGATCGCCGTCATCGGATAGCCGTCATGCTTCGCTGCGCCGGTAGCGGAGCAGCAGCACTGCCGTGGCGACGATGATGACGGCGAGCATTACCGCGAGGTAGTACGAGCCGGGCAGGTCGGCGCGGCCGACCTGCGTTCGCCGCTTTGCCTCGATGTGAAAGATCCAGTTTCCGAACCCGATGATGACCTGAATCGGGTGCGCGAGGATCAGGTAGCGCTTCGTCTCTCCCGTGGCCAACGAGCGGATGACGGTCGCCGCGGCCGGCACCAACAAAAAGAATCCGATCACACTGGCGCTCGCGTAGGCGCGACGGCCCGCGAACGACGAGATCGCAAGCGCGACCGTGCCAATGAATGCGGAGACGGTGAGCGTGCCGGCGATCAGCGGCCCGAGCACCGTCCATTCGTCCTTGAACGCCGCCCAGGGCGACGTCGCGATGAAGATCTTGCCGAGAAAGAGAAGCAGTTGCGGCCCGAAGGTGAGGACCATCATCGCGGCGATCAGTGCGCCGAGCTTGGCGAGCGCGTACAGAACGCCGGTCAGCGGCCGCGCCAGATAGAGCGTGAGCACGCCGTACTGCCGGTCGGTGACGATGAGCTCCGGTGCCTGCGCGGCCGCGAAGAGCGCGATGAGAAAGGACGTGAATTGCAGATGGTTGGAGTAGCTGATCAGCGCTTGGAACCCCGTAGTCGACGCCGCGCCAACCGACACGATCGCCGGAATGAACACGATGCCAAGAATGATCGACGGAATCAGCTTCGATCGCGCGCCGCGGCCGAGACCGAACGCCGTGCGCAGCGAGAAGGCGAACAGCGTTCGCACCGAATTCGCGCGTTGCAGCCGCACCCCGGTGTAACGTTGGTAGCCGAGGTCATAGAGGGCGCCCCCCGGCCCTTTAGCGCTCGCTATTTGCGTTTCACCCATTGGCGGCTACCTGATCGCGAAAGAGCTCCTCGAGTCTGTGCCGTGTCAGGTGCATACGCGCGATCGGCGCTCCGAGCTCGGCGGCGGCGTCGCGGATGAGATCATAGGTGCTGTCGTCGCGCACCGTGATGCGCAGCAGCGTCGCGTTCGCGTCGACGTCGAGTCCGCGCGAGCGAAGCGTCGTCGCCAGCTCCGGGCTGTCGTCGTCGAGCTCGACGACCAGCCGTTCCGTGAGCTCGGTGAACGTGGCGAGTGGTCCGTTGTAGCGCAGCTTACCGCCGTCGATCGCGATGAGCTGCTCGCACACGCGCTCGATCTCGCCCAAAAGGTGCGAGGTCACGAGGACTGAGATGCCGAATTCCGTTCCTGTGCGCGCGATGAGCGACAGCATGTCCTCGCGCCCCGCGGGATCGAGCCCGTTCGTCGGCTCGTCGAGCAGCAGCAGCTTGGGATCGTGGACGAGCGCCTGCGCGAGCTTGACGCGCTGCTTCATGCCGGTGGAGTAGCCGCCGATCAATCGGTAGCGCTCCTCGTGCAATCCGACGTGCCTCAGCAGTCGTGTTCGGGCATGTACCCCACCACACGCCGAATCGCCATCTGGTCGCCGCGTACGTCCATGTCGAGCACCGACGCGCTGCCGCTCGTCGGCGGCAGCAACCCGAGCAGGATGCGAATGAACGTCGTTTTGCCTGCCCCATTCGCGCCGACGAAGCCGATGATGCCGGGGTCGACGTCGAGGGTCAGGTTGTCGAGGGCGACGACGTCGGGAGTGAAGGACTTGGTCAGGTCCCGTGTGCTGATCAGCGACAACGTGGCTTAGTCGGGATGGGTGGGCGGGAGGGATTCGAGGTCTCAGGTCTTGGGTCCCAGATCTCAGGTTGAACGGCGCGACCGCTGTTACCTGAGACCAGAGACCCGGGACCTGAGACCTGAGACCTGAGATGGCAGAGCGCAACTTGCCGCCCGATTCAGCCACCGTCAACGCAGCCCCTACGCAGAAACCGTAAGTAGGTTTCCCCCATGGACCTCACCCGCGAGGAGCTCCACCGCTACAGTCGCCACCTCATCCTGCCTGACGTCGCGCTCGACGGGCAGATGCGGATCAAGGCGGCGCGCGTCCTGCTCGTCGGCGCCGGCGGCCTCGGCTCTCCGGCGGCGCTGTATCTGGCGGCGGCGGGGGTCGGCACGTTGGGTCTCGTCGACTTCGACGTCGTCGACGTCACCAACCTGCAGCGACAGGTGCTGCACGGCACCAGCGCCGTCGGGCAGTCGAAGTTGGAATCGGCCCGCGACCGCATCGGCGATCTCAATCCGAACGTCGAGGTCGAGATGCACGAGACGCGACTCACGTCGGCCAACGCGCTCGAGATCATGCGCGAGTACGACGTCATCGTCGACGGCACCGACAACTTCGCCACGCGCTATCTCACGAACGACGCGTGTGTGCTGCTCGGCAAGCCGAACGTCTACGGATCGATCTTCCGTTTCGAGGGGCAAGCGTCGATCTTCGCGATGCCCGACGGTCCGTGCTATCGCTGTCTCTTCCCGAATCCGCCTCCGCCCGGCCTCGTGCCGAGTTGCGCCGAGGGCGGCGTGCTCGGGGTATTGCCAGGGATCGTCGGGACGATTCAAGCGACGGAAGCGCTGAAACTGATCCTCGGAATCGGCGACACGCTCGTCGGGCGATTGCTGCTTATCGACGCGATGGGAATGCGCTTTCATACAGTGCGCGTCCCCCGCGACCCGAATTGTCCCGCCTGCGGCACGCACGAGATCCAAGAGCTGATCGACTACGACGAATACTGTGGAACACCTGGAGGCGAGATGCCGCCGAGGAACGACGTCCCGGAGATCACCCCCACCGAGCTCGCGGCGCGTCTGGATGCGAAAGAAGATTTCGACCTGATCGACGTGCGCGAACCATACGAGTGGCAGCTCGGCCGGTTGCCGACGGCCCGCTTGATTCCGCTCGGTCAGCTTCCGGGCGCGCTGTCGACGCTCGATTCGACGCGTGACATCGTCGTCTATTGCCGCTCGGGAAAGCGCAGCGCCGATGCGACGCTACAGCTGCGAGCGGCGGGATTTCGGGCGGTGAACCTGGCCGGGGGAATTCTGCGTTGGAGTGATGAAATAGACCCCTCCCTCCCCAAATACTAGAGAGCGAACGGCGCCGTTGCCCTTAGCGCCGTCTCACGCCGTTCCAAGATTCGTAATTCCCCTCGCGAACCTCCATTTCCCATCCTCGCCTTTCCTCTCGATCAGCATCGTCCTCTGCTCGATCTCCCGCTTCTCGCCACCTCCCCGCGGTGTAAGCGTCATCCGTTCGATCCCTCGCTCGAACGCCCAATCGCCCGCGACTACCGTCTCGACCGGCTCGAAGCTTTGCACGATGTCGAATCGCTCGACGGCACCGCGCATGGCGGCGGTCGCGGCGGCGGGGCCGATCATCGGTGGACCGCCGTGCGGCCAGACTTCGTAGTCGTCAGTGAGGAGCTCTTGCAGCGCGTCGGGATTTCGCGCCGCGACTGCGTTGGTCCATGCCGCCCGCAACGCTGCTATCGCGCGCAGATCGTCCGATGACATGTTGCCTCTACGCTCTTCGCGGAAGTCCAACCCAGCGCGGGACGGACTTCTTGTAATCGAGATACTGCTGGCCGAAGATTTTCGTCAATCGCGGCTCCTCATAGATCCGAATCGCGATGTGGAACGCCAGGATCATCGCGATGCCGTAGATCGTCGCGTCGCGCGACTGAAACCAGATCGCCTGGCCGAAGATCGCCGTGACCACACCGACATACATCGGATTTCGCGTGAATCGATAGAGTCCGGACGTGACCAACGACCGCGGTGGATCATATGGCGCGGGCGTTCCGCGACCGGCACGCGCGAATTCACGGGCGCAGATGAGAAGTACCGTCCATCCCGCGACGACCATTGCCGCGCCGAGTGCGGCGAGGAGCGCGCTGGCCCGCGGCGCGACGGGCGGCGAGCCTGCCGCATACCACGGGATCCACCCGGCAACCGACGCAGGAACGACTACGATGAACAGCGCTGCTCGGACCCATACCGGGACATGCCGTGAATTCTCCGCCATCGGCGCTCCCTGTCATTGTACAACACGACGACATGCAAAGGGCGGAGGGGTCACCCTCCGCCCTCGTCGGTCGGTCAGCTACTTCGCGCCAAGATTCTTCTTCAGGAATTCCACGGTGCGCGGCCAGGCATCCTTCGTCGCCGCCAGGTTCGCCTGTCGCTCGGCGTCGACGTCAGCCTGCGTCTCACTCTGATTCGCCGTCTGGCGCGGCGCGCGTGGATCATCCTGGGCGCGAAGGAAGCCGTGGATCGCGCCTTCGTAGTTCTTGCCATAGTACCACTTCTTGAGCGCGTTCATCGTCGAGTCGATGCCCGGCATCGCCGCGCCGATTCGCGCGTCCTTCGAGCCACTCAGGAGCATGATCGGTGTCCTGATCTTCTCGAGCGAGTCCTTGAGCGCGCCCGGCGCCGCCTGCGGCGTGCCATAGAAAGCGACGCCGCCAGAGTAGCCGTTCGTACCGCCGTTGATCGTCTGCATCCACGTCGTCGTCCCGCCCCAGCAATAGCCGATCACCGCATAGCGTGGCGCCGCCGACGGCTGCGACATCGCCCACTTCGCCACGGCGGCGATCCCTTGATTGCGATCGGCGATCGTCGCGATCCGCGCGAGCTTGCCGGCCGAATCCGTCGTCAGTGAATCGGCGCTGGGCTTGCCGCGCAGCTTCGACAGAAGGTCCGGTGCGACGGCGATAAACCCTTCGGCCGCCACCTGATCGGCGACGCCGCGGACCCACGTCGATAGTCCGAAGATCTCGTGCACGACGACGACGACCGGCGTCTTCGCGTTCGACGTCTTCGGATACACGACCCACGCGATCAGCGAGTCTTTCGAGCCGGGCTCGTAGGGAACCGTGATCCATTCGCCATGGCGCGGCGACGCCGCGAGGCGAGCGGCCACCGTCCTCGCGCTCGCCGGGAGCGACAGGTCGCCCTGTTGGTTTGACGGAGAAGCCGTCGGCAACGCGACGTCGCCCGGCGACATGTGAGCCATGTGCTCGTCGACGGGCTGTTGAC
>Ga0310811_10009790_pt1 | contig 12390 bp, 9 predicted proteins | sample YCmetagenome_FD_207642 | JGI IMG/M metagenome (GOLD analysis project Ga0310811, IMG submission 207642) | Soil microbial communities from experimental microcosm in Duke University, North Carolina, United States - YC | ecosystem: Engineered > Artificial ecosystem > Soil microcosm > Unclassified ... | reverse complement strand
CATTGGCTGGAAGCCCGTGGACAGCGAAGCCAATTGCCGGCTCAACGCCCCGTCGCCCAGACTGGTACAGACCTGCGGCAACACGCCCAGACCCTGAATCGGCCAGCCCAGAGGCGCCAGCACGCGACTCCATGTCACGAACAGTTCGCCGCCATCGGGCATCGGGTCGATCGTCTGGACCAGACCTTTGCCGACCGTCGAACTGCCGACTACGACCGCCCTGCCCCGATCCGCCAGCGCCGCTGCCAGGATCTCGGCTGCACTTGCGGTATGGCCATCAACCAGGATGACAAGCGGGACGTTCTCGGCCAACTCACCTTCAGCCGATCGCCAGATATGGTTGGCGTCCGGATCGCGCCCTGTGGTCACGGCGATCAACCCGGCGGGTAGGAATTCGTCCGCTGCGGTGACCGCCTGACGCAGCAACCCGCCGCGATTGTCACGCAAGTCAAGCACGATGCCGATCACCGGCTTGGGATCCGCCATCGCGTCCTGCACGGACAGCGCAATGTGCGAGGCGGTGGAATTGCTGAAGCCGGTGACCTTCAGCACCAACACGTCCTCTGACCGCCGAGCGAACACCGTTTCGGGCGGCACCATGGCCCGGATCAGTTGAAGGTCGCGAGCCTTGCCGTCGCGTCCGCGTAGCGTGAGGGTGACTTCGGTACCCTCCTCCCCGGACAACATCGCCATGATCGTTGGGATGTCCTGATCGGTGGTGCGCTGGCCATCAACGGCCATGAGGATTTCGCCTGGCCTGATGCCGGCGATGGCGGCGGGGCTGTCGCGGACCACCGACCGGATAACCGTCAGAGTGCCACGCGGCGATACCTCTATTCCCAGGCCGGCCCTCCCCGCTCGGCTAGCCCGATCTGCGCCGGCCTCCACTGGCGGAACGTAGCGGGAATAGATGTCGATGTGGCTGAACATCTCATCGAAGAAACACTGGATCAGCCCCTGCGCGCCCGCGCGGCGCAACGGTTGGGACACCTCATACCCGGCCGCGGTCAACTCGACCGCCGCCTTGGCCCAGGGACCGGCAGCGTCTTCCTTCGGCGCCGGCCGGTCGGAGACGGTCTGACCCCGGCGGGTCAGGCGCAGGCGGGAATCCGCGGTTTCCACCTGCAATGCTGGATCGAGGGAGGTCAGCCCGCGCAGGCCCCACACGGTAAGCTGGGATATCGGCACGGGGTCCAGGATGCGGGGGGCGATAAAACCCAAAGCCTCAGTATAGACCGCCGACAGCCGGTCCAGATTCAACCCGCCCATCGAAACCGTTTCGGCCTGGGCATGACCGATCAGAATAGCGATCAACAGCAGGCCAAGGCGTCGCATCGGCCAACTCACCGGCGGCGGGACCGTTTCCCCCGGCGATCCTCTTTGGCCGGACGGTCTTCCCTGGTTCGGATTTCCGTCTTGTGGGGACGCGCACCGTTTCGCCGAGCCCCGCCACATTCGGGAATGATCTGAAATTGCAGGCCGCCGGTAACGGGATTTGCCTCGCTCAAGCGAACCTCCACGGCCTGACCCAGGCGATAAACGATCCGTGTGTGCCGTCCGGTCAACGTCTGGGCACGCTCATCGTGCTCCCAGTAATCGTGCGACAGGCCGGCAAAGGGAACCAAGCCACTGGCCCCTGTCTCGACCAGGGAAACGAACATGCCGAACCGGGTGACCCCCGAGACGCGGGCATCAAAATGAGCACCGATTCGTGATGCCATGAAGGCGGCCAGGTAGCGGTCGGTCGAGTCCCGTTCAGCCAACTGCGCGCGGCGTTCGGCCTCTGTGATGGCTTCGGCGATTTCGGGAAATTCCGTTGCCTGTTCCTCCGGTAATCCGTCGCGGCCCAGGCGTAGGCCCTTGATCAGCGACCGATGCACCAGAAGGTCGGCATAGCGCCGGATCGGGCTGGTAAAGTGCGCGTAACGCGTCAGGGCCAGACCGAAATGACCGATGTTGTCGGCGCTATAGGCCGCTTGGGATTGACTGCGCAACATGACCTCGTTGACCAACGGCGCTTCCGGCGTGCCGGCCACTTTCAGTAACACGGCATCGAGGTCTCGCGGGTGTATCTGGCTGCCCGGCTTCAGTGAAATACTGAGCGTTGCCAAAAAGTCACGCAGTGTGTCCAGTTTGTCATCGCTTGGCGGGGCATGCATGCGGTACATGCAGGGCCGGTGCAGTCGCTCAAGCTCTTCTGCTGCCGCAACATTTGCCAGCACCATGAACTCCTCGATCAGCCGGTGGCTGTCGAGCCGTTGCCGTGGGGCAACACTGCTGACATGCCCCGAGTCGTCCAGCACTACCTTCCGTTCCGGCAGATCCAGATCGAGCGTGCCTCGGTGCCGCCGGGCCACCAGCAGTGCGTGGTACGCGGCGTAAAGGGCGGGCAGCGGCAGGCCAAGATCGTTCTTTGCGTCGTGTGCCGCCTGCACTTCCTCATAGGTCAGGCGTGCCGCGCTGCGCATCAGGCCACGTCCGAAGCGGTGCGCGGTCTTACGGCCATGAGAGTCGATCCGCATCTCGACGAACAGACAGCCGCGGTCTTCGTGCGGGCGTAGGCTGCACCACCCGTTCGACAGCGCCTCGGGCAGCATCGGCACGATACGGTCCGGGAAATAAACGCTGTTCCCACGCTGGCGTGCCGCGCAATCCAGCGCGGAACCGGGTTTCACGTAATGCGCTACGTCGGCAATGGCGACGAGGAGGCGAAAGCCGCCATGATGGTCCGACTCCGCGAACACGGCATCGTCGAAATCTCGCGCATCGGCACCGTCGATCGTCACGAGCGGAAGGCCTCGCAAGTCTTCGCGGTTACCCAGGCGCGTCGCCCGCGCCCGCTTTGCCTCCTCTTCCGCATCTGCGGAAAACGCCTGCGGAATGTCATGCGTGTGGATCGCGATCAGGCTGATCGAGCGTGCATCGCCCAACTCACCCAACCGTTCGATGACCCGGACAGGCTTCAGGCCCAGGTGATGGCGACCCGCGATTGGTTCAGCCAGCACGATCTCGTCCGGCTCAGCCCCTCCGTCCTCCCCCGGCGGCACGATCCATTCAGCCTTGGCACGACGATCGGTCGGGACGATACGATTCTCGCGGCGGACGTGCTTGAAGACGCCGAGGACCCGACCCGGACTGTCGCTGACACGGCGGAGTGTGCGGGCCTCATAACGGTTGGAGCCGGCGGGACGCAGCCGGGCCAGCACCCGCTCCCCTGGCGTGAGCGCGGGAGCATCGGTCGTTTCCGGGTGCACATGGATCAGCGGCGGCGGTCCGCCCGCTCTGTCCCAATCTGCCGGCCGGCCGATCGCTTCACCATCGCGGTCGGTACCAGTAACCTGAACGACCAGTGTCTCCGGCAGGCGTAGCGCTCGGCGTGTCGTCTCGTCTCGACTAGGGGCGGGACGACCCCGGTGCTGCATGCGTTTCGCCACGAAATCCGCAATCTGATCCGATAGAAAGCGAGAGTGTCACGCTTAACCGTTGCTCGCCATGGCCGGAGCCATCAGCGCAGCCGCTGCACCGTATAATCGGCCACGCCCGCAAGCGCTTGGCGCACGGGACTGTCCGGGAAAACAGCCAATGCGGCCTTGGCTTCATGCGAAAAGCGAGCCGCGCGGTCGAGTGTCGCCTTGATCGCGTCATGACGCTCGATCAGGCGCATCGCCTCGACCAGGTCGTCGTCCGTTTGCTCTTGCGACTCGATGGTGCGCTGCCAGAACGCCCGTTCGCGCTCATCGCCGGATTGGAAGGCGGCCAGCACCGGGAGAGTGATCTTGCCCTCCCGGAAATCGTCGCCGATCGTTTTGCCCAGGGTCGCCTGGTCGGCGACATAGTCAAGCGCGTCGTCGACAAGCTGGAATGCGATGCCCAAGTTCATGCCGTAGGTCGCAAGGGCGGATTCTTCGCTATCGGGCCGAGAGGCGACAACCGCTCCGACCTGGCAGGCGGCGGCGAACAAGGCCGCTGTTTTGCCCTTTATCACTTCCAGATAACGAGCCTCGCTTGTCGACAGGTCGTTCTGCGTCACGAGCTGCAGCACTTCACCCTCGGCGATGGTGGCCGCTGCTTTTGACAGGATGCCCAGTACCTTCAACGATCCGTCATCGACCATAAGCTGGAAGGCCCGGGCGAACAGAAAATCGCCCACGAGAACCGAAGCCTTGTTGCCGAACACCGCATTGGCCGATGCGAGGCCGCGTCGAAGCTGGCTTTCATCGACGACGTCATCGTGCAACAGCGTCGCGGTGTGGATGAACTCCACGCAGGCCGCCAGATCGATGTGGCGGCTGCCACCTGTCGCCGGATAGCCACACAGCCGGGCGGCGGCGAGCGTCAGCAGCGGCCGTAACCGCTTGCCGCCGGCCGCGACGATGTGCGCGGCCAGTTGCGGGATGAGCACAACAGGGCTGTCCATGCGCGCGACAATGACCTGATTGCAGGCCGCGAGATCCGCCTGGACGAGGTTAATCAACGCCGTCAGCGCGTCCTCGGTCTCCCGCGTCCCCGGTTCAGCCCTTGGGTGGCCGAGTCGAGGCGCATCGCCCTGATCAAGAAGACTGGCGACCCCGGCCAAACTGCCTCTCCCGCTTGCATACTCCGTCGGTCTACATATCGGTGGGCGGAACAAGGGGTCAAGCCAGCACCCGGGCGCGCGCCACGATGTGCGAGCCGCCGGACAGGTTGACCGCGGGTTCGATCATAGTCAGGAAACGAGCATGAGGGTTGTAGCGACGTCGAATGATCCGGTACGGCTGTCCTTCTTAAAGGCTTTGCTGGCCGATGCCGGCATCGTCCCGATCGTCCTCGATCAGCACGCCAGTGTCATGGACGGCAGTATCAGCGCCATCCAGCAGCGTCTGATGGTGACGGAGGACGATTACGATCGTGCGACCCGGCTGCTGCGCGACGCCGGCGAGTGCTGACCACCGAGGGAACGCTGCTGGGCGGGCGGGTTCACTACCGTCAGCCGGCGCAGGGTTTCCGCAGCGGTATCGAACCGGTGCTTCTGGCTGCGGCGGTCCCGGCTCAGCCCGGTGAGCGCGTTCTGGAGGCCGGGACGGGCGCAGGTCCCGCGCTATTGTGCCTGTCGGCTCGTGTGCCGGGTTGCGCCGTGACCGGGGCGGAAATTGATCCAGAACTGGCCGTCATCGCGGCGGAAAATGCCACCGCGAACGGATTTTCCAACGCCCGCGCCACGCCGGGCGACATCGTCAATACGACGTTTCCCGAACCGTTCGACCATGCGATGGCCAATCCACCTTACCATTCCCCTGCCTCATCCCCCTCGAAAGACCCGGTTCGGCGTCTCGCCAAGGTCGGGTCGGAGTCGCTGATTGAGACCTGGATCGCGCGGATGGCGGCTGGTTTGCGGCGGCACGGCACGCTGACGCTGATCGTGGCGGCCGGCATGGCGCCAGGCTGTATCGCGGCGATGGCGGCGGCACGATGTCGCTGCACGGTGCTGTTCCCGCTTTGGCCCAAACCGGGCGTAGCGGCAAAATTGGTGCTTTTGCGGGGCGTCAAGGATGGGCGGGCGCCGTTTGCCGTTCATGCCGGACTTGTGCTGCATGCTCCTGACGGACGCTACACCGCCGATGCATCAGCCATCCTGCGGGATGGAGCCGCGTTGGTGTTATGATACCAACTTCGCGCTGCGATGACCCTTTTTCGTCTTGGCGGGCGCAGGCCCGTCATCCACGCCTTGCGGTGCTGATAGTGATCAAAGGCGCGGACGGTGGCCCTTCGGCCACCATGACGGGGAGAGGTCAAAGCGTGGGGCCGTTGGTATGACGCCGCCTGCCCCGGGCACGGGACACACTTGCCCCTGACGACCTGCGGGTTCTACCCGATCAGTGGCTCAATCTGACCGGGTGAGCCTGGTCAGTAGTCGTCCGCGTTCGGATGCCGCAGATGCCACAGCCGCTCATGCGCAGCGACCAGGCTCTCCATGTTTCGCCGACGCGTTCCGTCCGGGGTCAGCGGGCGACGAGTCAGCATCATTTCCAGAATATGAAGAAGCTGTTCAGCCACTTCGAAGTCTGCCTGATCGCAGGCGTGATGGAAGGCGATCAGAATCTTGTCCGATAGCCTTCTGCTGTACCGGGGCGCGGTCCCCGTTCCGATGTCGCGCCCGGTGTCTTCTTCAGTTTGGCTCACGGCCGCCCCTATCATCTGCTACCCACCTATGCCGTCACCCGACAATGCCGAGGCATCGTCTTAATGAACTTTTGTTTTGGACCCCCCACTGAGCCACCATGCTCAGTGCGTATCGCTGATCATGCACATTGAAACGAGCCGCCCGTGAAAAAAGCGTTAACCCTGCCGTGTGAATCACAAAAAAAATCGGTGTAGGGAAAATAACGTGAATTCGTGTCGATCCGGCCAAGCGAACTAACGATACAACCGCACCGTTCACTTGATGAAATATCAAGACGCCTGCAACCGCACTGGGAAGCCTTATAGTGCGGTTGCAATCTGGAGACGCGGTTGTAAGCAGAACGATGCCGCCGGCGTTTGGTTCATTTGATCAGCCGCACAATTTCAGCCGGCTGCAACCGTAAGATTCGGCAGAAGCGAATTGGCCGACGAATCGCCGAACGCTTCGTCCCATGTCCCCGCCGTCGATGCCTTGCTATATTCCGTTGCACGATTCTCGAAGAAATTCGCGTGCTCGACAGCATTCAGCATCTCGTCCAGCCACGGTAACGGATTTCGAGCCACATGAAACAACTCGTTGAGGCCCAGTTCGACCAGGCGACGGTCGGCGATATAGCGGATGTACTCCTTGAGCTGGATCGGCGTCAGGCCCTCCACCGAACCCTGCTCAAATGCCAGGTCGATGAACGCGTCTTCATGGGTCACGATGGTTGCACAGGTAAGGTAAATCTCGCGCCGCAGTTCCTCGGTCCAGAGCGAGGGGTTCTCTTGTATGAAAGTGCGGAACAATCGGATAACGGACGCGCAGTGCAGACTTTCGTCGCGCACCGACCATGTCACGATTTGTCCCATGCCTTTCATCTTCCCGAACCGCGGGAAGTTCAGCAGGATCGCGAAAGACGCAAAAAGCTGCAAACCCTCGGTGAATGCGCCGAACGCGGCCAAAGTCTTGGCAATGTCATAGCGTGAATCGACGGTGAACCCATGCATATAGTCGTACTTGTCCTTCATCTCCTTATATTTGAGGAAGGCCTGGTACTCGATCTCAGGCATCCCGATCGTATCGAGCAGGTGGCTGTACGCGGCGATGTGGACCGTTTCGATGTTGGAGAAGGCTGACAGCATCATCAGCACCTCGGTCGGTTTGAACACCCGCGCGTAGTGCTTCATATAGCAGTTGTTCACCTCGACATCGGCCTGGGTGAAGAAGCGGAAGATCTGCGTCAGCAGGTTCCGCTCGCCGTCCGAGAGGTTGCGATGCCAATCCTTGACGTCGTCGGCCAGCGGCACTTCCTCTGGTAGCCAGTGCACGCGCTGTTGCGTCAGCCATGCTTCATAGGCCCATGGATAACGGAACGGTTTGTAAACCGGATTTTCCGTCAGCAGGTCGAAACGGATCGGATGCTCGTCTGGTGTATGGTTCATCCCATCCATGGGCGCAGTCTTCCCTGTCAGGCCAGTCTGTGGTGTTGGCGAATCGCTGCCAGCCTACTGATTGTGGTTCGACGGCACAGGACACGCAACAGATTGTTGCTTGTCTCGGTTCGGTTATGATTACGCCAGGTCCGGCGGCGGGCTGAAACCGCCGAATTCCTGCTCGATCATTCCGGCGAAGGCGATTGTCGTCAGGTCCTGCAGATAGCCCCCGATGATCTGCGCGCCGATCGGCAGCCCCGATTCGGAACGCCCGATTGGCGCGACGGTGGCAGGCAGGCCGCACATCGTGGCTATCGCCGCCCAGGCGATCTGGTCTTCATATGAAATCCCCCGGCCATCGACATCCAGTGTCCGCGTGAGCCAGGAGCTATGATCGTGCGGAAACGCAGGCGTCGGCATCGGCGGGCACAACACCACGTCGACCTTGCCCAGCAACCCTTGCCAGCCGGCACGCAGCCGCTCGCGGACCCGGCTCGTCTCGATCCAGGCCGTGTGGGTCATGACTAGGCCATGCAACCGAGCGGCGCGTAACGTGCGGTTTTCAGGCGACAGGGAGTCGGCGGCCTCTCGCGCCAGCACCCGCTGCGACGCCGTCAGGTCCGCCGAGAAGAACGCATGCAGCAGTTCGTCATATGTACGAGTGCTCAGCGCAAGGTCCGGCATGTCGGGCTGATTGCGCAGGATCGTACAGCCGATCTTATCCAGCCGGTCGGCCAAGGTATTCAGTGCTCCCGCCACGCTATGCGCTGTGGGGCACAGCGGATGGGTATCGAGGACCAGCACGCGGTAGTCCGCCAATCGGTCATGGCGTGGCGGCGGGAGAGTCAGGCTGTAGCCGATCCCGTCCCATTCCGGATCGGGACCAGCCAGGACCGACAAGGCCAGCCCCAGGTCGGCGGCATGGCGCGCCATGGGACCTGCCACCGACATATCGCCTCGAACAGGGCGCGCCGGCGTCGCTGGATAACCGCCTCCTCGCTGCGGCACGACGTCCAGGCTGGGCTTGTGCGCGAACACGCCGCAGAAATGCGCCGGTGCGCGCAGGGAGCCGCCGATATCCGATTCGAGTTCCAGAGGCACGAAACCGGCAGCCAATGCCGCCGCGGCGCCACCTGAGGACCCGCCCGGCGTTCGTGTCGTGTCCCACGGGTTGTTGGTGGTGCCATAGACGTCGTTGTAGCTCTGCCAATCCGTCAGACCGGTCGGGACGTTGGTCTTGCCCAGGATGACGGCGCCTGCCTGCTTCAGCCGCTGGACGGCGACGGCGTCAGCCTCGGGCTTCCAGTTGGCGAAACGCTTGTAGCCCCAGGTGGTCGGCAGGCCGGCGACGTTGAATTGTTCCTTGATCGTCATAGGAAGGCCGAGCAGCGGCTTGCGCTCGCCGCGGGCAAGGGCGGCATCGGCTACATCGGCAGCCCCGCGTGCGCGCTGGAAATCGCGGACAACGACGGCGTTATAGCGCGTGTCGAGCGCGCCGATGCGGGCAATCGCAGCGTCGACGAGTTCGCGGGATGACACCTGTCGGTCGGCAAGGGCCTGTACAAGATCCGTTGCAGTTCGATAGGCCGAACTGTGCCGTGCCTCCTGCCCCTGCGCGCCAGGTCCGAAGGCTGCCGCGGCGCCGAATGCGGCGAGAACGCCACGCCTGGTCGGCATCGTCCTCGTCCTTTTCTCCCGTTGGACCCGAATTTGCCATCGGGTCGGGCCTGCCCTAGCGTCCCGGATCAGACGCGATACAGGAGGAAATACATGAAAGTCGGTCAGGCCGTCGCCGAAATCATGAAGCGCGAGGGGATCGAGATCCTTTGCGGCTACCCGGTGAACCATCTGCTGGAGTTTGCCGCCGCGGCGGATATCCGTCCGATCATCGTGCGCCAGGAACGCATCGGCCTGCACATGGCGGATGCGATCAGCCGCGTGACCTCCGGCCGCAAAGTGGGTGCGTTCTGCATGCAGCACGGACCGGGCACCGAGAACGCTTATGGCGGCGTTGCGCAGGCCTATGCCGAGTCCGTCCCGTTGCTGGTCATCCCGCAGGGCTATCCGCGCCGGTTGGCCGGCATCGATCCGAATTACAGTGCAGTGCGGGAGATGCGCACCATCTCCAAGCGCGCCGAATACGCCATGCTGCCGAATGAGATCGGCAACATCATGCGCCGCGCGATGAGTGCCATCCGCAACGGACGGAGCGGGCCGGCGATCGTCGAAATTCCGACGGATATCTGGAATGAGGAAATCGGCGACCTGGATTACACGCCGGTCGGCATCCACAAGTCCGCCCCCGATCCGTCCGATGTCCGCAAAGCCGCTGCGGCGATCCTGGAAGCGAAACGGCCGGTGATCTATGCCGGCACCGGCGTGCATTGGTCGGAAGCCTGGGCGGAGCTCAAGGAATTCGCTGAGCTGCTGGGTGCGCCGGTCACCACCAGCCTGGGCGGCAAGTCGGCGTTCCCCGAGAACCATCCGCTGTCGCTGGGTTCGGGTGGCAACGCCATACCGAAGCCAGTGCATCATTTCGTGCAGAATGCCGATCTGATCGTCGGCATCGGCTGTTCCTTCACAGAGACGAACTTCGGCATCAAGTTCCCGAAGAAGAAGTTCGTCCATGCGACACTCGATCCGGATCACCTCAACAAGGATGTGGTCAGCGCAATCGGGTTGGTGGGCGATGCGAAGCTCACGCTGCTGGCGCTCATTGGCGAGCTGCGGCAGACAATTAAGTCCAACCGCGACGCCTCCGCCGTGGTTGCCGAGATCACCAAGGTCCGCGAAGAGTGGATGGAGCAATGGCGCCCATTGCTAAATTCTAACGATGCGCCGCTGTCACCTTACCGCGTCATCTACGAGTTGATGCACACGGTGGACGTCAAGAACACCATCATCACCCACGACGCCGGCAGCCCCCGCGACCAGATCTCACCTTTCTGGGTGTCGACCGAACCGCTGTCCTATATCGGTTGGGGCAAGACGACGCAGCTTGGCATGGGGCTGGGCCTGGCGATGGGGGCCAAGCTCGCGAAACCGGACAAGCTCTGCATCAACCTGTGGGGCGATGCGGCGATCGGCTTCACCGGCATGGACTTCGAGACGGCGGTGCGCGAGCGCATCCCCATCCTGTCGATCCTGTTGAACAACTTCTCCATGGCGATCGAACTGAAGGTGATGCCGATCTCGACGGAGAAATACCGGTCGACCGATATCTCCGGCAACTATGCCGACATGGCCAAAGCGTTCGGCGGATACGGCGAGCGCGTGACGCAGCCAGGCGATATCAAGGCAGCTATCCAGCGCGGCATCGAGCAAACGAAACAAGGCAAGCCAGCCCTGCTGGAATTCATCACCGCCAAGGAAACCCGCGTTTCGAAGTTCTGAGGGAGGGAGACCAGGGGCTCTGCCCCTGGACCCCGCCAAGGGCAGTCGCCCTTGGAACCCCGGACTGGCTGTTGGGCGGGAGGGGGCGAGGTGCCGGTTGAAGGGTCCGTATCGCCCCCTCCCGCCCAACAGCCAGTGAGTGGGATCAAAGGGGGCCAGCCTCCTTTGCGGGTCCAGGGCAGAGCCCTGGTCTCCCCTACCGCAGCGCTCGAAAGAACGCTCGGATTTCCTGTGCCAGGGCTTCGGGTTGCTCCATGGCTGCGAAGTGGCCGCCTTTCGGCATTGGCGTCCAGCGCTGGATGTTCTTGTAGGTTGCCTCCGCCAGCGACCGTGGAGGGCGGATGATTTCCTTGGGAAAGGCACAATACCCGGTCGGAACATGGATCTGCCCGTCGGTCGGGATTGGCCAGCCAGTGTGCAACCGAGCGTAATATGGCCAGAAAGATGAGCCGATGGCGCCGGTGAGCCAATAGAGCGAGATGTCGGCTAGCATGTGATCCCGGCTGACGGCGCTCTCGGTGTTGCCGTCGTTATCAGTCCAGGTCCGGAATTTCTCCGCGATCCAGGCCGCCAGCCCCGCCGGTGAATCGGTCAGCGCGTAGGCTAGGGTCTGCGGCTTGGTCCCTTGGATGACCTGGTATGCCGTCTCCTCTCGCGTCCATTCGGCCAGATCGGCAAAGTAGCGCTTTTCCTCATCGGTCGGGTTCGGCGGTGGCGGCAGATCGCGACGGATGACGATCATATTGATGTGGATACCGATCAGGTTCGCCGGATGCGCGTAGCCGAGGCGCGAGGCGGTAAATGCCCCATAATCTCCGCCCTGGGCCGCGTATTTCTTGTAGCCCAGGACCTCGACCATCAATGAGGCGAAGCAGGTGGCGATGTCCTCGATGTTGAAGCGCTTCTGCCCCGGCGTGAACGACAGGCCATAGCCTGGCAGCGACGGGGCGATCACCGTAAACGCATCGGCCGGATCGCCGCCAAACCGAGCGGGATCGGTCAGGCGGGGAATGATGTCGATGAATTCGAACACCGAACCGGGCCAACCGTGCATCAGCAACAGAGGTATCGGCGACGGGCCTTTGCCCTCGACTTTGAGGTAGTGCAGGTCGACGTCCGGCATCTGCACCTTGAACTGGGGAAAGGCGTTCAACGCCGCTTCCTGTGCGCGCCAATCGAAATCTTTCCGCCAATAGTCGACCAGCGACCGCATATAGCCAAGGTCCGCGCCATAGGCCCAGGGCGCATCGGGCGCCTGGTCGGGAAATCGCGTGCGCGCAAGCCGGTCCCGCAGATCCGCAAGCGCGTCTTCTGAAACGGACAGGGTGAACGGTCTCGGCGTCATCCGGCATCTCCCCCACTCTCGGCGTACCAGATCCCCGCCGGGCTTCGCGCGTCAAGTGCAGTGCATTCCCGCAGGCG
>Ga0310811_10009789_pt1 | contig 12391 bp, 7 predicted proteins | sample YCmetagenome_FD_207642 | JGI IMG/M metagenome (GOLD analysis project Ga0310811, IMG submission 207642) | Soil microbial communities from experimental microcosm in Duke University, North Carolina, United States - YC | ecosystem: Engineered > Artificial ecosystem > Soil microcosm > Unclassified ... | reverse complement strand
GCCCCGCTCCCCGTGCTGTCGATCGTGATCAGCGAGTCGACCAGTACGATGCTCGGCTGGTCTCCACCCAAACCCATCTGTAGTTGGAGCGAGAGGAGTGTGCCGACGGCCGCGAGCGAGTCATCGACGGCGGCGTTTTCCAGCTGGCCGGCGTTCACGGCGGCGAGCCGTACGTCGAGCTCACTCACATCGCCGACGTCCCGTCGCAGCTGCGCGATCTTGCGGAGGCTGTCCGCGTCGTCCGCCGTGCGGCGCGACAAGCGAGCGTGCATGGCGGTGGCGAGCGCGCGGGTGTACGTGGTGTCGACGTCGAACTGAACGGCCGCGCGGTCGAACGCGAACTGATAGCGCGCGGCGTCGCGCGCCGCCTCGGCGGCGCCGATGCGCGGCGCGCGCAGCCACGGCAGGTCGAGCGGCAGGTCCCCGAGCGCGTGGTAGTTCGGCGTGTCCTTCGTATAACTGCCCGACAGCGTAGGGTTGGGAAAGGCGCGGGCGGTACGCACCGCTCCGAGCGCCGCCGTGGTGTCCGCGCGGCCGATCCCCACGCGCGCGCCGCGCGTCAGCGCGGCGGTCACGGCGTCGGCGCGCGTCACCGGTTGCTGGAGCAGGAGCGCCATGAGCGCGAGCAGCATGGCGGGAAACTAGCGGGCCTACCTTACAGGAGGCTTACAGGCAGCGGGAAATCGACCTGGACTCGCGTCCCCTTCCCGTCGGATGTGAGTGACAAACGCGCGTTGTGCAGCTCCGCGATCCAGCGCGCGATCGGCAGGCCAAGCCCCGCACCCTCCGCCTGGTGGCGCGCGCGGTCGCCGCGATAGAAGCGCTCGAATACGCGGGGCAGCTCCTCGGCGGGGATGCCGACGCCGGTGTCGGTCACGATCACCGACCGCTTGCCGTCTCGCGTCGAAACGTCGAGCCGCACCGTGCCTCCCGCGGCTGTGTACTTGATGGCGTTATCGAGCACGATCAACAGCAGGCGCTCGACCAGCTCAGCGTCGCCGAGGATCTGCGCCTCATCGAACGATCCGACGACCAGGCTCACGCCCTTTCGCTCGGCAAGCATGCGCGCGGCGCCCACGGCCTGCGACGCGATGTCGTCCAAGAAGACGCTGGAGCGGACGACGCGGCGCTCTCCCGCATCGGCGCGCGCGAGGGTGAGCAGATCGCCGACGATCCCCCCCAACCGATCCGCCTCTCGCTCGATCGCCTGGAATGCAGCGGCGTCGCCGCCCGGGTCGCGCGGTTGGGCGAGTGCGACTTCGGTGCGCGTGCGCAGCAGGGTGACCGGTGTGCGCAGCTCGTGCGCCGCGTCGGCCATGAAGCGTCGCATTTGCTCCATCGAGCGCTCGACGGGCAGCGTCGACTGTCGCGCCAGCAGGAAACCGCCCGCGATGACGAGCACCAGGGCACCGAGCGCTGCGGCGGCGAGCGTGCCGATCAGCCACGCGTACTGCTCCATGATCTGTGGTCGCTCGGCGACGGCGGCGGCGACGTACGTCGTGCGGGACGGCGTCGTGAAGCGCTCGGCGTGCAGCCGCAGCTGCCCGCCGCGTGGCGCCCGGCGCTGCACGTCAACCCGTCCATCTCGTGCGGCGACCTGCGCGGCGGAGTCGATCCAGGCGTCCGCTTGCCGGGGCGTCACGGGACGGGCCGCGGCGTCGAACAGGTACAGCGCGCGATCGGGAATGCGGAGCTCCTCGACTGCGTCCGCCGGTCCGCCCGCGGCGCGCTCCGACTCGAGCTGCGCGGTTGCCGCCGTGATCGCGGCCGTTGCGGACATCAGCGAGGCGTCCAGGCGTCGCCCGATCTGCACGCTGATCGCGACGAAAATGGCGGCGCCGAGCAGCAGGAGGATCGCGACGAAGGTCGCCGCGTACCACAACGTCAGCCGCATACGCAGCCGGTCGAGCGTCATGGCGGGGCCGGGCCGATGCGGTAGCCGGCGCCCCGCACGGTATGGATGAGCTTCGTATCGTAGCCGTCGTCGATCTTGCTGCGGAGCCGCCGGATCAACACCTCGAGCACGTTGGCGAACGGGTCGTGGTTGTCGTCCCAAATGTGCGCTGTGATCGCCGCGCGTTCGACAACGTGCCCGGGATGGCGCAGCAGGAGCTCGAGGAGCGCGAACTCTTTCGCCGTGAGGACGATCTCCCGGCCACCCCGGCGGACCGCGCGCGAGCCGACGTCGACTTCGAGATCGGCCACGCGCAGTGCCCGGGGCGCGAGTGCGAGTGCCCGCCGTCGCGCGAGCGCCTGCAGCCGCGCCACGAGCTCGCGAAACGCAAACGGTTTGGTGAGATAATCGTCGGCGCCGGCGGCGAGCCCGCGCACCCGGTCGTCCACGGCGTCGAGCGCGGTGAGCATGAGGACTGGCGTCGCCACGGCACCCCGCCGCAGCCGGTCGCAAAGATCGAAGCCGCTGCCGCCGGGCAGCCGCACATCGAGGATGATGACGTCGTAGTCGCCGGATTGCGCGCGGCCGAGTCCGTCGGCGAACGTGGCGGCGACGGTCGGGTCGATCCGGTGCTCGCGCAGACCGTCGCGCAGCAGACCGGCCAGCTCGGCGTCGTCTTCTACGATGAGGACCCGCACGCACGCAAGATTCATCATGGGCGGATGCAGGCGCCAGAGGGCGAGCCCAACCAAGCGACGACCCCCGTCCCGATCAAGTCGGGGCGGGGGTCGTGGTGAGCCGGGAGCTGGGCGGCTAATTGCCCGTGACGATGCTCTTGTAGCTGTCGGGATTCCACTTCGGGCGCTGCGCGGCGTTGGCCACGTCGAGCCCGAGGTAGAAGATCAGGCGTGCGATGCGGGATTCTTTCTCGGCGTCGATCTTGTCCGGCGAGTCGCTCGGCTGGTGGTAATCCGCATGCGTGCCGTTAAAGAAGAAAAGGATCGGCACGCCTTTCTTCGCGAAATTGTAGTGGTCGGACCGGAAATAGAAGTTCTCTTGCGGCCAGATGTCGTCGATCGGCCGCATGTTGAGCTCCGGATGGGCGGCGCCGACGCGGTTCAGCGTCGCGCCCAGATCCGAGTGCTCCTTCCCGATCGCCACGATCGTGTCTTTCCAGTTTCGGCCGACCATGTCGATGTTCAGATCGGCGACGATGTTGGCGATCGGAACCGCCGGGTGATTGGAGAAGTACTCGCTCCCCCACAGGCCCTTTTCCTCGCCGCTCACGTTGAGGAAGATGATCGAGCGCTTCGGCCGCGGCGTCATTCCGGCGAACGCCTCGGCGATTTCCACGACCGCGACCGTCCCTGAGCCGTCGTCGTCGGCGCCATTGCAGATCGAGTCGGCGCCCTGGGCGCGGCATCCGCCACTGCCTCGTGGCCCGGCGACGCCCACGTGATCCATGTGCGCGCTGAACACGACATACTCGTTCTTGAGAGCCGCGTCGCTTCCTTCGAGGATCGCGACGACATTCGGCGCGGAGTTCTTCTCGACCGCCTGCAGCCGCGCATGAATGTGCAGCTGCGCGTCGCCGAGCGGCTTTGCGTCGAAGGTGGTGGCTGACTGTGCGGAGGCCAGGCTCGTGCCGAGCTGAGTCAGAATCGGATCGAGCGAGGCAGCGCGGGCGCCAAGGATCACGGGGCCGGCAGCATCCCGATTGGGATCGCGCACCTGGGCCTGGCCCATGCGGTTCACGATCTGCGCCCACACTGAATCAGGGGCGGAGCTCAGGAGCACGACGCCGGCCGGTTTCCACGAGAAGATGCGCTGGCGATCGCTCCCCCGGAGTCGCGGCGACGCGAGCACCAGCATCTTGCCGGCCAGTGCCGCGGTATCCGCTGTGATCGGTCCGGTGAGCCCGCCCGTGATGAGCACGAGTCCGCCCGCATAATCCCCGCTTTCGAACGCGTTGCTCGCGAATACGAAATCGGTGCCGTATTTCAAGGTCGCATCGCCCCCGCCATGAACGAACGCCATCGAGCTGTCGGGAACGATGCGGACGCGGTCCAGTGAGTAGCGCTGCAAGAAGGTGCCGTTATCCCCTGCAGGCTTGAGACCCAACCGGCGGTACTCGCTCGCGATATAGCTCGCGACCTTGTCCAGCTCGGGGCTCGGCGTGTCGCGACCCTTCATCGAGTCGTCGGCGATGATTCCGATGCGGCGCTTGATGTCGGCCGGGGTGATCGTCTGGGCCGCGCGTTGCGCGGGGTTCTGGGTCTGCGCGATCAACGCGCTCGAAAGCAGCAGCAGGGCGAGCAAGGATCCTCTGACAAGATGAAAGGGAAGGGAAAGCTAACGCGCCCGACCGTGTGGGACTACGATCGGGCGCGTCAGGTTTCAGTCTGAATGCTTCACGGCTTGCGACGCCGGACCTCGGGCTCGTTGCGCGGTGCCGGCGGCGGCGATTCCCGGCGCGGTGGGTCGGCGCGCGGGGCCGGCTGGTTGCGCGGCGGATCGTTCCGCGGCTCGGCGCGACGCGGCTCGGACCGCGGTTCGTTGCGAGGCTCGACCCGCCGTGGCTCGTCACGCCGCGGCTCCTCGCGCCGTGGCTCTTGCCGTGGCTCGACCCGCTTCGGGTCGGCATCTCGCAACCGCGGTTCGACGCGAGGCCGGTCGTCGCGAGGGCGGACGGTCGGGCTTACATCCGGTCCCGTCGGGCGGTCCGGGCGGTCCGGGCGGTCCGGGCGGTCCGGGCGATCGGGACGATCCGGACGATCGCGGCGATCGGGGTTGTTCGGATTGTCCGGCCGATCCGGCCGATCCGGCCGATCCGGCTGATCGGGCCGATCCGGACGGTCACGACGTCCACGGCCACGGTCGTCATTGCCGTTGTTGCCGTTACCGTTGCCGTTGCCGTTGCCGTTGCCATTGTTGCCGTTGCCATTGCCGCCATTGCCCGGCTGATCGCGACGATCGCGAATGTGCGGGGGCGGGATGATGCCCAGTCCGCCAAGATCCCGACCGGTCACGCCACGGCGTGTGTTGTCGTTGCCGGGCCGATCATGCTCGCGCGTTACAAATCCTTCACGCGACGGCCGGTCGCCGCCCCAATCCTTGAAAATGAACCGGGGTTGCGGACGGTACGGCCGAGTGAACACCACGCGCGTGCCGCCGTAGCGATATGGATAGAACCACGGATCGTCATACACGAACATGCGGAACCGCACGCACGAGCTGTAGTACGGGTCCCAGTATGAGTAGCTCACGTACGAATGGCAGTCGTAGCACAAGAAGCGGGGATAGTCGTAGTGCTGCCCCACGTTGTACGAAATGACGTCGTAGTCCCAATCAGCGTAACCTTCCGGCTCGATCTGCTGGGCCAGGTCCGTCATCGCGACATACGGATCGCCGCGTACGCGACCATCGGCGATAACGCGGTAGTCCCAATGATCGCCGCTCTCGATGCGGTCGTACTGGAACGGATCGGCGGAAGTGACGGCGAACAGGTAACCGACACCGGGATAGTCGTCGATTGTGAACGCTTCCTCGGAAAGCTCATGCCCGTCGACCTCGAAGTCACGCCCGCCCCGCGCGTAGTTGTCTTCCCAGGGCTCGCGCGGAAACAGCACGCGCACGCGACCATCGGTATCGACGCGGAAGATCGTGACGTAGGCGTCCTGATCGAGTCGGAAATACAGCCGCACCCGCTCACCACGGGTATAAACGGCCGCATCGCCGCGATTCGTCCACAACTCGATGCGCGGACGGTAGACGGACGGATCTCGGACCGTGGGTGTGGACGCCAGGGCCAGACTGAGCAACGCGACGTTGGTGAACATAGGTAGCCTCCCGCTTGCTCTAAAGCAGAGACTGTGCCAGCGGCCGTGTCTAGCTAAATTATATTCTCGTAATGACTTGGCTCTCATGCGACGATTCCCACATGTCCCATAGCAAGGACAACTCGTGCCACAGCGGCTAGACCTGCTGGACCCGGCGGAAGTGGCGCGGCTTGGGGGCATCGAGATCGTCGCGGAGGGTGTGGTCGAGGGCTTCTTGGCTGGTGTGCATCGCTCCCCGTTCAAGGGCTTTTCGGTGGAGTTCACGGAGCATCGCGCGTATCAGCCGGGTGACGAGCTCCGCTACCTCGATTGGCGGATGTTGGGCCGTTCCGACCGGCTGTTCGTCAAGCAGTTCGAAGAAGAGACCAATCTCCGCTCGATGATCCTCGTAGACGCGAGCCGCTCAATGGCGTGGCGTGGGGCGCCGGAGCGGCTGACCAAGCGCGCGTATGCCGATCGCCTGGCGGCGGCGCTCGCGCTGATCCTCTTGCGGCAGCGCGACGCGACGGGGCTCATCACATTCGATGAGCAGGTGCGACAAGTGATCCCCGCACGGGTCAAGGCCGGCCAGTGGACCCGGATCGTGCGCGCGTTGATCGAGACGCCGGATGGGCACGGCACGGCAGCGCACGCAGCGCTGCAGCGCCTCACCGCGCTGCTCGCGCGCCGCGGCATGGTGGTGCTGGTCTCGGACCTCCTGTTCGATCGCGAGCTGGCGTTGGCGGCGCTGCGCTATTTGCGTCATCGCGGGCATCAGGTCGTCGTGTTTCACCTGATGGATCCGGCCGAGGCCGAGCTCGGCGGCCCACCGGAAGTGCGGTTTCGTGATCCAGAGTCCTCGGTGAGTGTGGTCGTGCGCCCCCGCGAGCTCGCGCGTGCGTACGCGGATACGGTGCGACGCGAGATCGCCGCATGGCGCAAAGCGTGCCGCCGCCACGGTGTGGCCTACCACCATGTGCTGACCGACATGCCGTTCGGCATGGCGTTGCGTTTGCTCACGTGAATTTCATTCATCCGCTCGCGCTATTGGGACTCGCTGCCGCGGCGATCCCCGCGCTTCTGCACCTCCTGCAGCGGCGTATTCCACCTGAGATGGATTTCCCGGCGGTGCGCTATCTCAGCGAGGCCGAGCGTGAAAGTGCGCGCCGCTTGAGACTGCGACATCTGCTGTTACTCATCCTGCGGACAGCGTTGATCGTCACCATCGTCATGGCAGCCGCGCGCCCACTCGTTCGTGTGCGCGCGGGCGTCGGAAGCGCACACGAGCCGACCGCGGTTGTGGTCATCCTCGATAACTCGCCATCTGCTGCGGCCGTCGTCGATGGCGGGCTCGTGCTCGACCGGCTGCGAGTCAACGCGCACGCGACGGTGGCGAGCACGACCCCGGCGGATCGGGCCTGGCTGATGCTCTGCGACGGCGTGGTGCGCGGCGGAACGCGCGAGGAGCTGCTTGCGACGATCGACAGCACGCATCCCGGCTGGCAACGCTTGGATCTCGTCGACGCGGTCCGGCGCGCTGCGCGTTTAGTCGACGGCCAACCCCTGCCGGGTCGCGAGGTGGAAGTATTGAGTGACCTGCAGCGCACCGCGTTCGGTCCGGGCGATCCCGGCGTCCCGGCCGGCGCGCGCGTGCTCGTGCTTGCGGCTGGTCGCGCAGTTGCGAATCAAGGCATCGCTGCGGTGCATGTGAGTGAGGGCGCCGCGATCATCGAGCTGAGCGGGCCAACACCGCAGCCCGTTCCGGTCACGATTCGAATCGGCAGCGGCCGTGACCGGGGCGAAGTGGCCGCTCGTGGGCTGGCGACGCTCGGGAATGCGGCGAGCGGCGATACGGGCGTCCATGCCGCCGTCACGGTCTCACTCCCGGCGCAAACGCTGACTCCCGGTTGGTGGGTGGGAGAAGCCGCACTCGAGCCGGACGAGCTGCGCGCGGACGACCGCCGGCCCTTTGCCTGGCGCGTTGCACCGCCCGCCCGCGTCACCGCGACGCCGGGGGCTGGACCCTTCGTAACCGCGGCGCTCGGCGTGCTGCGCGATGCTCGCCGCATCGTCGATGGCTCCGAGGTCGTCATCACCGGCGGCGACGCCCCGCCGGGCGGGGCGGCGCGTGTCGTGGTGGAGCCGCCGGCTGATCCGGCGCTGCTCGGGCAAGCGAATCGCGCACTGCTCGCGCGCGGCGTGTCGTGGCGTTGGGGAGAAACAGGAACGCCCGGGCCGATCGCGTCCGCGCAGCTGCCGATGATCGCGGGCGCAGCCGTCAGCCGCCGCTACCGAATCGTCCCGCAGGGGGACGGCGAACAGGGAGCCGACGCCCTTGCGACCGTGAACGGCGAGCCGTGGTTGGTGCGGGCAGGGAGCGTCCTGTTGTTGGGCAGCCGGCTCGACACCGCATGGACGGCGCTTCCGGCGGCGTCCGGGTTCGTCCCGTTCATCGACGGACTCGTCAATCGCATCATCGTCGGCGAATCGGAGGTCGCGACGGCGGAGGGGGCGCCGCACGTCGAGTTCCGCACGCGGGGAACCGACACCCTGGGCGCCACCGTGTTCGGGCCCGATCCGCGAGAATCCGATCTTTCGCCAGCCCCTCCCGCTCTCGCCACCGCGGCGTTGGGGGGAAGCCGGCGCGTCGAGGTCCTCTCTCCTGATCAGTTTGCCGCCGCACGCTTCGCCGGCACCCGCCGTGCCGACCTGAGTGCCATGCTGCTCGTGCTGGCGCTGATCCTCGCGGCTGCCGAACTGGGAGTCGCGACTCGCACGCACTGATGCCGCTCGACTTCCTGCTCGACCGGTTCGATGAGCTTCCGGCCACGCGCTCCCTGATCGAGCGGCTTCCATCCGCCGGAACGCGCATCGGCGTGGGGGGACTTCCCGGCTCGAGTCCCGCCGTCCTCCTCGCGACCCTCGCGCGGCATCTTCCGCAGCGACTGTTCGTCGTGGTTGCGCCGACCCCTGCGGACGGAGAGCGCTGGCTGGCGGATCTTCAGACGTTGCTCGGGCCGGCCGCTCCCGCCCTCTACCCGCAACGCGAATCGCTCGGCGCCGAAGAGCCGCATTACGAGCTCGCGGGCGAGCGGATCGAGACGCTCGACGGGCTGCTCCGGGGGGGAGGGGCGATGCGGGTCCTCGTCACCACCGCACGCGCGACGGCTGAACGCACGGCCGTCCCTGCGGCGCTCGAGCAGGCGCGGCTGGTGATCGAGGTCAGTAAGAAGGAAAGGCGGCTGGCCGACACGACGCAGCGACTCGACGCGATGGGTTACGCGCGTGTACCGACAGTCACCGAGGTGGCGCAGTACAGCGTCCGCGGGGGCATTCTCGACGTTTACGGTTTCGGCATGGCCGTGCCGGCGCGCATCGAGTGGTGGGGAGACGAAGTCGTCTCCGTTCGCGGCTTCGACCTCGACAGCCAGCGTTCCGGCGACGCGTTCGAACGTGTCACGATCTTGCCCGTCAAATCCGAGCGGCTGGAAGCCGATGCGACGGCGACGCGGCGGAGTAATCTGCTCGCGCTGGTACCGACGGACACGATCGTCGTGATCGATCAGGAGTCCGCCGTCGAGCAGGAAGTGACCCGCGCCTGGTCGGAGGCCGCTCACCACCTCGAGGTCGCCCGGCGCATGGGTGAAGAGCCCCCATCGCGCGACGAGCTCCTGATCGAGCCGGCCGTGTGGCGCAGTCGTCTTGCGGCGCTTGCCCGCGTCGGCCTGTCGGATGCCGAGACCGAGCAGCGCTTTCCGCTGGCGCCCCCCGAGCACGTCGACCGCGACATCAAGCGCCTGCGCCACATCGTCGCCGAACCGCCGGCGACGGTGATTCTGTGCGACAACGAGGGCCAGCTCGAGCGCCTCGAGGAATTGCTGGGCACCGATCGGGCGACCCTGGCGGTGGGGGCGCTCGACGGCGGATTCATTATGCCGGTGCTGCGCGTCCTGACCGATCACGAGATCTTCCGGCGCGCGCGGCGGCTCCGGCGGCCGCGGCGCTACCGCAGCGCGGTCAGCACCGCCGCCTCGCGCCCGCTCACGCCCGGCGGCTACGTCGTCCATCTCGAGCACGGCATTGGCATTTATCGGGGATTGCAGACGATTGCCGTGGGCGCCGACGGCGCGACGCTCGACGTCGCGGTGGTCGAGTACGAGGGCGGCGATCGCCTGAACGTGCCGCTGTATCGCATCGATCAGCTCGAGCCGTATCACACGACCGGTGACGGCGACGCCCCCCCGCCGCGGCTGCACCGACTCGGCGCGACGACGTGGCAGCGGCAGCGCGACAAGACGCGAGCCGCGATTCGGGCGATGGCGGCGGAGCTGCTGGATCTCTACGCGCGCCGCCAGCTCGCCACCGGTTACGCGTTCCCGCCGGACACGCCGTGGCAGCGTGAGCTCGAGTCCGCTTTCCTTTACGAAGACACGCCGGATCAGCGTCGCGCCTCCGACGAGGTGAAGCGCGACATGGAGCGCGCGCGTCCGATGGACCGCCTGCTCGTCGGCGACGTCGGGTACGGCAAGACCGAAGTCGCGGTGCGCGCCGCGTTCAAGGCGGTACAGGCGGGGAAGCAGGTCGCCGTCCTCGTGCCCACCACGATTCTCGCCGAGCAGCATGGTCGCACGTTTCGGGAGCGGCTGGCCGATTACCCCATTCGGATCGAGGTCCTGTCCCGGTTCCGCGGTGCGAAGGAGACCGCGCCGCTGGTGCAGCGACTCGCCGCGGGCGACGTCGACATCGTCATCGGCACTCATCGGCTGCTGTCGCCCGACGTCACGTTCAAGGATCTCGGCCTGCTGATCGTCGACGAAGAGCACCGCTTCGGCGTGCGGCACAAGGAGCGCCTCAAGACGCTCAAGCTCAGCGTGGACGTGCTGACGCTGACCGCGACGCCCATTCCCCGTACGCTCCATCTCTCGCTCGCCGGCTTGCGCGACCTCGCGCTGCTCGAGACGGCACCGAAGGATCGCTCGCCGGTGCTCACGTTCGTCGAGCCGTGGGACGACGGGCTGTTGGAAGAGGCGATGGCGCGCGAGCTCGATCGCGGCGGCCAGGTCTATTTCGTCCATAACCGCATCGAGACGATCGACACGATCGCCGCGCGCGTGCAGGCGCTCGCGCCGCGGGCGCGTGTGGCCGTCGCGCACGGGCAGATGCGCGAATCCGATCTCGAGGCGGTGATGGGGCGGTTCGTGCGCGGCGAGGTCGACATCCTGGTCTCGACCATGATCGTCGAATCCGGCCTCGATGTGGCGAACGCGAACACCATGATCGTCGATCGCGCCGATCGGCTGGGTCTGGCGCAGCTCTACCAGCTGCGCGGGCGCGTCGGTCGGAGTCACCGGCGCGCGTTCTGCTACTTACTCGTGCCCGATCTCGTCGACGCGCACGCCGAGGAACGTTTGCAAGTGCTCGAGCATCATACCGATTTGGGATCGGGCTATCGCATCGCGCTACGAGACCTCGAGCTGCGAGGCGCGGGCAATTTGCTCGGCGGCGAGCAGTCGGGGCACGTCCAGGCGGTGGGTTTCGACATGTACCTGCGGTGGCTCGAAGACGCAGTGCGAGCGCTCAAGGTCGGGAACGGGGGACGAGGGACGAGGGAGGAGTTCACGCCGCCCGACGTCACGCTCGACGCGCCCGCGCATTTGCCGGACGACTATGTCGGCGACGACGACACGAAGCTCGATATCTATCGGCGGCTGGCGCGCGCGGACCAACCAGGTGAGATTCAATCCGTTCGTGACGAGCTGCGCGACCGGTTTGGGCCGCTGCCGGCGGATGCGGAGCGGTTGCTGCTGGTCGCTGAGCTGCGGGCGCTCGGCGCGCGGGCGGGCCTGGAAGCGATTCTGATCAAAGGCGATGAGGCCCGGCTGACGTTCCGGCGTGACGCGACCCCGCGGCTGGCGGGGCTGCAGGTTGCCCTCGAGGCCGTGCAGTTCGAAGCCGACGTGCGGCGAGCGGTGCCGCTCTCCCTCAGGCTCCGCCGGCTCGGCGGAGAGTCCATCGGGCCAGGTCTGGTGCGGGCGCTTACCGCCGTTCTGCGGGACCACCACGATTAACCAGAGAAAGAGGAAACGGATGCGACGTTCGAGTCTGGTATTGCCGGCGCTGGCTTCCACGGTCCTGTTGGTGACGTGGGGGTGTGACGCCTTGCGGGATGCGTTCTCCCCGCGGGCCGACCTAGTGGCGCGTGCGAACAGCCAGACGTTGAGCGTCGATCGCGTCGCCGAATGGGCCGGCGGCAGCAAGCAGGTGCCGCTCGATCCGGTGGCGCTGAGTCGCGTCGCGTACGTGTGGGTCGATTACGCCTTGTTCGCCCAGGAGCTCGCGGCCGGGCACGACCTGCGCGATTCGGCGACCGTGATGGCGGCGATGTGGCCGGTGGTCTCGCAGCTCAAATGGGACCGCCTGCACGAGAAGATGACGGCGCGCGGCGATCTGTCGGCGCAGCAAGTGGACTCCGCGTACAACGCGGGACAGCAGCGCATCTTCCAGCACATCCTCCTCCAAGTGCCGCCCGGCGCCCCCGACAGCATCACCGCGAAGAAGAGGCGGCAGGCGGAGCAGCTGTTGCCGCAGGCCCGCAGCGCCGGCGCGCGCTTCGCGCAGCTCGCCACGCGGTACTCCGACGACCCCGGCTCGAAGGCGCAGGGCGGCTCGCTCGGTCTCT
>Ga0310811_10009788_pt1 | contig 12392 bp, 8 predicted proteins | sample YCmetagenome_FD_207642 | JGI IMG/M metagenome (GOLD analysis project Ga0310811, IMG submission 207642) | Soil microbial communities from experimental microcosm in Duke University, North Carolina, United States - YC | ecosystem: Engineered > Artificial ecosystem > Soil microcosm > Unclassified ... | reverse complement strand
ACAAAGTCGAGTTCCAGCAAATCGTTAAGATCGATCACATGCGCCGGCCGCGCCACGCGCAAATTGAGCATCGGGCCCAGGCTCTGCCCGCCCGCCAGGAGTTTCGCGTCGTCGAACTCAGCCAGCAGAGCAAGCGCGGCGGCGACCGTCTGCGGCCGATGATAGGCGAATAAGGCAGGCTTCACACAAGAGAACTCAGCTTGGGTAGGTTGACGGGTTCTTCATCGCCTTTCCGCGGCCGTTCGACAACCCGTCAGCGAACCAAAAATCGCCGCGGGGCGCGGCCTCGCCCCTGCTTATGCGGCATGGGCGGCCTTTAGAGCGTGATGAGCGGAGCCTGAATCGATTTTGCTTCCCGACGCGGGGCGAGATTTGATTCAAGATGTTGGCTGGGTTTGGAGGCCAGCACGCATGGGGGCCCCATATTCACTGGACTTGCGTCCGCGGGGTGTCGCGCAATCGAGCTGCGGCGCATTTTGGCGTTGCGATCAGCTGCCATCAACTGGGTGAAGGCGTTTCGGCAGACTGGCAGCCTGGCGCCTGGGCGGAGCGGCAATTGACGCAACGCGATATTGCGGTCGAGCCGGCTGCGATTGCGCAACTCGAGGGTCTTGCCGAAAGACTATCGGTGGTAAGGCTTGTGAATGGGGGCGGACAAGAGAACTTCTGTACCTGGTGTCTATGCGGCTGGCGATATTGCCCGGCAGCCGCATAGCGTGTCCTGGGCCGTTGCCGATGGTGTCACCGCCGAGACCTCTCTGCATAGAGACCTCGTCTTCCCAGGTCCTTAGGGGAGCGAGCCGCCGGTACTGCTGACGATACCGCCCTAGCGCTACCCTCATGTCGCTCCATAAAGCTTCCGAATGAACGACTGGGGTCGAGCGCTGACTCCAAGGAGGAGAGTGGCATGTCTGCTTCACTCTGTTTTCACCTAAAAGCGGACCGGGGGCTTTCAGCCCGGTCCGCTTCCAGGAGTGCTAGCCCTGGAAAAACGACTTGAGCCCCACATCGGATCATTTTTTCGCCCTTGGCGCATCAGCCTGCCGGGCGTCAGTAGCGCGATATGGACGGCTCACCCTCGAGAGTCCCTTTGCAGTTTCTGCCAGATTTCGTCATCACGCCCGTAGAAATCAGAGCGGAACTGCAATGTTCCAGCGATATCCAAAAACGCCGTTTGATAGACAACGAATATGGGCATGGGCACTGGAAGATTGCGTTCGGTGGTGCTGCCCTCTGCGATTTCCTGATCGACCGCGCTGAGAGGTTGTTGCAGAAGCAGGCTCGCAAGTTCGCGCGGGTCCTGTACGCGGATGCATCCATGGCTGATGCGGCGGTTAGCGCGGTTGAAGATGTCTCTGTCAGGCGTATCGTGCAGATAAACGTCGAACCGGTTCGGCATATCGAACATGATCAATCCAAGCCCTGCGCCGGGTCCCGGCAGTTGCTCTGCCTCGCCATCTGCCAGCATGATCATGTCATTCTTCTGCAGGTAATCCGAGTCGCGGCTGATCTGCGGCAGGATCTCTCTTCGAACAATGTCCTTGGGGATGACCCAGGGCGGGTTGAAAAAGCTCGAATCGATTGTGGCATGAAATTCAGGCGTCTGATTGCGCTCGACATCTTGACCAACCACAACCCGCGTCGAGAAAACCGGCGCGTCGGCGCGGTAGAATATCAGCCGCTCGTCGGCAACGTTGACCCAGACGCGCCCCATCGGCATTGGGCGCGGCAGCCAGCGTGCGCGTTCGAGGTTAACTTCGATCGTGCGTAAGCGGCTTGTTGCGGCTTCATCGCCGGCCACGGCATCCGCGCGATTTGTTTTCAAGGCGCGGCGCAGCGCCATATAGGGCGGTGCCGCCGGAGCCAGCGCCTCGATGGCCGCCCCCGGATCGGGGCTGTCGATGGCAACATCAAGCGCGGCAGCCACATCGATTGGCCCGGGTGTCAGTGTTTGGTTGGGGCCTCGAAGCTTAACGGGCACCGCGCCGTGGGCGAGCGCCGTTGCATAAGACAAGAAAGCATCCGACAGCAGCAATTCGCGATCGAGTGGCGGCAATGCTGCGCTGCGTTGCAGGAGACCGGCGTGAAACAGGCCAGGATTGAGCCCCTGATCGCCGGCCCGCAACACGGCATCCACCAGCGAGTTCGCCTGCGCTTGCCGGGTGGTCCATACCAGTTGGAAGTCGTGGCGTGCATAGAAGCGCCGAAGCAGCACAGCATCCAGCGGTTCACCAGCGATGGCTAATTCAGACGCCTTGTCGATCCGGTTGCCGAGATCCGAATAGGCACGCAGCGCGGGCATCGAGACCGGAGCAGGATCCGCACCGCAACCGGCAAGTGTAGCGGCGGCGGAGAGAGCGAGCGCACCGCCTATTGCATCACGACGGGAGAGTTGAGCCAACGCGGGACTCAATGGCTTTGAAGGGGCAAATGTTAATCGATTCCACGGCTTGCGCACGACTGCCCCCTTGATTATCGCCGAATTACACAAATCTCTTTACGGGCTAGCAATAATTGTCCTTAAATTCTGCCGTGTCCACGCGAAATTCAACATAAGGAGGTACCGGATGTTCAACAGTTCCGCATCGGCGACCCGTTACCAACTGATCCGAGGTGTCGCAATACTTGCCGTCGTGGCGCCCATCGCGCTCCTTTCCTCCTGTTCCTCTCAGCCGGAACAGCAGCCGGCGCCTGAGGCGGCCCCACCGCCTGCGGCCCCGGCTCCGGCCCCCGCGCCAGTGCCGACGCCGCCGCCAGCGCGCGGCTAGGCTGTAAGGCGCGACAAGACGCGCAAAAGCGGCAAGCGCCGCGGATACGAGACGCGGACCAGTTTGCGCAACAGATCAGGCCGATCGAGGCCCATATACAGGCGTGGGGGGCTTAGATCGCCTTTGCAGCGACCATGTGCCGGTTGGGACCGCGACAGCGCGTGGCCATCAGGACGGTTTTTGTGCCGCTTTCGCGGCTGGCTCCAGACGCTGCGCGGTTCCGTGAGAGCGACCAATATCTCGTCGTCGCCGCCTCATCATCAGCGCGGCCGAGTGACCGGAGGACATATCGTATTTTAAACCCCGGGGTTAGGAGACTCCATTTCCGAGATAGATTTGATATCGAAATCAAAGTATGTGGTCTGGGAAATCGTGGGCAGACGCCGAAAATGTTCAGACCGTCCAGGACCGCCAAAATAACCGAACTCGACGCCATCCGGGGCGCCGCCGCGTCTGTCGTGTTTACGGGTCATTATTTTGCCAACTTCGCGCCCGGCTTAACGTCCCGAATCGCGGAAACGCCCCTGTTCTTCCTGTTGAATGGCCCGGCCGCCGTCGTGCTGTTTTTTGTCATGTCGGGATTCGTTCTCGCCAGGCGCCCGCTTGAGAGGCGAAGCGCCACAGACATTCTGATCGCAGCCCTGAAGCGTTGGCCACGACTCGCCGGCCCGGTCGTGGCGTCGAGCCTGTTCTACATCACGGGAACGCTGTTCAACCTGTTCCCGTCGGTCCACCAGGTCTTAAGCCGGACACCTCATTTCCGCGCGATCATTCTCTGGGGCCGGAACCTCGATACCGGGAATATTCACGGCGTCTTGTGGGAAGCCTTGGCTGGAACTTTTTGGCTGGGCATGGCGAAGCACAACGACGTTCTCTGGTCGATGCATTGGGAGTTGTTGGGCAGTTTTCTTGCTTTCTCCATGGTTTTGGTTTTTTGTATTCCACTCCCTCGCCTTCTCAAGTTTGCCGCGCTCGCCGCTCTTGCCTGCGTCGGAAGCGTTCACGGTATTTACCTGGCCTGCTTTGTCGTCGGCATGGCCGGGGCATTCCTGCACCTGCGCTACGCGAAAAAAATCCGGCTTCCAACCTGGGGCGCCGCGCCGATCATGGCGATTGCCCTGGCAATCTTCTCCGTGCAGGCGTCTCCCAAAGTCAACGTCGATTTGCTGGTCATGGGCCAAACATTTGCGTCGGCCGCGCTGATCTGCGTCGCGCTGTATCATCCAGGCATCCGGGACGCACTCAGAGCGCCGGCCGGGGCGCTCCTCGGCCGCATGTCGTTCTCGGTCTACCTGATACATCTGTTCGTCTTATGCTCGTTCACCTCATGGGCCTGCGTTGTATTGAACGCGGAGACCCCCTCGCCTGCGGTTTATCTTTCGCTGTACCCGGCCACCGCGGCGATTGTCTTCGTTCTTGCGTATGCCTTGATGCTGTTTGACGAATGGTGGGTTGGCAAGGTGAACGCGTCCGCCTACGCGCTTGGCGGCTTCGTTCGCCCGCGCCGCGTCTATCGGCCCCAGAGTTAGGCGCGCCTTGCACGCGCCATCGATTTCGGCAACCCTCCGTTATGCGGCATCGACATGACGTCGCTCCGGTCGTTGCGGACAAAAAATTTTTCGTCGGCAAGATTTCGCAAACCGCGATGCCGCGCTGTCGAACCACGATGGGACACCGGCACGCGGTTTCGGTTAAGCAAGGCGAAGCCCCCGCAGCAGCGGGGCCTGCAACGCCGGAGGGAGCCGCTCAAAGAGATGGATCATGCCGAACCGCGCACGCTATTTGACAAGATCTGGTCTCGCCACAAGGTTATTGAGCGCGACGACGGCCAGACCCTGCTCTATGTCGACCGCAACTTCGTTCATGACGGCTTGGGTCCGGCCTTCGATTTTTTGAAAAGCCGCAACCTGGCGGTGCGCGTTCCCAGGCGGACTTTCGCCGTTCCGGACCATTACGTGCCGACCGACGGGCGCGACGTGGCACGCTTCGCCGCGCCCGAAAACCGCGCGATGGTCGAGCAACTAACCCGCAACACCGAGGAAGCCGGCATCGAAATGTTCGGCGTGACGGACCCGAGGCACGGCATTGTCCATATTATCGGGCCCGAGCAGGGCATCAGCCAGCCCGGCATGGTCATCACCTGCGGCGACAGCCACACTTCCACGCATGGCGCGTTCGGCGCGCTCGCCTTCGGCATCGGGGCGACGGAGGTGAGCCATGTGCTCGCCAGCCAGACGATCTGGCAGCGCAAACCTTTGGCCATGCGCGTCATCGTCGAGGGTAAGCTCGGCTTCGGCGTCACCGCGAAGGACGTCATCCTCGCCATCATCGCGCGCATCGGCGCGGCGGGGGCCACGGGCCATGTTATCGAGTATGCCGGCTCCGCGATCGCCGGGCTCTCGATGGAGGGGCGGCTCACCCTCTGCAACATGTCGATCGAGGCGGGGGCCCGCGCTGGCATGGTCGCCCCGGACGAGACGACCTTCGCCTATCTCAAAGGGCGCCCTTATGCGCCGCAAGGCGCCGATTGGGATGACGCGGTCTCCCGCTGGCGCGCGCTGCGGACCGACGAGGGCGCGTGGTTCGACAGCGAGATCGCGCTCGACGCCGCGCGCATCGCCCCCATGGTGACCTGGGGCATCAGCCCGCAGGATGCAGCACCGGTCACGGATGAAGTGCCCGATCCCGCCGACGAGCCCGATGCCGAACGGCGCGAAGGCCTCGAGAAAGCGCTGGCCTATATGGGGCTGGCGCCGAAAACACCCTTTGCGGATATCGCGATCGACCGCGTCTTTATCGGCTCCTGCACCAATTCGCGCATCGAGGATCTGCGCGCCGCTGCCGCCGTGGCGCGCGGGCGCAGAGTTGCCGAGGGCCTCGTCGCCTGGGTCGTGCCCGGCTCCGGCCTGATCAAGGCCCAAGCGGAATCCGAGGGCTTGGACCGCGTTTTCATCGAAGCGGGATTTTCCTGGCGCGAGGCCGGCTGCTCGATGTGCCTCGGCACGAACGGCGAGATCGTCGCCCCCGGGCAACGTTGCGCCTCCACCTCCAACCGCAACTTCATCGGGCGCCAGGGGCCGGGTGCGCGCACGCATCTGATGAGCCCGGCGATGGCCGCCGCCGCTGCCATCACCGGCCGCCTCACCGATGTCCGCACGATGATGGAGCCGGCATGACGCCCTTTATACACCTCACCTCGGTGGCCGTTCCGATCCAAGGCCCGAACATGGACACGGACCAGATCATCCCGGCGCGCTATCTCAGCCGCGCGCGGGACGTGGGATTTGCGGACGGGCTGTTCCGCGATCTTCGCTACGCAGTTGATGGCGCAGAGAAACCCGGTTTCATTCTTAATCAAGAGCCATACCGAAACGGTAAAATCGTCGTGGGCGAGCGGAACTTCGCCTGCGGCTCGTCGCGCGAACATGCGGTATGGGCGCTGCTGGATTACGGCGTGCGCGCCGTTCTCGCCCCGAGCTTCGGGGACATTTTCTACACCAACAGCCTCAAGAACGGGCTTCTGCCCATTCGCCTTCCGGGCGCTGTGATCGGGCAGCTGCTCGAACGCCTCCTGCGCAAGGCTGGAGACGTCGACATCGATCTGCCGTCGCAGCAGGCCCGTCTCCCCGACGGCAGCGTGCACGATTTCGATATCGATCCTTATGCCAAGCACTGTCTGCTGAACGGTCTCGATGACATCGACTACACACTCTCACAGCTCGGACCTATCGAGGCCTTCGAACAGCGTTACGGGCGCGAGAACTCTTAAATATTCAGAGGAAAATCCCATGAAAATCGCAGTCATGCCGGGTGATGGCATCGGGCCTGAAGTCGTCGGCCAGGCCGTCAAGGTGTTGAAGGCGCTGGGCGACCATGCGCCGATGGAGATGAGTCACGCTTTGGTCGGGGCCGCGGCGATCGAGAAGACCGGCATCGCTTTGCCGGCGGAGACGCTGGACCTTGCCCGGAAGGCCGATGCGATTCTGTTCGGCTCGGTCGGCGGTCCGTTGGATGAGCTGCCGGACCGTTCGAAGCGCCCGGGCACCGCACTGCTCACGCTGCGCCGCGAGCTCGGGCTGTTCGCGAATTTCCGCCCGGCCTTTTTGTTCCCCGAATTGATCGGCGCCTCCAGCCTGCGCCCTGAACTTGTGCGCGGGCTGGACCTCATCATCCTCCGCGAGTTGAACGGCGACCTCTATTTCGGGGAGCCGCGCGGCATCGGCAAAACGCCGGACGGGCGCCGGGCCGGCACCAACACGATGTATTATACCGAGGATGAAATCGCCCGCATCGCGCGTGTCGGATTCCAGACGGCGCGCAAACGCAAAGGCAAGCTCTGCTCGGTCGACAAGGCGAATGTGCTGGAGACCATGCATCTCTGGCGCGAGGTCGTGACCGAAATCGGCCGGGACTATCCCGATGTCGAACTCACGCATCTCTATGTCGACGCCGCCGCCATGGCGTTGATGCGCACCCCGACAAAATTCGACGTGATCGTCACCGGCAATGTTTTCGGCGATATCCTCTCCGATGAAGCGGCGATGCTCACCGGTTCCATCGGCATGCTGCCGTCGGCGTCGCTGGGCAAGGACCGCAAGGGGCTGTACGAGCCGGTGCATGGCTCGGCCCCCGATATCGCCGGGCAGAACATCGCCAACCCGCTGGCCGCGATTCTGTCGGCGGCGATGATGCTGCGCTACAGTTTCGACCAGCCTGTGGCGGCGGAGCGGATCGAGCGCGCCGTCCGCACCGTGCTCGCCGACGGCTACCGCACGGCGGATATCAACGAGGCCGGGACCACCAGGCTCGGCACGATCGAGATGGGAGATGCCGTGGTCGCCGCGTTGAAGCGTCAGGAGGCCTGAACCCGGCGTTGGGATGGCCCCTGATCGTCATGCAATCAGCCATTCTTTCGATCCTGAGCACCCTCGCGTTTTCTGCGTTCAGTCAAGGGCGCGAAGCGCCGCCGAAGGCGGTAAACCCTTGATTGAACGCAGAAAACGCGCAGACAATACACCGATCGAAAGAATGACGATCCATCAATGCCGCTCCGCGACAGCCCATCGCGTTTCGCGATGGCGTGGTTCCGAGATAGGGCGTCCTCACTACCACGGATCCTGCTAGCGTGAGCATCGGCCACCTAAGATGCTCAAGCACGAGGAGGAAACGAGGCCATGACGGACCGCCAGGGGAGCCAGGCTTTGCGCCCGGACCCGAGCACGATGTTTGCGAAAATCTGGGACCGTCACCGTGTGCTGGAGCGGCCGGATGGGCAGACTCTGCTCTATGCCGATACGCATCTCGTCCATGACGGCACGGCCGCCGCTTTCAAACGGCTGAAGAAACGCGGCCTGAAGGTGCACGCGCCGAGCCGCACCTTCGCCACCCCCGATCATTACGTGCTGTCCAGCACAAAGCGGATCGATGCGATCCCCAACCCCGAGAAGCGGGGCATGGTGGAGAAGCTGCTCGCCAACGCGGCCGAGACCGGCATCACTTTGTTCGGGCTCGACGATCCGCGCCAAGGCATCGCCCATGTGGTCGGCCCCGAAGAGGGCATCATCCAGCCGGGCAATCTCATCGTCTGCGGCGACAGCCACACCTCGACCCATGGCGCGTTCGGCGCGCTCGCGTTCGGCATCGGCTCGAGCGAGGTGACGCATGTGCTCGCCACGCAGACGCTGTGGCAGCGCAAGCCGAAAACCATGCGGATCATTGTGGATGGCCGGCTCGGCACCGGCCTGACCGGGAAGGATGTGATCCTCGCCATCATCGCCGCAATCGGCGCGGCGGGGGGCACCGGCCATGTGCTGGAATATGCGGGTGCGGCGATCAGCGCGCTGTCCATGGAAGGCAGACTCTCACTCTGCAACATGTCCATCGAGGCAGGCGCCCGCGCCGGCATGGTGGCCCCGGACGACAAGACCTTCGAATACCTCCACGGCCGCGCCTATGCCCCCAAGGGCGCCGCATGGGATGCGGCCATGCGGGCGTGGCGCGCATTGCCGAGCGACGACGGCGCGGCGTTCGACGCCGAAATTAGCCTCGACGGCGCCGCGGTCGAGCCGATGGTGACCTGGGGCACCAGCCCGGAAGATGCGCTGCCCATCGGCGCCGCGGTGCCGGACCCGGACAGGGAGACCGATGCCGACCGGCGGGAGAGCATGCGCCGCGCGCTGGACTATATGGGCCTTGCCCCCGGCACGCGTCTCGCCGAATTGCCGGTGGACCGCGTGTTCATCGGTTCCTGCACCAATTCCCGGATCGAGGATTTGCGCGCGGCCGCCCTCATCGCGCGCGGCCGGAAAGTGGCGGCGGGCGTGACGGCCTGGGTCGTTCCCGGCTCCGGCCTCATCAAGCAGCAGGCGGAGCATGAGGGGCTCGACAGGGTGTTCACGGCGGCTGGCTTCGAGTGGCGGGCGCAGGCCGGCTGCTCCATGTGCCTGGGCACGAACGGCGAGATCGGCGCGCCGGGCGAGCGCATTGCCTCCACCTCCAACCGCAATTTCGTGGGCCGCCAGGGCCCCGGCGTGCGCACCCATCTGATGAGCCCGGCCATGGCTGCCGCGGCCGCCATCTCCGGCCGACTTGCCGATGTCCGCCGGTTCGAGGTGATGCCATGACCCCGTTCACCAGCCTTACCGTGACCGCCATGCCGCTGGCCCGGCCGAACCTGGATACGGACCAGATCATCCCCTCCCGCTTCCTGAGCCGCGACCGCGACGATGGCACGATGGGCGACGTGCTGTTCCGCGATCTCCGCTTCACCGCCGAGGGCGTGGAAAGGCCGGAATTCGTGCTGAACCAGGCGCCCTACCGCGATGCGAAGATCATCGTCAGCGAACGCAATTTCGGCTGCGGCTCCTCGCGCGAAGCCGCCGTCTGGGCACTTTACGATTATGGCTTCAGGGCCGCGATCGCCCCCAGCTTCGGCGATATCTTCCGCAATAATTGCTTCAAGAACGGCATGCTGCCGGTGCTACTGCCGCGCGCCACAGTGGACGGCCTCATCGCCCAATTGCAGGCGATGCCGGGTGCGGCGGTGCGCATCGACCTGCCGGCGCAGACCGTCACTTTTCCGGACGGCACGGCGCACGGCTTCGACATCGACCCGTTCGGCAAGGAATGCCTGGTGAATGGCGTGGACGAGCTCGGCTACACGCTCTCGCTACGGGACCAGATCGCCGCTTTCGAAAAGCGCTATGAACGGACCCACGCATGACCTCTGAAATCAATAACAAGAAAACCCTAAAAATCGCGATTCTCGGGGGCGACGGCGTCGGTCCCGAGGTCACCGCGCAATCGGTCAAAGTGCTCCGCGCGCTGGAGGGGAACGGAATCGCGTTCCAGCTGACGGAAGCCCCGATCGGCCAGGCGGGCGTGGACGCGGCCGGCGTGCCGCTGCCTGACGAGACGCTCGCCCTCGCCGCAAAATCCGATGCGATCCTGTTCGGCGCCGTCGGCGCGCCGACCCACATCATCCATACGGACCGCGCCAAGCGCCCGGGGGCGGGCATCCTCAAGCTGCGCAAGAGCCTCGGCCTCTACGCCAATTTCCGCCCGGCGGTGATGTTTCCGGAAATGCTGAGCGCCTCGACGCTGCGCCCGGAAATCGTGCGGGACGTGGACATGCTCATCATCCGCGAGCTCACGGGCGATCTCTATTTCGGCGAGCCGCGCGGCGTGCATCGGGAAGACGGCAAACGCGTCGGCATCAATACGATGCGCTATTCCGAGGATGAAATCGCGCGCATCGGCCACATCGCCTTCCAGGCCGCGCGCCAGCGCCGGGGTAAGCTCTGCTCGGTCGACAAAGCCAATGTGCTGGAGACGATGCAACTCTGGCGCGAAGTGATGATCGAGACGAGCAAGGACTACCCCGACGTCGAGCTTACCCATCTCTATATCGATGCCGCCTCGATGACGCTGATCCGCAATCCCGCATCGTTCGACGTCATCGTCACCGGCAACGTGTTCGGGGACATCCTCTCCGATGCCTCCGCCATGCTCACGGGCTCCATCGGCATGCTGCCCTCGGCGTCGCTCAGCGCGGGCACGCTCGGCCTGTTCGAGCCGGTGCACGGCTCGGCGCCCGACATCGCCGGCAAAAACATCGCCAACCCGATCGCTTCTGTGCTCTCGACCGCCATGATGCTGCGCCACGCGCTCGCCCTCCCCCACGAGGCGGACCGCATCGAAGACGCCGTGCGCAGCGTGCTGGCGGACGGCTACCGCACCGCGGACATCCACGAGATCGGCAAGACCAAGATCGGCACCGAAGAAATGGGTGACGCCATCGTCGGCGCGCTGAAACAAGCCGCCTGACAAAACAAGGGCCAATGAGCCCGGGAGGAACAATCCATGGAACACCAGGCTTCCCTCGAGATCCACGAGCGGATGGATCGCCTGCCGGTCACGTGGGGCATCTGGCGCATCGTCCTGGTCGCCGCCCTCGGGGCGTTTCTCGATTCCTACGAGATCTTCTTCACCGGCTACATCGCGCCCAAGATGACGCAATCCGGCCTCTTCACACCCGAATCCCTCGGCGTGATCTCCAAGCTCAAATTCATGGCGATCTCCGGCGCCGGTACGTTCGTGTTCGCGACGTTCGCCGGATTCTGGATCGGCGGCATCCTCGTGGTGCGGCTCTCGGACCTCAAGGGGCGGAAAGCCATCTTCCTGCTGTCCATCGCCTGGTACGGAATCGCCTCCCTGATCCTCGCCTTCCAGACCTCCGGACTCATGCTGGATTTCTGGCGCTTCATCGCGGGCATCGGCATCGGCGTGCAGCTCATCACGCTGTACGGCTATCTCTCGGAGATGGTGCCGCCCACCAAACGTGGGCAGATGTTCGCGATCTATCAGGCCGTGGCGTATCTTGCCGTGCCGATCATGGCGGTGATTTCCTGGGCCCTCGTGCCGATCGATTTTTTTGGGCTGGCCGGCTGGCGCTGGCTGATCCTCATCAGCGTGGCGCTCGCCTGCATCCTCTGGCTCATGCTGCGCACTTTGCCGGAGAGCCCGCGCTGGCTGGCGTCCCATGGCAGGCAGGCGGAGGCGGAGGCGATCGTGCACGCGCTTGAGATCCAGGCCGGCACCGCGCGCGGTGTTCGCGCCACCTCCGCCGTCGGCGCGCCGCGCGAACTCTATGGCGACGGACATGTGAACCGCGGCATCTTCAAGGGCCTCTATCTGCGCCGCACGATCATGCTGTCGATCTTCAACGCGGCGCAGGCCATCGGCTTCTACGGGTTCGCCTCGTTCATCCCGTCTTTGCTCATCGCGCGCGGCGTGCATTTCGTGAGCAGCCTCGAATATGGCTTCATCATCGCCATCGGCTACCCGTTCGGCCCGCTGGTGGCCGCCTGCATCGCGGACCGTTTCGAGCGCAAATGGCAGATCACGATTTGCGCTTGCATCATGCTGATCGCGATGACCGTGTTCGCCAATCTCTCCAACCCGGCGGGCCTGGTGTTCTTCGGCCTGTGTTTCTCCCTTGCGGGCTCCGCCATGGCTTCGGTCTTCCCCACCTACGAGGCGGAGCTCTACCCCACCGCCATACGCGTGGGCGCGATCGGGTTCGTGTGGTCCTGGAGCCGGCTCACCGCCGCCTTCTCCGGCCTG
>Ga0310811_10009787_pt1 | contig 12393 bp, 19 predicted proteins | sample YCmetagenome_FD_207642 | JGI IMG/M metagenome (GOLD analysis project Ga0310811, IMG submission 207642) | Soil microbial communities from experimental microcosm in Duke University, North Carolina, United States - YC | ecosystem: Engineered > Artificial ecosystem > Soil microcosm > Unclassified ... | reverse complement strand
AGCACCCGTACAATCGCCAAGCTGTCCGAACGCATCGGTCCAGCACGGCACCAGGCCGGGCGTCGTCGGAGGTGTATAGGTTGCGATCTGGAGGCCGGTCGTGCCGCCGAGGCAGATCGGCGCGCCATTGACGATGAAGCACATCGGCTGCGTCGAGGCCGAACCGCCGGCGCCGGTCGCGATCAGCGCGCCGCCTTGCGCATTTGCCGAGAAGCAGAGGTAATGATATCCGGTCGCGTTGGTGATCGGCGCGTCATAATCGCAGAGATTGGTCCCGAGCGGTCCACTACCCTGGCCGGCATAAGGTGCCACACCAGTACCGCGGGCCACCAGAAGCTGTTCAGAGAGCCCAAGGCCTACATTGCCGCCGCCGGCCGGTCCGCTATCGGTTGTCACAACCTGCGAGCCGACGCCGCCTTGCACGTACATTGGCGCATGGGCAGGCGTTACCGCCCCACTGTTGATGATAGAGGATTGCGCAAATGCGGAAGGCGCTATGGCAAGACACACCATAGCAATAAGAATGCGTGCAAAGCGCATAGGGACCCCATCTTCCAAGTTGTGCTCAACTCGGACTGACGGGCGTCCCCTCCGTCATTCCAATATCAGTCGGGCTTGCGGCCCGATCAGGTCGTCTCGTCGCCGGTCATGATGTCGGCGGGCGCGTTCTTGATCTCGTCCTTGATCGCGGTATCGAGGCCTTCTGATACGGCCGACTTCGGCTCGCTCTGGTCAGCGTCGCGCATTGCGATCTGCTTCTGCTGCTGGTCGAGATACGCCTTCGCCAGCTCGTAGCCGGGTGTCAGAAGCTCGACGAGCTTGTTGAACTGATCGTCAGCAAGTCGCACGGTGCCGCGTTCGTGGTCGGAAAGTAACATGGTTCACTCCTTGGCTTCGTTCTCGAGCGCGATGCGCTCAATTTGAATTTCCACTCTGCAGCGATCATCGCCATCGGTCTTATCGATCGAGACCGAAGTGACCGTTCCCATGGCGCGCATGTCGATCATGTCGCCAATGTCCGGGACATCCAGACCCAGCTTCTTCAGTTCCTCGCTGCAGAAACAGATGCGCAAACCGGGCGGGTAGTCCGGCTGCACCGAAGGGAAGCAAGCCATGGCGTCGAGCTTGTCGTCGTCTGACCTCTCCATGTCGACCATCTTGGTCCACGGCATCGGCTATTCTCCCGGAGCAGCAGGCGCCGCCGGCGCTGTGCCAGCATCCGGAGCGGCGGGCGCGGCAGGTGCGCCGCCTTCGGGTGCGCCACCGGCCTGCTCTGCTTCCTGCTTCGCAGCGAGGTCCTTCAGTTCCTTCTCGTGGCGAGCGTGGAGTTTCCGGTGCTCTTCACGGTGCGTACCGTGCATGTCGCGGCGCTCGGTCTCGTGCCGTTTGTGCGCGGCCGAGCGCTCTTCGGCGTGGCGCGCGCCCATGTCGCCGCCTTCCGGCTTCTCGGGATCGCCCTTCGGCTCAGCTTTCGGTTCGGCCTTGGGCTCCGCCTTCTTCTCGCCGCCCTCTTTCTTCGGCTCGGGCTTCTTCTCCTCCGGCTTTTCCTTGCCTTCAGATTTCTCGCCCTTCTTGTACATGCCCCGCAGACCCGCCATCGGCTTAACCTTTCCTGCTCTTGTAAGGGAGACCGCGGCGCTTCTTGCCTGCAGCCATCGCGTTCAATGCGAAATTCGCTTCCTTGCCGAGAGTCCCGCCAGCGTGCTTCTTTTCTTCAGCGTATTCGCGCGTGGTCTCGCCGGCGGCTTTGGCCTTGGCAGCGAATTTGCCCGGATGCTTGTCGCCCTTCTTGATCCAATTCGCCACGTCACTTGTCCTTGCGATAGAGATCGCGCATCTTGCGGTTGCCCGTCTTGTTGGCGGTGGCGATCGCTATCCCCTCGGGGACACCTTCCTTCACCATCGTCGTCGCCTGTGCCGCGGCCGTCTTGGCAGCCTCACCCTTCAGCTTCTTGTTATGCTTCCGGGCGAAGCTGCGGCCGGTCCACGGCATCGGATCAGGTCGCCGCGTTCAGATAGCGGTACCAGGTCGAGGTCACACCGATGTAGCGGTAACAAACCTGCGTGTTGGCCGCCAAAGCAGTTGCCGCGGCCGCACCACCGATAGTCTGCCCGGTATTTCCCGAGACGGTCATAGCCGTCTGCGTCTGCGTGCTCACGATGCACACGCGCTGGCCGTCGCTCGGGTTGGCTTCCATGGTGAACGCACCGGTCGCAAGCGTACCGGCCGGATTGATCATCATGACCGACGTGTGAGCCGGGATGGTGATCGCAAAGCCGGTCAGCGGCACCTGATACGAATACTGTTCCTGGCCACCGATCCAACCCGGCGCCGCGAACTTGCTTTGGGCTGATGGCTGGCTGTGCGAAACCACCGCAACTGCGTCGTTCTGATTGAGCGATTGCACATAGGGCACCGAAATGGTCTGCGCCATCGCAGCCGCACCCAGCCCAAGCAGCGCAGCACCTGCAAGAATGAATTTAGCGCGCATCGTTCTCTCCTTTTCCCCGAAGGGGAGTTAACCGAGGATCCAGTAATTGTAGGTCGACGTGTCGGTCGACCCGCTCTTGATGCTGAAGCCCGTGCCGGGCGTCACGGTCACGACGAAAGGACCACCGTTGATGGTGCCGCCGACGGTCTTGAGGCCGAAGATGATCACCGAATTTGCGGTCACGCTGGTATCGCTCACCGTGACTCCGGTCGAACCGTTGGCCGTGAACGTGCCACCGTGTGCCTGCACCACCGAGCTCTGCGGACCGGCGATGAAGGGAATGGCGCCGTCGACCACGACGGGTGAGGTGTAGATTGCGCCGGAGAAATTGGTCTGCGCAAAAGCAGCGCCAGCGAGGAGCGCCGCGGCGGCAATGCCTAACAGAAACCTCTTCATGGTTCGTCCTTCCTCAGTAGATGAGCGGGATCGACAGCGTTTCATTCACGCTGCCAGTCTGACTGAATCTGAAATTGATCGTGCCCGACGTGTACGCCGTGCAGTTCAATCGATAGAGAACCTGCTTTTCCGGCTCGCCGAAGGTCAGACTGACCGGGGTGCCGGCGCTATACTGAGCGAGCGCGCCCGATCCACCGATGTTCGCGACGATCCAGGTGCTGCCACCGTCAAACGAGCGCTCGAGCTGCACTGAGCCGACCCATTCGACGCCAGCGCCCGTAAAGGTCGCGTTGGCGTCGGCGCCGGTCACCGTGATCGCGTTGCCGGTGCGGGCAAACGTGAACCACTGCGGCTGGTTCTGGAACGGCGTCATCGCCGTCGGCTTGTTGGAAAGCTGGATGATGCCCGGCGTGCCGGGGCTGAGATCGGTGGGCGCAACCGTCTCCTGAATGACGGCCGAGACCGTGGTGCCGCTCGGGATGTTCGGACCCGTGACCGCGGCGCCGACCAGCGTCGCCATCAGCGGACCGCCGATCGATGCCGGGATCTGCAGATTGGCTGTCACGCCGTCGGTAGTGCCGGGAATTGTGATCGGCGGGATCGCCAGGGTAGCGGCCGTACCAGCCAGCGCTCCGATCGTGGTGCCGGGGGGAACGTTCTTGCTGTTGATCGCCGCGCCGGCCGCGAGCCCGGTTGCGCTCGCCACCGTCGCCGCTGTCGAACCTGCCGTAGTCGTCAGCGACGTGTTGATGTCGGCATAGATCGCGATGTTCATCGGACCGCGGAACGCGAACGGCTCGGTTGGCCCGACCGCGGTGATCTGCCCGCTGATAACAGCCGTGGCCTGATCACCCTGCGGAGGGACGCCCGATGCGTCTACGCCTTGTCCCGCGGGAATGCCCATTTATGCGTTCACCCTTGCTTTCGGCGCGAGCGTGCCAAGAATGGCCGTCTCGGTGTAGCCAGCCTTGTCCCGGTCGGACTTGATCACCAGCGGCTGGTGATCATGCATATCGACGTCCTCGTAAGCCGCCATCGGCGCTTCTGGGCGCTCCGGACCGTTATGAGCACCATGAGCGCGCATGGTCGCGTTCACCGCGCCGTTGCGCACCACGAGGCCGGCCCGGGTCGTTGCAATCTCATCCTCGCCCGGCAGCGGATTGGTCACGCCACGACGACCACGGACCACGCCGACCGAGTCGCGATAGGCCGCGAAAATCTCCTTCGCCGCATCATTGACCGGAACCATCACGTCATTGGGGATGCCCAGGAAGTCGATTTCGGTCGGAACCATGCGCCGCTCGCGGTTCATGTAGAACGGCTCGATCACCTGCTCATTCATGAACACCTTGTTGCGGAGCTGGTAGGTCACGACCTTTTTCTGCGCCCGCGCCTCGATGATCAGGTTGACCATCTTCTGGCGCGCCTTCTGGCGCTGCTGCAATTCCTCCGGAGAGACACGAACCTTGCCGGTGCCCTGCGTGGTGAGTTCGGAAATCGACATGGCCAGGCGATCCATCAGATCGCCAACGTCGTTGCCGGTCACAGCCTTGGTGCGTGCGGCCTCAAGCTGCGGCGCGATCGACGCCAGAGCGTTCGCCACAGCGTCGTTGACCGCGGCCTGAAACTCCGGAGATTGCGTCATCTCCGCCTGGAGTTCAGCGCGCGATTTGCGGCCCGCCTTCTTCTGTCCTGTCTCTTCCATAACCTCGTCCCTCCAGGTTGAGAGCTCGACCGACAGACTGTCGATCGAGCTAAGTCATCGATCAGCCGACGGTGTAATTCCGGGGCTGCTGGTTGATGAAGTAGTCGTCGCGGCTCATCACCACGATTGCGGAAGCAATCGAGCCGGCGGTGAAGTCGCCGGACGGATCGGCGCCACCGTTTGAGACCGGCGAGAACAGCAGCGACAGGAAGCGCGGCCGCAGGTTCTGCGGGAACGGCGGCAGCCAAGGCAGACGGGCGATAACGGTGTTCGCCGCGCCCTGTGCCAAGGTGATGCCGTCCTGCCCGCCGATGTTGACCCAGGTGCCGGGCTGATAGCCGCCGCCAGCGCCTTGATCGGCCGCCGCCTGCAGCTTCACATTGAGCGTCGTTCCGGCGGTGCCGGCGAGCGCGGTGCCGATCGTGATGTTGAGCTCGGGCCGCTGATTGCCGACGCCCATGCCATCGGCCTGGCCGAAGACAGAGGCATTGCCGATGATATTCGGCGGAGCAACGCCAGCACCAACGCCCAAGAGGTCGATGATGCCGGAGCGAATGGCGACACCGGCGCCTCCCACCAGGGAGAGCGGAGAGCCGAGCGGGACGAACTGTAACAATGCGTCGTTGATCATGTCCGTGTTCCTTTGTGCGAGTGCGCTGCGTTCGTACCGATCAGGTCACTCGATTTTCTGTCGTGAGCAACTGATCCGAGACTCGCACCGGAATGTCTCGGAAGCCATCGACCGGACGGCCGGCATAGTCCTCGATGCGGAGCAGCACGTTGCGATCGCGCATCGCCTGCACGTCCATCCAGTGCCGAACGGTGCGGTTGCAATACAGCACCGGCCGCTTGCCGGGCGCGGGCTCGTCCGGCGCGTCGGTCTCGGTGATGCCCGACGATTCGCGGCTCAGGTCCGGCGGCAGGAACACCATTTCCGCAAGCGTCGCGAAGATATCGAGCGCGTTCGGGCCGGCGAGGCCAGCGTTGGTGACGTCGATATTTGCGATGCGCGCGGTGTAGCGCCAGTCGATCGGCACAACGCCAATCATCTGCCGGAACCAAGTTGTGTAAGCCTCGAACCGGTTGCCGAGCGAGTCGAAGCCGGGAACGGTGTCGGACTTGTCTTCCATCACGAGGCCAGCCTTGGTGCCGCGCGGATAGATGCCGTGGAAGGTGCGAGCGCCGTGGCAAACCAGCCAGATCGAGGCGTTGGAGTTGCCGGTGCCGCCACCGTCGATCACGTTCTGCGCGTTCTGCGCGTTCGCCGTGCTCACGGTGTTGTAGAACGCGGCGAGGCCCATGAACTGCGCCGGGTTGACGGTCGTGTTGCCATACCAAGCGGTCTGCTCGATGGTCTGGCCCATGCCTTCCAGGAAGGCGACATCTTCGGTCTCGCGGAAGCGCTCGATGTTGCCCGAGCCTTCGGCGAGCAGCCGGTCAACCTGGCTATAGTCTTCCAGGGTGCCGAGGCCGATGCGGGACTTGCCCGTGGTCGACTTGCTGTACGGAACGCCGGAGTTGATCGAGCGCCAGTATCCGCCGGGGATCGAGGAGCGGAATGCGAACTCATGTCCGAACATCTCGCTCGATTCCATCACGTACAGGTCTTTCGTTAGCGCGATCGACTGCGAAAGCATCTCCGCGATAACGTGCATGTCGCCCGACGGATCGGTGCGGGATGCAACGTCAGCTAAGGTAGGCCATGAACCGGTCGCCATCGGTCTTTCCTCTCAAGTAAGGGTGCTCACTGGCGCCCTTGGGTTGACTTGTAGAGTCCGCGAAGACCACGACCTTGCGGCTTTCCAAGATTCGGAGGAGGCTTCGGGCCCGGAGGGGGCATCGGAGCCTCGTCGAAGATACGCGCGGCAGCGTGCAGCAAACGGAGGAACGCCGGATGATCCCCTGCACCTGTCACTTTCAGAAAATCGTTGAACTCGCCGAGATGCTTTTCGGGAACGAGCATGTCGCGCATGCGCGCGATCGCGCCCATGGTGGTCTGATACCCAGCTCCACCGAGTTCTTCGTCGCCCCTCACCTGATCCTGCCAGCCCTTGCGGGTCTGGTTGAACGTCGCAACCTGGTCGCGATAGACCTGCTGCGCATATTCGGTCATCGACTTGTTGTGCAGATCGATGAGCGATTGCGCGCCCTTCAGCGGATCCTTGCGGAATGCATCGAGCGCGGTATGCAATTCAGTGCGGCCCGCGTCGTCGAGCTTAATGGTCTCAGGCAGCGCATATTCGTAGGCGACGGGCTCCAGAGCAGCGGGCTCGGCCGGGAGGTCGCCGCCCGGCTCTGGAGCCGCCCCACCGTCCTTTGGCTTGGCCTCCGCTGCCGGGTCGGTAGGCTTCGCTTCAGGAGTTGGAGATTCCTTGGCCTTGGATTCCTTCGCCTTCTCGGCATCGAACTGCTCAAGCAGGCTTGGCTGTGATTCAGGCGCAGCGGGTTCGGCCGCGGTAGCAACAGGCTCAACCGCAGCAAGCTCAGCAGCAACCGGCGCCGCAGCTTCAGGGGCGGCCACCGGTGCCGCCGCGGGGGACGCCGCAGCAGGCACCGGCGGAGCATCCCCAGCGCCGGTCGTGGACGGTGCTAGCTGATCGGCTTCACCAGCCATTACTTGCTACCTTTTTGAAATCGCGGGTCGTTCTCGCGCAGCATGAGGGCGAAGGCGTCCGTGTGATTGACGAGCCATGTCTCGCGCATGCGCCGACCCCAATCGCTTTGGCCGGCCTTGAACCAAGTCGCTTCCGGTTGCGGAAAACCGTTCGGACCGCAGGCGAATTCAGTCTCAAATGCCTTGCAGTCACGAAGCAGCTTGAACATCTCGCGGCGGCCAAGCTCGGTTGCGAAGATTCGCTCCCAAAACTGCCGAGCCTCTCGCTCAAGGATTGCGGCCTTGCGCTCGCGCCGCTTGACCTGAGTCGGCTCGCCGGCATCGAATTGCACCTGGGCGAGGATTTCTTCGTCGCTGGGCTCTGGAGCGTCTGGTGCGTCATCGGCATCACTCAATGCAGCGCCGCGCTTTCAGGGACGATCAAGCCACCTGAAGAGCGCCGCCATCCGACGGGTGATGTGTCGCGATGTGGAGCGGGTTGCGCCTTTGGAAGGATCGTCCCAACCTTCCCGGTCGCCTTGGTTCGGAATTCATCGGCGCGCGCATGCGCAGCGCGAAGGTTCTCAGCTAATTTCGTGAACAGCGGATGGATGTGTCCCGGCGCGATCTTGACGCGAACCGGAGAGCCAGCAACCTTGATGCCGCGGAGCCATTCGCCGGCGCGCTTGTGGCACTCGGCCATGAACACGCCCATCGACAACCAGCGCGCATCCTGGCGCCAATAGCCGGCCTGTCGGCATGCACCTTCAAGCAGTTCGAGCTTTTCGACGAGAGAGGAATAAGCGCGGCCCTTGCGCGGGCGACGGGCGAGCTTGTCGCAATCCTCGGCCGCCAACCTGAAGTTGGTCGCCAAGCAATCGAAGATTTCCGCTTCGGTAAGCTGCCCCATAACTAGATGTTGTTGTCGAAAACCTATCGACATACAACATATTGATTGACCGCAGATGATTGGGTCTGATAGGGATGCATTCCAAATGAGGTCAGATGATTAAGATCGTCCCCACCAGGTTTGATCGGCAAGAGTATTTGACGCGCGGCGAATGCGCCGAATTTCTCAAGGCGCAGGGATTGCGCATGTCGGATCGACATCTGGCCAATCTGGCAGCAAACAACAATGCAGGGGGAGGACCACCCTTCTATCGCACCCGCTGGTCTAAGGTCTTCTATAACCGCCTTGAGGTGATCGAATGGCTCAAGAAAGAAACTACGTACATCCAGTAGCGCCGAGGCGGATTTCGAAGAGAGCCAGATTCTACGTTTTAAAGCGCGACCAATTCAAATGCGTTTACTGCGGTGCAACGCCTTCTGAAACTGTCTTTCTTGAAATCGATCATGTTCGCCCAATTGCAGAAGGCGGCACGAACCACATCAGCAATCTCGTCGCAGCCTGCCGGGATTGCAACCGAGGCAAAGGGGCAGAACTGCTGCCCGGCACAAAACGGCCGAATCCCGGATTGGTTTATATTGTTCCCGATCATGAGCTATCAACCGAGGTTTTCGAGCAACTTCAGCGCAAACCGTTATCGTCATTGGCTGCGAGCGCGATCCGCTATGCATCTCCTCAATTCGATACGGTTGGAGATCTGAGGTCCGGCATTCTTTCTGGCGAATTTAGCCCCGGCCGCTCGCGCGGAGTTGGTAAAATGACGATGAAGTTTATCAAGGATGTTGTCCTCGCGAGGATCGTGCCATGAGCGAGATGATTGAGCGCATGGCTAAAGCCATGTGCGACGCGCACATCCCTGGCTCATGGCAAACAGCCGAATGGCCTCAACGTCACCATTATATAGATCAAGCCCGAGCCGCGATTGAGGCGATACGGGAGCCGACGCAAGCAATGATAGCTGCCGCCTGCGACGATTTCGACAAGCGCGGGCGCGGCCAGCAGTCCTATACCCATATCTGGCAGGCCATGATCGACGAGGCGCTGAAATGAGCGTTGGGCGCCCCACGAAGCGCCCTGGGTCTCAGCGCAAAGCGTCGTTGAACGGCGCGCGGCCGCTCAGAGCGTTGCGGAGAGCGTACCCTTCCAGCGCCCAGATCTGCTTGCGAGCGTCATCGATCGCGATCTTCGCGCCGATCTCCGCATCGTAATTTTCCGGGCTGGCGCAGGCGCTCTTGCCAATCAGCGTGTAGCCGTTCTTCAGCGTCATGACGCAGATCGTCAGACATTCCAATTCCTTCGAATGTGGAACATCCTTCCAGAGCTCCGAGGCGCGGCCGTAGACATAGCCCGCAATCTGCGCATCGATCAGCGCTGGCGTGAGCCGCGGCGCAGTCTTGCCTTTACGAACAATTTCTTCTTCAATCGTCGCTTCATCGGTAGTCATCTACGTTCTTCCTTTACGGGATACCGGAATCCGTCCGGCGCGGATTACTGCGGTGCGCCTCCGGGCGCTCCGGTCAATGCAGCGAGTGCGGTGTTGCCGCCGGTCTGCGTCTCGGAGAGGGTCTTGGCGGCCTGCACCGCCGCCATCGCCTGGGCGGGGGCTTGAGCCTTTTGAGTTTCCTCCTGCCTGATCTGGTCGTGCTGCTTCACTTCCTGATCGGTGTAGAGGATGTCCTGCGGGACGTTCATGACCTCTGCGAAGTGGTCGGTCATCTTGTCGAGGTTGACCTTGCGGAGCGGATCGGGAACGCCGGCCGCCTTTGCAGCCGATGACACGCCGCCCATCGTGGCCATGAAGTCCTTGATGCTGACCGCGGTCGACGACTTCTGAGCAATCCGCATGATCGAAAGGAAACTGATCTTGAGGGGGATCTTCTGCAAGGAGGCAGGCTTTGGCTTGAGCAGCTTCCGGCGCTGCATGATGTCGAGCACGCGCTCAAGGGCGATTCGCAGCTCGGCCTCGACCAGTTCGATCACCGGTCCGAGCTTCTGCAGCCGCTCCAGGTCGCGCTTGGTCAGTTCGAGCTCATTGCGCGGCTGTACCCCTTCCATCTGGGTAATGGCCATGAAGACGTCGACGAAGAGCGCCTTCTCGATCCGGGCGTTGACTTCCTTGATGTCGGCAATCATCGGGGTCAGAGCGGCCGGCTGGACCTCGAACAGCGGCCAAAAGCCCTTCTTGCCGTTCTCGGTGTTGGTATAGGTGATGTTGCCGGGGATGATCGAGGAAGGCTCGTTCTTCAGCTCGGGATTCGCGCCCATCGGCGGCCGAACGAGCTTCTCGATGAATTCCGCCTTGCGCCTGGTCTCGAGCTGGACCTGTTTGTTGTCGCCGAGCGCCGTCATGCAAGGCGAGCGGCCGTAGGCATCATTGGAAACCTGCGACCAAATCATCGCCGAGAATGGCTTGCCACGGAAGCCGGCAATACTCAGCGGCTTGGCTGTCCGAATGCCCTTGAGCCAGTAGACCTCGCGATAGGTGAAGATCGCCGGAACAACCTTGATATCCGACTTGCCGGTGCCCCGATTAGCGATCGCGAAGTTGGGCTCGATCGCATGGCAGACGACGAATTCCTGATCCAGCGACGCTCCGCCCATCATCCAGAGCTTGCGCACCTGATCCGGGCAATTGGCCGCGCCGAACATTTCAACGATCTGCGAGACCGTATAATTGAACTCACGATAGAGCGTGTCGCGCGCCAACCGCGAGCCAGTGCCGAGATAGTATTCGCCGGCGCACGGCAGATAGAGGCGGATGACGTCTTCAAAATCCTCGTAAATGATGAATGGCGAGGTGCCGAACAGCGCGAGATCCTGAAACGCCTGCGCCAGGATCGTGTAGAAATTCGAGCCCGCGAGCACGCTGTAAAGACGCTCTTGGGTATCGTCGAGCCACTCCTGCCCTTCGGCGTCGACCTTGAGCCAAGGCAGCGCCGATTCCATCTTGATCCACGGGCGAGCCGGGTTCGTCAGCCCGGACCACATGCCGGCGGCGCAGGTCTCAAGCGCCAGCGTGCCCGTTGCATCAATGATCGCGTCATTGATCGGGTTGCCCCGCGTCATCTTGTTCGGGACAACGATCCAAGTATATCGACGCGGCAGGAAGAACTGCGCCAGCGAGCTCCAATAACTCCACCAGCTGTAGCGCCAGTTCCGGAGCGAGCCGAGCCGGGCCTCTAGTGCGTCAAAGACGCAGCCCCATTTGAAGTCGTCGAGCTCCGGCGGCCGATTGTACGATACCGGCTGCTGCGAAAGCAGATCGGCGCCCATTTCTAAATATACGGGTTCGCCAGCTTGCTTGACGGACACCATCGCGTTCATGCGATGTCACCCGCCGAAAAGGGATTTCGATCCCTGCGTAGTCGTCGGATTCGGCGCACCCTCAGCGCTCGTCTTGATCGTTCCACCAGCACCACCGGCGGCCGCGGCTGCTGCGGCCTGGCGCTGAGCTGCACCAACGCCCGCGGTACTGGCCAATGTCGCTGGAGCGGGCGGCGGCGGCGGCGGCGGGGGTGCCGCAGGTGCTGACGGTGCCAGAAACGACATTTTCCCCTCCGCGTGGAAATCACCACCATTAGTAGATGTTCGGAGGTAAATTGTCTAGATATGGTATTACTGCCACCCTTCGTTTATGAACTCGACCATCAACTTGCAGTGGCTCTCGACGAGATCGAGCGCTTTCTTCCGCTCCTCCGGCTCAAAGCTAGCCTTGATGATCGCGAAGTGAGCGAGGGCCAGTGCGCTTCCCGCGTCCTTAGGAAGGTCGAACGAGCGCAGAATATCGACGATGTCGCTGCTGGCGCATTCAATCTCTGTGTCGGAGGCGCTCATTGGTTGAACGGGTCATATGAGCCGTCCACCGCCGACGCGAGATTGAAGCCCGCGTTGGCCTCTCTCATCGGGTCGTAATTGGCGGTGAATCTGGGTTTGACCGGCGAACGCCGCGCTGCCGTCACTGGTTCGGCAAAGGTCAAGACCAGCGCGTCTGCTTCGTCGGGCGAATATCCAAGCTTGAGCTTCACCGCGTCCTTCGGCTCGAGCAACAGCCGATCACCTTTGAACGTGTAGGTAGTCTGGCTCAGCGCGGCCGTGATTTCCGGGCTCGGTGGCAGCGCACCGCCGCGCTTGATCCAGTCGACCGCGTCGAAATACATCTCGGTCCGCTTGTTGTAATAGCGCGAATCTTCGTGTGCGGCTGCGCTGAACTGGACCCCGATCGGGCCCTTGCCGAATCCGACCAGATGATCGAACCAGCTTGAGCCAAAACCGCCGGTCATGTCGATGAAGCAGGCATCGG
>Ga0310811_10009786_pt1 | contig 12393 bp, 12 predicted proteins | sample YCmetagenome_FD_207642 | JGI IMG/M metagenome (GOLD analysis project Ga0310811, IMG submission 207642) | Soil microbial communities from experimental microcosm in Duke University, North Carolina, United States - YC | ecosystem: Engineered > Artificial ecosystem > Soil microcosm > Unclassified ... | reverse complement strand
TGGTTCCCGGGGCGAACGTGACGTATGCGCCGGAGCCGGCGCGGGCCGCTGGATATCCGTCCGTGCCGTAGGTCGTGCCGCCGCGCGCCGAAGTCGAGCCCGCGTGCAGCGCAGCGTCTTCCCATGTTCCGATCGATGCAAACGCGCGATCGAAGGTTGCGACGAAATGCAGCGTGTAGTAACTGTGGCGGCCGGCGGGGCTGAGATATCCGCAGAAGTTGCCGCTCGTGACCGAGCCGGTGATCGTGCGGGATGCGCGATCGATCGTCACGCTCGCATCGCTCGAACCAACTTCCGAGTCCGACACCCGAACCAGCATCGCCGCCGGCTGACCGGCGGGATACGTGAACCGGCCGGCACCCGTCCGCGGCGTCGCGCTGAGTTCAACACGCACACCCGACGCGAGCGCCACCGAATAGACTCCCGGTGACGCGTGCTCGTTGTCGTGCGAAAAGTCGCTGGCGAACACGGCGTTCTTCGTGTCAGCCGATGGCGACGATGATACGGCGCCGACGTACGGCATGAAGGGGACGTCGCCGGACGCGCCGCGACATCCCGTGCCGGAGAGGTGCGTGAGACTGAACCCGCGAATGCGGGTAATGGAGTATTGATAGCCGCCGGGAGCGGCGGCGCGCGTCGCATCGCCGCGCGTCTCCTCGGGACTCCACGCCAGCATTCCGAACGGCGCGACGGCCCCCGGGAACGTGTTCCCTCCGTTCGCGCTGCCGATGAGCGGATTGACGAGCCCGGCGGGATCGCGGCCTCCCTGGGCTCCGGACGATGCGACCGAAGATGCCGTCAGCGCCACCACGACGCTGACGTTCCGCCAACCCGGCGTCATCCGGTTACCGACCCGCGCCGCGGCCGGTCATGAACGGCTGCTTCTGAAATCCCGCAGGGACCTGAAACGCAGAATCCGGCACGTTCTGCCGGGCGATGTCGCTCAGTTCCATGCTGTCTCCGTTCGTTTCCGTCCGCCGCACGGGTATCCCGTTCAGGCCGTTCGTCGTGAACGAGCGGAGTGTGAGCATCTGATTTGCCTGCGCCGCAGGCACGAATTTCAGCAGCGCAGCAAAAAACGACTGCATCTGCTTCGTCACGGCGAAGTCGCTGTCGGAGAGCCCCAGCGCCGACGCACTGGCGGTGCAGACGTCGCCGGATTTCCGGCCGTTCTCGTAGACGTCGTACTTGTCGCAGGTCCACTTCCCGACCCTGTCGGTGCCGACCTTCCGGTACTCGGGCTTCGACGCGGCGCCTGCAGGGGTGTTCACGCCGCGGCCTTTCATCATCGCCTCGATCCGGGCGCGCTGTTCCGGCGGCAGGTTCGCCATCTGCGCCTGCATCTGCGCCATCGCACCTGACATCTGTTCCCCGAGGCGATCGACATCCGCTTTCGTCAGTTCGCGATAGGTCTTCTGATCCTTGTTGATGATGTCGAGCACCTGTCGCGCGCCGTCGAAGATCACCATCTTCGAGTCTCCTGTGTCGGCCCGCAGATGATCCGCGTCGAGCTGAATCTGATGCGTCTCCGTCGTTCCGCCAGACACCGCCTTCGCCGTGATGATGACGCCGTTTGCGCCGGTCGCGACGCTCGCGGCCAGGCTCACCATTGCCGCCGTCAGCCCTGCCGTCAGTGATTTCATGGCACCTCCGCCGGCCAACGATTATACGCACTCACCTGTTACAATCGCGTGATCGTGCAATCGCTTCAGTCGTGTACGACGAGCGTGCTCGCGGAGCTGCTTCGGCGCCAGCCAGCGTCGAAGGAGCGCACCGCGTTTGCGTGGTCGGTCGCCGTCGGTCCGGCCATCGCGCGCGCGACCAGCGTCGAGCTGGCCGGCCATGTCCTGACCGTCCGCGCGCGCGATCAACGCTGGGCGCAGGAAATCCACAGGAATCGTGGAACGGTGCTGGCGCGCCTCCAGCAGCTGCTGGGAAACGAGACGGTCAGGGACGTCTCGGTTCTGCGCGAAGTCTAATCAGAGGAACGGACATCCCGGTCATATGCGTGATGCGGTAATTGTTTCTGCCGCCCGGACGGCCACGGGCAAATTTCTCGGCGGGTTGAAAGGCTTTACGGCGCCCCAGCTTGGCGCGATCGCCGTGCGGGAGGCGGTCCGTCGCGCCGGCATCGACCCCTCGACAATCGACGAATGCATCATGGGGAACGTCGTGACGGCCGGCGAGGGACAGAACCCCGCGCGCCAGGCCGCGCTCAACGGTGGACTCCCCGACCACGTCGCGGCCGTAACGATCAACAAGGTATGCGGCAGTGGACTCAAGGCCGTGATGCTGGCGGCGCAGGGCATCGCGACAGGTGATATCGATATCGCCGTCGCCGGCGGCATGGAGTCGATGAGCAACACGCCGTATCTCCTCTCGCGCGTCCGCGAGGGTTTGCGTATGGGCAACGGCACCATCGTGGATTCGATGATCAACGACGGGCTGTGGTGCTCGTTCGAGCAGTGTCATATGGGCATGACCGGCGAGCACGTCGCGGAGACGTACCACGTCGGCCGCGAAGCGCAGGACCAGTACGCGGTCGAGAGCCATCGAAGGGCCGCAGCCGCGACGCGTGAGGGCCGGTTCAAGGACGAGATCGTTCCGGTCGAAGTCCCGCAGAAGAAGGGGGCACCGCTGCTCGTCGATCGCGACGAAGCGATCCGGGAAGATACGAACCTCGCCGCCCTCGCCGCACTGAAGCCCGCCTTCTCCAAGACAGGGACGGTGACTGCCGGCAACGCGCCGGGGGTCAACGATGGCGCCGCGGCGCTCGTCGTGATGGGGGCCGACAAGGCGTCGGCGTTGGGAGTCCAACCGATGGCGCGCATCGTCGCACAGGCGACGAGCGGCCTGCCGCCGAAGCTCGTGCTGATGACGCCCGTCGAAGCCGTTCGCAAGGTCGCCGCTAAAGCCAGGTGGAATCTCGCGGATGTGGATCTGTTCGAGATCAACGAGGCGTTCTCGGTGCAACTGGTTGCCGTGCTCGGAGAACTCGGGATTGACGCGCAGAAAGTCAACGTCAACGGTGGTGCCGTCGCCCTCGGCCATCCGATCGGCGCCAGCGGCGCGCGGGTGCTGACGACGTTGCTCTACGCCCTGCGGCATCGCGGCCTGAAGCGCGGCATCGCGTCGCTGTGTCTCGGCGGCGGCAACGGCGTCGCACTCGCCGTCGAGCGACCGTAACGGCGTTCGGCTTCCGAATCAGGTCGATCCATGACTGAACCAAAACCTGCGATCGCGAAGGTCGGCGTCGTCGGCGCCGGGACCATGGGGAACGGGATCGCGCAGGTGTTTGCGCAAGCCGGATTCGACGTGCGGCTGTGCGACGCGATTCCCGCGGCGCTCGAGCGTGCGCGGACCACGATCGAAAGAAGTCTCGCCCGCTTCGTCGAAAAGGGGAAACTTTCCGCGACGGATCGCGACGCGGCGCTCGGACGCATCACGATGGGCTCGGACCTGCAGGCGTTCGCGGATGTCGATTACGTCGTCGAAGCGATCGCCGAAGACGTTCATGCGAAGCGATCGGTGTTCGAGTGGCTGGATTCCGTCACCCGGCCGGACGTCATGCTGACGTCGAACACGTCGTCGATCTCCATCACCGTGCTCGCGGCCGCGACGAAGCGGCCCGACAAAGTGCTCGGCATGCATTTCATGAATCCGGTGCCGCTGATGGCGCTCGTGGAGATCGTCCGCGGCCAGGCGACGTCGGCGACATCGATGCTGACGGCGACCGAATTGTGCATCCGCCTGAACAAAACGGCGGTCGAAGCGAACGACTATCCCGGGTTTATCGCGAACCGCGTGTTGATGCCGATGATCAACGAAGCGATCTTTGCGCTCATGGAAGGCGTCGGGACCGCCGAGGCGATCGACACGGTCATGAAGCTCGGGATGAATCACCCGATGGGACCGCTCACGCTCGCGGACTTCATCGGCCTGGATGTGTGCCTGGCGATCCTCAACGTGCTGCACGAGGGTTTCGGCGATCCGAAGTATCGCCCCTGCCCGCTGCTGCGGCGGATGGTCGCGGCCGGTCACCTCGGCCGCAAGTCAGGCAAAGGGTTTTACCGCTACTGAAAGACAACCGATGCCGTCTCCCGTCGGGCACGCGCTGGGTGCAATCGCGGCGGGCGTGCCCATCACGGGCCGCTCGCGAAGGGCGCTCTGGGTCCTTGCGGCCATGGGCGCGGCAGCGGATCTCGACCTCCTCGTTGGGGCGCATCGCGGGATCTCCCACAGTGTGGGCGTTGCTCTCCTGGCCGGACTCGTCACGTTCGCCCTGACCCGATCGCCGAAATGGGCCGCTGCGGGCGCTGCGGCGTGGGGATCGCACGTCCTGCTCGACTGGCTCGGAGCCGACTCGTGGCCGCCGCTGGGCATCCCTGCACTCTGGCCGTTCAACGGGGCGTATTACCGCTCGCCGATCGCGATCTTCCCGTCCGTCTCGCGGCAATACTGGCTCGGCGGACGATTCATCTACTTCAATGTGGTGGCACTCGCCGTTGAACTCGTGCTGCTGCTGCCGCTCGCGTGGGTCGTGGTCCGTGTGACCCGCCCTGTCAGCGCAACACGGTAGTCTTCAAAAACCAACGATCACGACCGCGCCCGTGAGTGAAGAATCTGCACACTTTCGCAATTGAGGCGAAAGTCTCATGGCGTCGTAAGTGACTGAGTTATTACACACTAAGCCACACAAGCAGATCGACTTTCGCTTGACAGCGGCCGGGCACGACTCTAGAATGAGGCACCGCCCGAGGGTTCGGGACACCACACAGGCAGATCGTAGAAGGAGCGCCATGGCAGTAGACGATCGGAACGACCGCGAGCGCCAGAAGGCCATCGAGATGGCCGTCGGGCAGATTGAAAAACAGTTCGGCAAGGGCTCGATCATGCGGCTTGGCGCAAAGGACGTTGTCGCCCAGATTCCCGCGATCTCGACGGGCTCCGTCAGCCTCGATTACGCCCTGGGCATCGGCGGCATGCCACGCGGCCGCGTCATCGAGATCTTCGGGCCGGAATCGTCCGGCAAAACGACGCTGGCGCTACAGGTGATTGCCGAGGCGCAGAAGGGCGGCGGCATGGCCGCGTTCGTCGACGCGGAGCATGCGCTCGACGCGCAGTATGCCCGGAAGCTCGGCGTCGACCTCGAAAACCTGCTCGTCTCGCAGCCCGACAACGGCGAACAGGCGCTCGAGATCGTCGAAGTGCTCGTGCGTTCCGGCGGGGTCGACGTGGTGGTGGTCGACTCGGTCGCCGCGCTCGTCCCCCGCGCCGAGATCGAGGGGGAGATGGGTGAAGCGCAGATGGGCCTGCAGGCGCGGCTCATGTCGCAGGCGCTCCGCAAGCTCACGGGCATCGTGTCGAAATCGAAAACGTGCCTCATCTTCATCAACCAGCTCCGCGAGAAGATCGGCGTGATGTTCGGCAATCCCGAAACGACGACCGGCGGACGCGCACTGAAGTTCTACGCATCGGTGCGGGTCGATATCCGGCGCATCGGCGCCATCAAGGATGGCGATACGGTGGTTGGCGGGCGCACGCGCGTGAAGATCGTGAAGAACAAGGTTGCGCCGCCATTCCGCGAAGCGGAGTTCGACGTCATGTACGGCGAAGGCATCTCGCGCGAAGGCGACCTGCTGGATCTCGCCGTCGATCGGAAGATCGTCGAAAAGAGCGGGACGTGGTTCGCGTACAGCGGCGAGCGTCTTGGTCAGGGCCGCGAGAACGTCAAGCAATTCCTGAAGGACAATCCGGAGATCTTCCGCTCGATCGAAGCCAAGGTGCGCAAAGAACTCGGCCTCGTCACCGAAGAAGTCGCCGTGTAAGAGTCGTCGTACGGCGGCCGCTGTGGGCCGCCGTATTCCAACCGCGACAACCGCTGACGGTCTGACGGCAACCGCTGACGGACCACGCGAACGATTTGGTATGATCGGGGTTCTGCCCGTCAGCGACTCTTCGTGCCGAGGTAGCTCAGTCGGTAGAGCACAGCACTGAAAATGCTGGTGTCACTGGTTCGATTCCAGTCCTCGGCACCTTCTTAGACTTCGCTCGCGCGGGTCCCCTTTCCATTCCCCGCGCTCGCTGCGCGCCCGCGGTCGGCTCCGCCGACTGCGCTCCGCCGCGGGCTTGCGGCCGCAGGCGCGCGTCGACTTCGCTCGCGCCCGTCCCTTTCCCTTCCCGCGCCCCCTGTGCTCACGGTCGGCTCCGCCGACGCCGCTCCGCCGCGGGCTTGCAGCCAAATTGGGAGTTGGGAGTTGGGAGTTGGGAGTTGGGAACAAGGCATCAATTGACGCTGTGACCCGACTGTGATCACAATCGTCGAAGCGCGCATTGGGGCGCCTCCTGTCCGCGGCAAGGGAATTCTCCCACCCAACTCCAGAAGGCGGATCGCAGGTCGGCCTTTCTCCTGCCTGAACTCAGCGGACGTCGGGCGTTACGGAGGAAGGTGTCATGGCTGACGGATCCCCGCGCCTGAGTCTCGACAGTCTCAAGAACGAAGCGCGCCGCTGGCTGAAGCGGCTGCGTGCCGGCGACAGCGCCGCACACGATCGGCTCGCACGAGCTCTCCCCCTTTGCCGGCCATCGCCGACGCTGCGGGACGTGCAGCATGCACTCGCCCGTGAACACGGCTTCGACGGTTGGGCGGATCTCGCCGTAGCGGTTGCCGCCCGACGAACGAAAAGTGAACGCTCGCTCGCACGTTACGAAGCCGCGGCAGAGGCACTGCTCGAGGCCTATCGCACCGGCACTCCAGAAGCCATGGAGCGCCACTACGGCTACACCTGGCACCGCCGTGCATGGTCCGCGATGCGCACGTACGTCCAGCTGGACCTCGGCAAGCGTGCGGCACACCCCGGAGACGACGTCGAGATCACGATCGATGACGCACGGTATCTCGTCGCGGTCGAGCATGGCTTCGCCAGTTGGGACGAGGTCCGCCGGTTCACCTCCTCGACGCCGGCGGCCCTTCTCGACGCGGCAAAACCGATCGAGCTGATGCCGCACGGCGCATCATCGCGCGGGAGAGCAATCGCACGGTCCCGCGACTGGGACTCGATGCTCGCGTCCCTCGCCTCGCATCCGGACGCCGAACTCCATGCGCACGGCCAGATGACCGACGCCGCGCTCGCTCGGATCGCGGCCGCGGGCAGCGTCGCCGGGCTGATGCTGGGCGGATCACGGGCTGTCACCGACGAGGGAGTGGTGCATCTCGCGGGCGCGACGCGCATCGAGCGGCTCGACTTGAGCGGTACCGCCATCACCGGCCGTGCGCTCGAGGTCCTGCCGCAACTCCCCTCACTGCGATGGCTTTCGCTGTCGGGGACGAGGATCACCGACACGGGTGTCGCACACCTCGCACGCTGCGACGCCCTCGAAGCAGTGAACCTGTCGTGGACCGATACCGGCGACGGCGCCATCCGTGCGCTCGCAGGGAAGCCGCGCCTGCGTGAGTTCACGAGCGGCATCGGCGTCACAGACGCCGGACTTGCGGTCCTGCGCGAGTTTCCCCATTTCGAGAGATGGCACGGCCGGGAGGCGCGCCTGTCGCTCCTTGGCGAGCGTCTGCTGCCCAACCATCTCTCGCTTCGCGGCCCGTTCACAGACGAGGGCATGAAGGCCTTGCGCGACTTGAACGGACTGTTCTCCCTCGATCTGGACGACAGCCGCCTGCGGCTCACGGCAGCGGGCCTCGAACCGCTGATCGAGCTGTCGAACCTCACCGTCCTCAGCGTTGACGCAAAGGACGACTGGATGCCGGCGATCGCGGCGATGCCGAAGCTGCGCGCGCTCAGCGCACAGGACACCACGGCGGGCGACGAGGGATTCATCGCGCTGGCGCGCTCGCGCTCGCTCGAATACATCTGGGGCCGCCGCTGCCACAACCTGCGGCGGCGCGGCTTCGCGGCGCTGGCCGAGATGCCCGCGCTCCAGGGCCTTTCAGTGAGCTGTCTGAACGTGGACGACGCCGGCCTGGCAACGCTTCCGTCGTATCCGGCGCTCCGGGAGCTCATGCCGATGGATGTCCCGGACGAAGGCTATCGCCACATTGCGAAGTGCGACCGGCTGGAGTCGCTGATCCTGATGTACTGTCGCGACACGACGGACCGCGCGACCGACTACATCAGCGGCATGCACCTGCGGCACTACTTCAACAGCTACACGACCATCACCGACCACACGCCGGAGATTCTGTCGCGGATGCAGACGCTCGAGCGCATCACGTTCGATGCCTGTCATGGCCTGACCGACGCAGGCGTCGCGCGGCTGACGCGTCTCCCGCAGCTCCGCGAGCTGCGCGTCTCCGGCCGACGTCTCACACCAGCCGTCGTGCAGGCATTCCCGCCAGGCGTCGACGTCTCTTATGAGTGACCCTTCGCGAGACGATTGATTAATTGGGAGTTGGGAATTGGGAGTTGGGAGTTATTGCAAGCTCCAGTAATATCCCATGCCCTGATTCCAATTGATGGCAAACACGCGCCGCGCGTCGCGCGACCTATAGAGGCGCAGTCCGATTTGGTGTGCGGTGTCGAGGTTGATGGGCGTCCGCAGCAGACGCGGCCACCATTCGAATCGACCGGGTGGATTGCAGGGCGGCGGCGACGCCGTGATCTCGTCGGCGAGCAGCGCGTGCAACGGTGCAGCGTCGGATGGAGGAAACGAGAAGAGCCCCCAGTGCGTTCCTGCCGGCACGTGGGCGTCTCGAAGATCCGTCGTCCCGTCTGGAAGACCGGCCGGCACCCAGCCTCGATCGATCGCCCCCGCGGCCTTGGCTTCCTGCAGCGTGGCGAACACGTCGCTCTCGCTGCGGACGCCCGCACATGCGGCGACAAGCGCCGATAGTGCGCACAGCCGCGCGGCGCGCCTCAGCATCGCTCCCACGTGAGCGTATGCACGATCTGCTGGCCCGTGCCCTTCGTGACCTGCGTGCTCAGAACGAGCCGGTCTCCGTCGAAGCGCATGTCGCGCACCTGATCGCCTCCTACCCATGCGGGGTTCAGAGAACCGTGCACATGATGGGTCACGCGCGCGTTCGAGGGATCCACCTCGTACGTTCCGAAGTACGCGATGTATCCCACGTAGGCCGCGCGCACCTGCTGCGCGTCGCCTTTGCCGATTTCCACACGTCCACGGTCAGGACGCATGACCTGACCCGACATGTTGCCGAGCTCGTCGTACGTGAGGCGGCCGACCGCATCGCCATACGGTTTTCCGCGCCGGCCCGAGGCGTCGACGGTTTCGTATGCGACGAGACGCCACGTGCCGACCAGCCGGTCCGTCACGAACGCGCTCCGACGGGCGGCTGCACCCAGTCGGCGTAAAGCTCTGGACGCCGGTCCCGGAGGAACAAGCGGCGTGCGTGCGAACGCGCCGCAGACGACAGATCGATCTCGGAGTACAGAACCGTGTCTTCGGCTTCCGGGGCCCGTGCGATCACCTGGCCGTTCGGAGCGCTTACGAAGCTCTCACCCGCGAACGTGAGGCACTCTTCGGTGCCGACCCTGTTGCAGAGCGCGACGTAGTATCCATTCTGAAACGCCGCCACACGCATTTCGGCTTCGTACAGCCCTTCGGGCCACTCGCCGGCGGCTCCCGCCTGCGGTACCGCGACGAGGTCTGCGCCAGCCACTGCCAGCGCCCGCATGTACTCGGGATAATGCCGGTCGTAACAGATCGCCACGCCGATCCGCCCGGCCCGCGTATCGTAGACCGGAGCTCCCGTATCGCCAGGCGTGTAGTAGCCCTGCTCGTGAAAGCACGCATAGTCCGTGATGTGGATCATGCGCGTGCGCCCGAGCAGCCGGCCGTCCGCGTCGATGACGGGAGAGCAATCGTAGGCGCGCGCGCCGGAGCGCTCGTAAAGGTTCAGGACGATGACAATGCCGTGGCGCCGGGCGCGGTCGCAGAACGCTTCCGTTGTCGGCCCGGGTATCGATTCGGCAAGGTCGAGGAACGCGCCGCTTGCCGGTCGCTGTGGATGAAAGCGTTCGAAGGCCAGTTCCGCGAATATGGCGACCGACGCTCCGGCTGCCGCGGCGAGATCGACGGCTTCGAGGCCTCGAGCGACGTTCGCGGCTTTGTCGGGGGTGGCGTGCTGCTGAACGAGTGCGATTTTCACGCCGCGATCTTATCGCGGCGCGCGCTTACTTCGCGATTTTGGGTGCGTCGGAGGAAATCATCACCCAGTGAGCCGTGCGTGTGCCGTTCGTTTCGGTGAAGCGAACCTTCGCGCGTCGGCCGGTGTGAGCACCGAGATCCGACGTGGCCAGCGTGTGCGAGCCCATTCGCACCACCACGGTATCGTCGAGCGTAAAAGTGATGTGGTGGCCTTCGTGCGTGCGAAGCACCAGTTGACGTGCGGTCTCTTCGAACTTTTCGATCGTGCCCACGAGCGCGGCCTCGGCGGGACGGACGCTCGAGGACATGGCGCGAATCGGCCTCGGCAGCGCGGAGACGGCAGAAACGCTGCCACTCTGCGGCGACCCGAGAAACGTGGCCGCAACGGCAAGCGCTACCAGGATGTGCGGCAGCATAAGCACTAAGTGCCCACCGACGTCGCAGTCGGGAGGAGTTGACCGGCAAGAACCAGCCGTTCGCCGCTCGGCCGGCGGGCATCGCCCGTGAACACAATCCGGGTGCCACTCCACCGACGCATCAGTACAATGACCGCAGGGCCTTCTGGCTCAACGACTTCGATGGATTCTACAAGCGCGGCAACGGCGGCTCCGGTAACGCAGGCGCGCCCCAGCGTGGCAATGTTGCGCCGCCCGCCCTCGCTGAGGACGCGTCTCGCGCTGCTCATTACGCTCGCCGTCGCCATCATCATCAGCGTCCAGGCCGTCATCGAGATCAGCATTTTCGAGCGCGGCGTGGAGCGCGACGTCCGCGAAAACGCCCGGCTCACCGCGCTTGCCGTCGCCGACGACTTCGAGCTCCGCCGCGATCCGATCGATATCGACGCTCTGGCGCGAACGCTCCGCGAATTCGCGATCGGCGCACCGTCGATTCGCACCGTATCGGTCGTCAGCACGTCCGGCAACACCGGGACGGTGATCGCGAGCACGGCGTCCGTCGAGCGCGAAGAAGCGATCGGCACTGCGGTCGCGGCCGCGACGCGCCACGAGACGATCAGCGTCGATCCCTCCCCGATTTCGACGATCGTCGCGGTGCCCGCCGTCCACGACGGGCAGACGGTGGGCGCCGCCGTCGTGACAGCCTCGATGGGATCGGTCTCCCAGCTGCGCACGAAGGGACGAACGGTCACGCTCTGGTTCGCCCCGGCCGTTGTCGTCCTGCTCACATTCATCATCGATTTGTTCGTCCGGCGCTTGATCCACCGGCCGATCGCCCGCATTCACGAAACGATGCGCCTGGCCGGGGCCGGCGACTTCTCGGCACGGGCACCCATCGTGCACCAGGATGAGATCGGCGAGGTGGCCGCGGGGCTCAACGAGATGCTGCGGCGGCTACAGGAGCTGAACGATGCGCTGCAGGAGCGTGTCGATGCGGCGACCGCCGAGCTGCGGCTGAAGAACCAGGAACTCGTGGAAAGCTATCAGCGTGTCTTCGCGCTTCGCGAAGCGCTCGGCCGGGCAGAACAGATGGCGGCGATCGGCCAGACAGCGGCGTCCATGGCCCATCAGGTCGGAACTCCGTTGAACCTCATCTCGGGGTACGTGCAGATGCTCCAAGAAGACCGCGCGATGGATCCGAAAGCGGCGCGCCGTCTGGCGATCGTGCAGGAACAAATCGGCAAGGTCGCGTCGGTCGTACGGACGATGCTCGACAACGCGCGGCGGCCGGACACCAGGTGGGCCGTCAGCGTCTCGTCGCTGCTCTCCCGCGTTGCGGACGTCGCCCGGCCCAAGCTCGATATGTCGAAGATCGCGCTGGCACTCGACGCGTCTCCCGCTCTGCCGCCCATCGAAGCCAATACCGAGGAGCTCGAGCTCGCGATCCTGAATCTCGTCAACAACAGTCTCGACGCGATGCCCGACGGCGGCCGCCTCACGATTACGGCGCGGACGGCCGATTCACGCGTCCGGATCGAAATCTCCGACACCGGCCGCGGCATCGACCCGGGACTCCTGCCGCGGATTTTCGACCCGTGGGTCACGACCAAGCCTCCAGGGCGCGGCACAGGTCTCGGCCTCAGCATCACCCGCGACGTCATCTCCCGCCACGGCGGCACCATCACGGCCGAGAGCCGGCCCGGACGGACGGCCTTCACCATCGACTTGCCCGCCGCTCCGGCGGAGCCACACCAGGAAGAGTGATGTCCAGAATTCTCATCGTGGACGACGACGGCGAGACCTGCCGGTTCATGGCGGAACTGCTCGAGCGCGGCGATCGCGATATCCGTACGACGCAGCGTGCGGAAGAAGCCCTCCG
>Ga0310811_10009785_pt1 | contig 12395 bp, 24 predicted proteins | sample YCmetagenome_FD_207642 | JGI IMG/M metagenome (GOLD analysis project Ga0310811, IMG submission 207642) | Soil microbial communities from experimental microcosm in Duke University, North Carolina, United States - YC | ecosystem: Engineered > Artificial ecosystem > Soil microcosm > Unclassified ... | reverse complement strand
CCGCGCTTCATCCACGTGCTCGTGGAAAAAGAGCCGCCGTACCTGGTTTCCGTTGTCGAACTCGACGCGGACTTCCTGGCCATCGCCTACGACCGCGTCCGGTACGCGATCGACCTGTACGCCGACTGCTGCGCCACTGGCCGATGGCCCGGCTACGGCGACGGCATCCACCGCATCCAGCCGCCCGCCTGGTACCGGGCCGACACCCTCGACGAGATGGAGTTCTGACCCATGACCGAGATGGTCACCTACACCCCGCCGTCGCAGACGGCCCTCACCATCGCTGACGACCAGCACCAGTTCACTGACGCGCAGACGCAAGCCCTGACCCACATCGGCGTCGAGAACGCCTCACAGGGCGACCTTGCCGTGTTCTTCCACGTCGTCAAGCGCACCGGGCTGGACCCGTTCGCCCGCCAGATCTACATGATCGGCCGCCAGTCGTCCGAGAAAGACGCGAACGGCAACTGGGTCAAGGTCACCAAGCAGACCATTCAAACCGGGATCGACGGCTACCGGCTGATCGGCCGCCGCGCCGCCGCCCGCACCGGCGAAACGATCTCCGTGGAAGCCCCCGAATGGTGCCGCGACACCGGGGCATGGGTGCCGGTGTGGTCCGCCGCGTGGGGTCTACCACTTGCCGCCCGGGTCACGATCCGCCGCGACGGGCAGCCGTTCACGGCTGTCGCGAACTTCGACGAGTACAAGCAAACCAAGCGCGACGGTTCACTCAACGCGATGTGGACGCAGCGTCCCGCTGGGCAGATCGCCAAGTGCGCCGAGGCCGCCGCGTGGCGCATGGCGTTCCCGCAGGACCTCGCCGACATCTACACCGACGACGAGATGGGACAGGCCGACAACCCACCCCCGGCCAAGCCGCGCCGCGAAACCGCCGCGACCCTGCTCGCGCCCGCCACCAGGAAGCCCGACGACGGCGACACCCCGGACTCGGCGGCCGAGATGGACTGGGACGCCGAGCTCGACAAGCGCGCAGGCGATGTCGAGGGGTTGCGGGAGCTGTACAAGCTGGCCGGCGGAATCGACCCGAACAACACTGCCCTGGCGGCGCGGATCGCGCAGGCCGCCGCGGCCGCGAAGGATGCCGCCGAAACGGCCACGACCGCTGGCGAGCCAATCGAGGCCGAGGTGGTCGACGAATTGCCTGCCGAGCCGATGGTCACTCAGGCCGACTTGAAGAGGCTGCACACAGTGCTCACCAAGCTTGAGGTGAAGCCGGAAAACAAGCACCAGGACGTGGGAACGCTCGCCGGCCACGAGATCACCTCGACGAAGGAACTGACCCGCGCCGAGTTCGACAAGGTCATCACCGTCCTGGACGGCTGCCTCAAGGACCCCGAGCCGCAGCGCGCGCTGGACTTCGCGCTGGCCAACGCCGCGGAGGGGGTCCGGTGAACTGGCACGAACGGCCCTTCGTGGCCTTTGACCTGGAAACCACTGGCACCGACGTCGAAACCGCCCGCATCGTGACCGCCGCCGTGGTCACGGTCGACCCGGCCACCGGTGCGAAGGACGTGCGCGAGTGGCTCGCCGACCCTAGCGTCGACATCCCCGCCGAGGCGACCGCCGTGCACGGCATCACCACCGAGCACGCCCGCCAGCACGGCGAGCCCGCGGCCGATGTCGTGTGGGCTATCGCGGGCGCGCTGACGACGGCATGGCTCAAGTTGCAACCGGTCGTGATCTACAACGCCAGCTACGACCTGTCGTTGCTGGACCGCGAGATGCGGCGCCACGGCGTCGGCGAACTGGACCCGGCCGCGGTGATCGACCCGTTCGTGATCGACAAGCACTACGACCGGTACCGGCGCGGATCCCGCAAGCTCACCGCCACAGCGGCGCACTACGGCGTGCCACTGTCCGAGGACGACGCGCACGGCGCCACCGCCGACGCACTGGCCGCGGCCCGTGTCGCGTGGCGGCTCGCCCGCGTCTATCCCGAGCTGGCCGCGATGCGGCTCCAGGAGCTGCACGCCCACCAGATCGAATGGCACGCCGAGCAGGCCGCGTCGCTCCAGGAGCACTTCCGCCGCAAGGGAAGCACCGAGATCGTGCCGCTGGAATGGCCGGTGCGCCCGGTCGTCGCCCAGCTGCCCGAGCCTGTGGGCGGTGATCAGTGATGGCTCCTCGTCTCACGGCCAGCTTCGAGATCGACGGCGTACAGGTCCCGGCGTCCGAGTGCGACTGGCAGCTCATCGCCCCGTGCGGCTGCGTTTTCGGCATGTCCGTGGTCGAGCGCGACGGCGAGTTCCTCGGCACCGAGGAGCAGGCGTGGCGGGAGTTCGAGCCGCGTGCCCGTGACCGCAAGCGGATGACATCGAAGGGCTACACCGTGCGGATCGCCCGGCGCGGCGACGGTGTCGACGCGTTCCTCGCCGGATGCACGCACCGGTCGGGCGGTGACCAGTGATGGCCACCCGCATCCACGGCACCCGGCACGCGCGCCTGACCCGCGTCGGCGACCTGCTCGACAACCTCGCCGAACTGGTCATCACCGGCGCCGCGATCCTGGCCGCGTTCATCATCGGAGCGCTCGTCGGTGTCGCCCTGCTCCTGGCCGTCATGCACCGGCTGGGGGTGTTGCAGTGATCCGCCGCCTCCGCAACCGCATCTACGACTGGCTGATCAGCCTGCTCATCGGCGACGACACGACGTGGCTCACCGACGAATACGCGGCGCTCCTCGACGAGCAGGACCAGGGCGGCGAGGCCTGGACCGCGCACGACAGCGACAACGCCCGCACCGCGTACGAGGCATGGCGGGAGGACGCGTGAGCCGCACAGCGACGCATCGACCCGCCACACGCCAACGCCGATTCCGCCACGACGACCTCGTCGCCGTCGACCTGTTCAGCGGTTTCGGGGGCCTCACCCGCGGCATCAAGACGGCGGGTTTCACCACGATCATGGCCGCGAACCACAACGCCTACAAGGTCGAGGTCCACGAGGCCAACCACCCGGAGGCCGAGCACTGGATCGCAGACCTGGTCGACCCGGAATCCTCGGACTACCACGATGCCCGCGACCTCCCGGCCGCTGATCTCCTCGTCGCCGGCGTGTCCTGCGTCAACCACTCGCAGGCCAACACGGTCAAGGCGTACGAGCAGGGGCTGACCCTGTTCGGGCTGGACGACCCGGACTTCGAGGCGCGGGTCACCCGCTCCGAGCGGGACCGGGCCACCGCGAACTGCGTGCTGCACTACGCCGCCCGGCACCACCCTCGGCTGATCCTGGTCGAATGCACGACCGAGCTGACGTCGTGGGGCCCGGCCATACCGGGCCGCCCGAAGGTCGGCGACGGCTCCACGTATCGGTGGTGGCTCAAGCAGTTCGACCAGCTCGGCTACAAGCACAAGGTCCTGTACCTGAACTCGATGTTCTTCGGCGTGCCCCAGTCCCGCGACCGCCTGTACATCGCCTTCTGGGACAAGTCCCTCCCCAACCCGGACCTCGACCACAGGCCCACGGCGTGGTGCCACGGCTGTGACAACGCCGTCGAGGCGGTGTGGACATGGCGCACCGGGGTCCCGCCGACCGGGTCCGTGCGTTACGGCAAGCAGTACGACTACCGCTGCCCGCGCTGCCGCCGCGAGGTCATCCCGCCGATGACCCCGTCACTGGCCGCGCTGGACCTGTCCAACCTGGGCACCCGCATCGGCGACCGCGTAAAGCCTCTCGCCCCGGCCACGATGGCGCGGGCCGAGCGGTGCCGTCAGCGGTTCGCCGAGTTCCCCGCGATCCTGATGCCCGCCAAGGCCGTCCACGGTTCGGAACGGCACCCGTGGCAGCCGATGGCGACGCAGACCAGCCAGCAGGAGACGGCGATCCTCTCGACCGGTGCGGTGTTCGCCGCGCACCGGCACAACGGTGACGGCAAGCACCTCAGCCAGCCCATGGACACGGTCACCTCGACCCACGAGAAGGCGGTGCTGCTGGCTGCGGTCAACAACTACCAGGGCGTACCGCGTGGCCTGCACGAGCCGCTGCCGACCCAGGCCGGTTCCGAGACGCTGAGTCTGCTGACGGCCGGCGTCGTGCCTTTCCGGAAGAACACCATCCCGGCGGTCCACGCCGAGCCGATGTCCACGGTGACCTCCGACCAGATCCCTGGCGTGCTCACCGCCGCCGGGGTGATCAAGAACAACGGTGCGATCAGCGAGGCGAAGTACCGCGCCCACCCGGTGACCGATCCGCTGGGCACCGTCGTCAGTTCTGCGGTCACCCAGGGGCTGCTGTTCTCCGGCTGGCACGAGCAGAACAACGGGCTGCTCGTCGCCGAATGGGTCGCGGCGCTGGCCGATGTGGCGCTGGAGGACTGCCACTTCCGCATGATGGGCGCCCACGAGGTCGGCCGTGGTTGCGGCTTCGACGTCGATTTCCCTGGCTACCGGGGGGATTTCATCGTGTGGGGCAGCGCCCGCGACCAGGTCGACGGCTTCGGCAACGCCGTGTCACCGCGTGTCGGGGCGTGGATCGGGTCCCGGCTGCGCCCCATCCTCCACAGCCCGGAGGCGGTCGCGTGACCTTCCTCGCCGCCACCTGCCGCGACCTGGCCCGGCTCGCCACCTGGTCGGTCGCCGTGCTGACGGACACCGCCACCCACCTCACGCGCGCTCGGCGCGCCCACGACACGAAGGACTACCGATGACCAGCACCGATGACATCGCCCGGCGGTTCGCCAAGAACACCGCCGAACACCAGATGACCGTGCTCCACGACGACGGGCTCTACCGGCACCTCGCATTCCGGAACACCGAGCACGGCTGGCTGTACTGGTTCGACCTGATCACCGTGCCCGGCGCGCTGATCTTCCAGGGCGACGGCGAAAGCTTCACCTTCCGCCGCACCACCGACATGTTCGAGTTCTTCCGCGGCTCGGCTTGGCAGGGACGTCCGAACCTGCACTACTGGGCAGAGAAGGTCACCAGCGAGCAGAGCGCGCTCAAACGGTACGACGAGGACCTGTTCGTCCGAACCATGCGCGAGCACTACGTCGAGCTGATCCGGGACGGCGACGTACCGCCCGGCACGAGCAAGGCACTGCTGGCCCACGCCGAGGACTACGACCTGTCGTTCGAGGAGAACGCCCGAGCGATGATCGACGAATTCGAGCACGAGGGATTCCACTTCTCCGACACGTGGGAGTGGGATTTTCGGGACTACCACTGGTGGTTCGTGTGGGCCTGCCAGGCGATCGTCTGGGGAATCGCCCAGTATGACGCCTACCGCAACGTCAGCCGTTGGCAGCGCCTCAAGCGGGCCATCACACGAAGCCGGCGGAAGCCGGTGCCGTGCGTGCCTCTCGCCGCGCCCCCACAGCCGGCCGCGCCGGAGACCGTGAACGGCCGCCCCGCGGTCGACGTGCAGCTGCCCGAGCCGGTCGGGAGCGGGGCATGACCGCCACCGTCGACCTCACCCTCACCGAGCGGGAGCAGCTGATCCTCGCCGGTCTCGCCGCTGGGAAGCCGTACCACGAGATCGCGCACGAACTGCGCCGGAACCACGACGTCATCCGGCGGGACGCTGTGCGCCTCTTCCGCAAACTCGGCGCCCGCAACGCGGTCAACGCCGTCCACATCGCCCACCAGCACGGACTCCTCGGAGGCACGCAATGACCGCCGCAGCTGTCCCCCCGCGCCCCGTCACCGTCCCCGAGGACCTCTGGGCCCCGTTCAACCGCGTCCTCTACGACGCCGGTCTGAACCTTGTCACCATCACCAGCACGCCCAACCAGGCCGCCCGCTACGAAGTACGGCACCGCAAGGTGCGCCGCGCCTTGCCCGACATCGTCGGCCTCAGCGAACGCGAGGCACAGATCCTCGCGGGTATGGCGACCGGCCTGTCCAACGGCGAGATCGGGCAGCAACTCGACATCTCGCTCGACACCGTCAAAACCCACGCACGGCGGATGTTCCGAAAGCTGGGGGCGCGCGACCGGGCCAACGCCGTCGCCATCGGCTACCAGCGCGGACTCCTCGGCGCGCCCGTCGAGCGACATGGAGGACGGCAGTGAAACTCCGCCTCTGCGAACCCGACTGCTGCTACCCGAACGACCAGCACATCGAGCCGGAACCCGACTGGATCGGCAACGACCCCGTCATGCACGGCGAATCCGAACGGCCCGTGCCCGGCACGACCGAGGCGTACTGCCTGTGCGGCCACCCGAACTACATGACCTGCATGGGGTGGCTCAACGGCGGCGGAATCGGCGGCTGGACCTTCGAAAGAGCCGAGCCGTGACCGCCGCGCCCGACCGCCACAGCCCCGGCCAGGGAGCGCTCACAGCGCTGCACGGCACCGGGCAGACGACAACATCCAGCCACTGACAGGAGAGATCAACATGGCCGACCAGCAGGTACTTCCGGGAATGCCCGACAACCCCGAATACACCGAACTCAGCAAGATCCCGCGCCGCGCCGAGGGCTTCCAACGCATGCTGCACGAGGACTTCCAGCGCCAATGGGACCGGCTGTTCGGAAGCGACAACGTCAAGCCAGGCGACCTCGAATTCGCCCATCTCGTGTCCATGAATGTGGCCGTCTTCAGCCAGATCTACCTGCTCGGTGTGCTGCGCAGCATCAACCCCGTGGTCGCGAACAAAGCCACCGAAGTGCTCGCCGACCAGCTCGACTTCGGCGACTCGCTCGGCGAATGGGCCTACCAGTGGCGCGAGGAACTCGAAGCCGGCCAGCCCATGACCTTGCTGTTCGAGCCGTGACTGACCTCGCCCACCAGGCCGACAGCACCCACCAGCTGACCAGGGAGAACCCCATGAAATGCACCGTTGACACCGCCCAGTTCGTCGAGATGATCACGGACGCTCTGTGTACCGCGGGCACCGACGACACGCTCCCCATGCTCGTCGGCGTCTACCTGCACTGCCCCGACGACCAGGACGTGCTCGTCGCCACCAGCACCGACCGGTACGCCATGGCCCAGACATCCATCCCGCGCGACGGCGCCCTGCCGCCACTGTTCCTCGACTCCGACAGCCTCAACGCCGTCCTCGACGCCCTGCCCACCGGTGCGCACCTCAGCGTGCCGCTGGAAATCACCACCACCGACGACGACACCGTGACCTTCCGGCAGACCGAGGCCGACATCCGCACCCGGCGCCAGGTCCAGATCACCGTCGGGCGCGGCCACGTCCACAGGGAAGGCTTCGCCGACAAGTTCGCCGAACTGCTCCAGCCCGAGCGCGACGCGGACGCCGAACTGGACTGGGCCGCCATCGACCCGCGCTGGCTCGCCAAGGTCAGCAACGTCGCCCAGGGCAGGGAAAAGCCCGTGTTCATCACCTTCAACGGCCCCACCAAAGGCGTCGTCATCACCGTCGGCGACAACTACCGCGCCGTGATCATGCCCGTCCAGCGCGACCGCCAGGACGTGCCCGTCTTCCCGTTCACCACCGAGGCGAAAGCCGCCTGATCAGCCGGGCCGCCGCGGGTGACCGCCAACCCCGCGGCGGCCCGGATCCACACCCCAGCCCAGAAAGGAGGCGAGCGTGGCGATCCACCTGCACACCAAAGAACCACCCAGCGGCCGGCCAATCACCGCGCAGCAGCTCTACAGCGCGTGCTGGCGCGGCGAACTCCCCGCCGAAATCCTCAGCACCGCCGACCGCGAGCGCCTGCTCTACGACCTGTGGCTCCAGCACTGGACCGACGTCGAGATCGCCACCCACACCCGAATGACCACCTACACCACCGCGCGCATCCGGACCCGGCTGGGCCTCGACGCGCGGCCAGCACTGAAAGAGGCCGCGGCCTGATGCCCTTGCAGCCAGCCGGACGATTCGAGTGGGAGCGCATCCTGCGGCGCGCTGTGCTGCCGATGCGGGTGAAGTTCCTGGCGTTCGTCCTGGCGTCCTATGCGGACGCTGACGGCTCGAACGTGCGCCCTGGCGTGGAGCGGCTGGCGGACATCACCGGGTTCGGCACGGCGACGGTGAAGCGCTCTCTCAAGGCGCTGCGGGACGAATACGGGTTGCTGGGTCAGGTGAAGCGTGGCGGTGGTCGGCATGGAACCGGCAGCGCTGCCAGGTATCAGCTGACGATCCCCGAGGATCTGTTCGACCGCGTCGAGTTGCTGTCGCCGGACGATCGCCGCACCGAAAACTCGGATCACCCTAGTGATCCCTCAAAGGATTCATCCGCACCTGTGGATAACTCGGAATCAGGGATCACCCAGGTGATCCCTCAGACGATCGAGGACGACGCGGACCCGCCCGGAATTGGGATCACCCAGGTGATCCATGAAAACGGTTTTCAGGGATCAGTAGTGATCCCTCATCCGGGATTGAGGGATCAAAACGAGCTTATGAGGGATCACCCAGGTGATCCACTACCACAGACCAACCACCAAAAGATGACCACAACATCTGCTCCCGACGTAACCGTCACCAGTGCGCGCGAGGACCGCAAATGCGAACACGGATTCGCCGCCGGTCGGAAAAGCGACGGAAGCCCCATCTGCGTCCTCTGCCGCCGAACCACCCGGAGCGCCTCATGACCCCGACACTTCCGAAACGCATCAACTTCCCCGTCGAGGTCGGCGAACGGTGGCCGGTCATCCGCACCGGGTGGCGCGATCCGATCAGCTCGTCGCTTCGCCAGCACATCTACGCCCGCGACGGCCGCCGCTGCCGCTTTTGCTTCACCGGATCCCAGCACCTCGAACTCGACCACATCGTCCCGTGGTCCGCCGGAGGACCGGACACCACCGACAACCTCCGCAGCCTCTGCCACAACTGCAACACCGCCCGCAGCAACCGCCGCACCGCGTCCGACGAACCGGCCACGCCGATCACCCTCGCCTGCGACGACTGCATCCGCGATTGGATCCGCCGCTACGGCTTCACCCGCTACGGCCGCTGCATCCCCGGCGCGCTCGAGATCGAGGCGTTCTGCGGCAACTGCGGGGAAACCTCGTTCGTCACCGACCCTCGGAGACTCCAGTGAAAGCCCTGACGATCCGCCAACCCTGGGCCTGGGCCATCGCCGCCGGCCACAAGCCGGTCGAGAACCGGTCCTGGACCACCAGCTACCGCGGCCCGCTCGCCATCCACGCCGGCAAAGGCATCGACCGGCACGCGCTGCCGTTCGTGCGGGAACTCCTCGCCCCGCTCGGCGTCGACCCGACCGAACTCGAGCAGCCGCTGATCCGCGGCGCCGTCATCGCCACCGCCGAACTCGTCGACGTCTGCGCCCGCGCCGCGAACGGCGACACCTGCGACTGCGGGCCGTGGGCCGAGCCGGGCCAGTTCCACTGGCGGCTCGCGAACGTGCAGCGCCTCGCCGAGCCCGTGCCCGTCACCGGCCGACTCGGGCTGTGGTCGTGGAGCCAGCCGTGAGCAATGCCAACACCCGCCGCCGCTGGGGCAAGGCTGGACAGCGCCTCACCGCCCAGGAAGCCGCCGAGATCGCCCGCCGCAAGCACCAGCGCGAACACCAGCGCGCCGCCGACGAGCAGGAGACCTACCGCGCCTGGCGCGCCGGATGCGTCACCCCGTGGCGCATCACCGCCGCCCTCGACCTGCGCGGCCTCTACGGGCCCGAGGTCGACGAAGCGTGCGGCGTGGCCGAACCCGCGGTTGACATGTGGGAAGACGGCCAGCTCTACCCGACCTGGGCGCAGCTGCATGCCCTGGCCGAGCTGACCCAGTTCCCGACGCGGTTCTTCGTGCTCGGCGGCGAACCCATCCCGATCGACGCCACGTCGCTCCTGTGCGGCCTCACCGAAAAGCAGATCGCCCAGTGGCGACGCGAGCACCGCGAACCCGTCCTCGAATTCCTGCCCGATGCCATCGCCGCCACCGTCGCGGCCAACCCCGAAGGAGAACCCGTTGAGCGAGCACGAATTCACGCCGGACCAGATCGAGCAGGGAATCGCGAAGGCCGTCCAGGAGCGCGAGTTCGACGTGATCCCGAGCCTGGTCAAGCTCCTCGCCGTCCAGGACCCGCACCGCGCGCAACGAGTCCTCGACGCGCTCCACGGCCGGGTCACGCTGACGGTGCAGCTGGCATGACCCGCGACGAGCCGCGCCGTGACCGCACCGGCGAGATCGCCACGGAGCCCGTGCACCACTGCGCCGGCGGCTGGATGCCCGGCCACACCCTCGACGACGACGAACCCCGGCCGTGCCTGATCTGCCGACCACACCTCGCCCCGGCCAGACGCCAAGCCCAGGTGTGGGGCAACAACCCCGACGCCCGGCCACACCAGTCAGCCCGAAACACCAGTCCAACCAACGCAACCAGGGAGAACCGATGATCACCCGCACGAAGCGAATTCCCGTCACAGAGCTCACGCCCGGCAACGTCCTCGTGGAGAACGGGGACCGCAGATACGGCGTCACCGACGTCGCCCGCCGAAGCGGCTGGATAGTCATCGAGCACGACTTCGGTCAGCGTCGGATCCCCGTCGACCGACACGTGTGGATCGAGGCCTGAACCATGTCAACCACCGACACCGAGGTGTGCAAGAACTGCGGACGCCAGTGGCGCGCCGCCACGACCCCGCGCGAGTACGTGCTGTGCACCGACTGTTCGGGCACGCCGATCCTCCCGGAAGGCCAAGTGCGCCGTGACTCCAGCGGAACCCTCGTGGTCTGCCTCGGCGGAAACGGCGGCACCTTGCGCTGGAAGGTGATCGGCGAGGACCCGCACGGTGTCGTGCGCTATGGCTGGCGCTACGACCGGGACGTGCGCGACTGGCAGGTCGTGGGAAATGTCCACGACCTTGAAGTCGCATCCCTCGGCGGTGAGTCCTGATGCCGACTCCAGACGAGCAACCGCTTCCCGCGCTGCTGGACACGGCGGATGCGCCGATCCTCGCCGCGGTGCTCCGCGAGCTTGTTGCGACTGGCGACCAGATCGAGCCTTCCGGCGCTGAGGGCGAGGCGTCCTGATGCCCATTCCTGCCGCCCCCTGCGGCCGTGAAGGCGCTTTCACCCCCGACCCCTTCCCATCTATCCAACCCGCACCCACAACCGCTCAGAAAGGCGCACAGCCCGTGGAGCAACGCGTGCTCATCAAGGCGGGCCCGGTCGAGCCGTGCGAGACCTGCGGCACACCCGTCCGCACATCCCAGTACCAGGGCGGAAGGCCCCGGCTGAACGAGGTTCGCAACGGGCGGGACATGCCCGGCGGCCACACACCCCAGACCTGCCAGGAAAGGCGAAACCGATGAGCCAGGACCAGGCCGCGCGCATCGCGGCGTCGATCGACTGGACCCCGACCTGCCTGCCCGGCCAGGAGCGGCAGACCATCGTCCGGCAGATTCTCGATGCCGCCACGTATCCGGCCGCGAGCGGAGACCCTGACGACGCCCGCACGCCGGCTTGGGTGCGTGTGCTCAGGGCGAAGACCGGTCTCGCGCTCACCCCGGACCCGTGGGGTCACTGGTGTTGCCAGGCCGGAGCGATGGCCAACCCCGGTCCCTGCCCGTGGCACCCGGCCGCGAGCGAAGACACCATCGAACGGGCCGCGCGCGTGCTCGCCCAAGTCGACGAGGACTGGCTGAAGCAGCGCGGGGCAGCGGCATACGCGACGTGGGAGGAGCTGTCCGAACGCTCCCGCGACTCGTACCGCACAGACGCGCGCCGCCTCGCCGCCGCTGGCCTGCTGGCCGACGGGCAGGACCGGGCACGCATTGAGAAGGCGCTGGCGGTCTGCGACGCGGGCGAGCACCAGGCCACTCGTTGGGAGCAGCCGTTCCCGGTCCCTGCGTGGGTGACTGATGTCCGCGCCGCCCTGACCAGCCCCGAGGAGCAGAAGTGACTCAGGACCAGACCACCACCGACACCGCCGTGCCCGAGCAGCCGGACGGCATCGACGATGACAGCTACGACCTGCCCGACCCGACCCGCGCCGCCGAGCGCGTGGATCGGTTCCTGCAGGCCTACGGCGACGGCATTGTCGGGGTCGAAGTGGCCCCGGAATACCAGGACGGGATGCCGCCGCTGTACGCGCGGGATCTGGAAGCGCTGGGCCGCGCCGCGCGCCGCGGGCCGACCACCGCCGATGCCCCGGACGTGTGGGATGCCAGCGTCGCGCCCGGCGGCTACGTGTGCGCCACCTGTGGCACCCCGAGCGAGTCCGAGCCATGCCGCGAGCACCAGCCGGCGGCGTACGCCGAAGCCGTTCGGAGCCCGGCTGACACCGAGATCCGGCAGGCCATCGCCAAGGTCCTGTGGCTGCGCGAGGCTGGCTCGGCCGTGCCGCCCCAGGATGTCGAATCGCAGTGGGCGCGCATGCTCACGATCGGCCCCGGGGATGACCCGGCGGGCGAGTGGGGCGGATGGGCTCGGGAGGCTGACACCGTCCTGGCCGCCAAGGACGCCGAGATCCAGCGGCTGCGCGAGTACGCCGACACCAC
>Ga0310811_10009784_pt1 | contig 12396 bp, 18 predicted proteins | sample YCmetagenome_FD_207642 | JGI IMG/M metagenome (GOLD analysis project Ga0310811, IMG submission 207642) | Soil microbial communities from experimental microcosm in Duke University, North Carolina, United States - YC | ecosystem: Engineered > Artificial ecosystem > Soil microcosm > Unclassified ... | reverse complement strand
GCTGGTTATGTGAAAGAGCTTCACATTTGGCACAAAAAAACAGGGCCATGATAGCCCTGTGTTACCCGAACGTACTATCTACCTACCACCGCATGAGATACTTTCAACATTTGAAACATGTGTTCATCTAGGCATGCATGGGATACTACGCGCCAACAATCCAGCGAGCAAGCCCAGTGTTCAATGTGTGGGCACTGCCAACCAGGAATAGCAGGATGTCCAGGGCTACCTATTGTAATCATGACATTTATCATAAGATGAGATAGGCCCGATCGCCCACAATCGGGATTTTCACATTGAACCGTAGGGCTATCAGTCCCTACCTCTATCTCTGGTTGTGGTTCGGGCAAGGGTGCAAGTATTCCCATGATGGTTACTCCTTAGTAGGCTATACAAAGTGCCTGAAAAGCTAGTGCAGCACCTAAAGTTACGTGTGTCTGTGTAGTTGTAGCCGTGTCATAACCAGTAGTTTGACTCCCTACCGCGCCCGTCTGCACAATGATAATGTTAGGGACTGCCCCCATACCATGTGTATATGTGCCTGATGCACTACCTGAAAAAGACGCTGTACGAGAAATTGAACCACCTACAAGGTTTAGCTTACCAGTATTTATCTTGAGTCCAGTAGAATTTATAAAGGCTACCGTTGTTCCTCCTGGTACTTGAAAGTTGATGGTACCACCCGATGCGCATTGTACTCTGGTATTGCCCGCGCTTACTGACAGGATAGGATTGCTCCCATTTAACATCAGGTTCCCTCCAAAATTGGTGATGTTCCCGTTCCCATCAGTGGTTATCTTTGCCGTGTCCAGTGAAGAGGTTCCATTTACACTCATGGTTCCATTTACAAAGAAGTTCCCCGTACCGTCTGTGGTGATATCGCCATTATCCAGAGTAGAACTACCACCTACAATCAGATTGCCCTGTACAGTGAGTCCATCTAAGATCGTTGTGAGGATACCCGCCGCCGCTAACAGCACTTGTGGGCTAGCACCTGCTATGAGCTGCAAGAGTGTTTTCAGGGTTCCAGCATTATCACTCTTTACTATCAGGTTTCCAGAGTTATCAGCAAGGAATGTGTTTCCAGCGGCATCAGATGGTTGGATGTTTAACCATGTGGTACCGGGTGTCGAGGTAGTGTTGATTACTGTGTTTGCTCCTGATGACGTAGTATTTACCGTCCCTCCTACCCCTACAGGGCTATTACCTAGAACTGTCATTGCTGGTACAGCCTCTCCAGGCCCAAAGTAGGTACTCATAAGAAGCGTTACAGGTGGATCAGGCAAGATATAGAGCACTGTAAAGTTTATTCGTGTCTCGCCCGCCGATGGTTGACAATCTTGCCAACCGCCCGCCGGTAAGTTGAAACTTTGACCAGAGTTGGGCAAGGTTATTTGTAGCCCACAACCGCTATCGTTGTGCAGCCTGACTGTGGGTAACTTTGCACCCGGTACCGTCGCAATACCGCCGCCGCCCATGACTGAGGATAGATCAATAGATCCTCCACTGCCTACCCCTATACCGTTGAGATCGAAGTATGGTAACGCTGTACTCATTAGTTTGTACTCAACAGAAAATCGCAAGCCCTGATAGTTACCAGAGATGGTGTCACATCGGAGCCGCTCTGAACAGTCAAGATGGTACCTCGTGGGTAGGAGATGTTTACCCACGTACTTGCAGCTACTGTCTTGGTTGTTCCATTGTTCGCTACCAGAGTGAGCCCGGGTGCGCTATAGATGAAGAGAAACTTTCTGTCATGATAGGCAACAGTGTAACCGATTGTGAGCCCTATAGCCGTAGGGGTATCCACAAAGTTTCTCTGCTTCTCATTGTCTCTGACCAATGCGTCTACTCTCTCACCTAAAAATTCTATCCCTTTTATGAGTTGTTCAATGTTGCGTACGAGATGAAAGATTGATGCATCTTCCAATGTTGGGCGTTCATTGACCTCCAGGGCCTTTGTAGGGATAGATTGGTTTACTGCTTGCGTCATTCCCTCATGGTTTACGTGTGTCTGTTTGTAACTTAAAGGTTCCGGCATACTGGTTTCTCCTATGGAAGTATGATATAGCCCAACACAGCCGCTTTTATAGCAGGTGGCGAATACCACGCTACAAGCAACCCGCATACACAGATCACAGTGAGTATCATTGTGAGAACATGGCTAGGAAGTCCAGAGAGACTATCGTTGACCTGTTTCAATATTGGTATGTTCATTTTGCGCTTGCTTTCCCTACGCTTTTTACCGCTGTAGAAATCACAGTAGAGGCAACGTTGGGCGCGACTGCTTTTATCATCAGGGATAGGCCCGCTAGAAGCATCACAGCACCTATAGCGCCCCTTCCTACTCGATACCAATCTATTCCCGCTGTTGTGTCCGTCGTGTCACTAGCGGGCGTTCCTGGTGGTGTCACGCTGTTTTCTCCTCCCTGAGAGATATTCAAGTTGGCTACACCAGCCGATGCAAGAATGTTCTGCGCATAGTTGGGCGCATTGCCTGACCACTTAGCGAGATCAGCAGCTACCCCGCTGGACATCGTACCCTTGAACCCTAGCGCCGTTTCATTGTTGCCCTTGAGTGCTGCATAGAGAGAAGGATAGCCGTTCTTTATGAGGGTTCCATTTGCCACGAATGCATCATGCACGCTATCAAACTTACAGATACCCGCATTGGCACTCAGCATCACACAGAAGCCTGTAACCCCCGCTGGCTCTTGCCCTTTTATAGCTGACATGTTGAGCATGTTGTAATCACACTGGTTGCACTGTTGATTTGTCGCCGCGCCCCCCGCTTCTGCATTCCCCCAACCGATCACAAACTTTACTGTGTTCGTAGAGGGTTGCGCGTTTCCCAGTACTCCGAGCAATCCCAGTGACCACGCGTGCATATCGAAACAATGTCCAGCCATCAAAACCCCCCATTGAAGAGAAACCATGCACCTACCAAAACAGCCGCTGACAGGGCCATGACTGATAGACCGATCACTACAAATGGTTGCGGGCTCACCGTTGCGACGGCATTGACGATCGTTCCACTGATACCGAACGCTTCAACCACATACTCCCCTATCTTTGCGATACCATCTAAAGGTGTACCAGCCGCGCTTGCAGTGCCTGTATCCACTAAGCTAATATCTGGTATGGCTTGCCCCTTTGCGAGAGAATGAACGTAAGGCGTGATATCAGGCCCGTACCCTCTTGTTCCTATAGGTGTCGCTACCCACTTGGTAAAGAACCCTACGTGTGTGTGTGGGCCTGTAGAATACGCTCGTTGAGTTGGGTTACTACCTCCGCTGTTTTGCCCACCTGATAGACCGATCGTTTGTCCTGCATTCACCTTCTGCCCTACTTTTGTTTGCAAGACATCCAAGTGATAGTAGTAGTACTGAGGTAGTTTTTTATCTGTGGGTTGGATGAATACCTCAGTACCCCATGCAATATGTGTGCGTTGTGATACGACCGTACCAGCGAACAAGGCTGTAATAGGTGTATGGTAAGGCGTTCCTATGTCGTTCGCGTAATGTGGCGTGTCCGTGTTCGCGCCCTGATACGTCGTGATGTACCCATGCGTGATAGGATACGCTAGCCATCCATAGCCCATAGCCTTATTCCCCTTCTCACAATCCTAACTGTCTACGTGGTTGCATGATACCGCCGCCGCCGATACCTACGATGTCGAATGAACTGATATAGCCGCCGCCCTGGACAGGGTACCAGTAGACAGTACCTCCCTGTCCATTGCCAGTATTAGCCGCTCCGATGACAGCAGGCCCGGTCACGGTCACACTTGAGGCAAATGGTACTGTCTTGACCGTTGGTGTCTGTCCAGACGTGCCAGAATGGACAGGTACCCCTTGTGGGTGTGTCTTGTCGTATGCCGCGCTAGGCCCTGTAGTCTGTCTATCTCTGATCGTGACTTGTTGGGTAGCCGTTCCCGCCGTGGTTGTCGTGCTTGTGGGTACTGAAGTTGACAACACATAGACAGGTGAAGAACCGTTTGCATTGCCGCTAGACAGGCCCTGAGAGTAGTCAGTGTCAGAAGGCTGTGAGACGGCGTTAGCACCCGCTGTGCTCGTGTCCGTCGATCCGTCTGCACTGGTTGTGCTCGTACCCGCTGATGAGCCCTGGTTACTTCTCACGAACAGATAGCCGACTCCTCCACCCACGATGACAACCGCGACCCATGCCCAGTTAGGCAAGCCCGCTGTTTCCTTTGTCAGGAGATCTGTGATTTTAGACATATCAACTATCTCCCCCGGTAAAGGCTATCTGCTGACTGAGTACGTACTGTCCAATAGGGATAGGTGAAGCAGTCGTGAAAGCCGCTGGATTTCTGGACAGGTAGATTTGATTTGCCGGTTGGGGTGTCACTAAATCCCGCCGTTGTTCTGGATAGCTAGTCAGGCCCATGCCCTTATTCCAGGTATTGAACCCACGCCATGACTGCATTGTCTGTGCAATCCTGAAAGGCCCTGTCGCATAGTTGGCATTGTCGCTAGGGCGTGGCGCTTGCCAGTTACCCGCTGTCTGACCAGCACTCTCTTGAATGCCTGACATAGTGACACCTTCTACTTTCCCATTGCAGCACTAAGGCTACCAGAGAATGCGCTACCGAACGCTTTAATCACGTCGGATGTGTGGGCGCTCGTGACCAGCACTGTAATTGCAGCAACAGTTACGATCGCGCTTGCGATATCGAAAACACGTCCAAAAGACATGAGTTATTTTCCCTTCTGTGAGTTCTGCAAGGCTGTAACCAGTGCAGGCCCTTCTACGATCAATACAGTTACAGTTGCCAACCCGACGATAGACGTTGCCAGTTTTGCGGCCTGACCTCCAAACGAATCTATAAGGCTGGCCAGAAGCAGAAACCCAACGCCGCCCGCGAACACTGGGGTTTTAGGGCGGTTGTTCACGACGGCATTGATAAAGCCGATACTGATAATGAGCAATCCCCCTACCAGGATCGTGTTATTCGTCTGCATCTTACTTCCCTCCAATAAAGCCCTTGATATACGTGATGATATCGACGTTTTCAATGGCGCTATAGAGAAGGGCAAGCCCGCCCAACGTGAGCACAAGAATAACAAATGTCATCTAGTTACCTCGTACCATGCCGATAACCCACGGTAGCAGTAAGTAACCAGCGGCCACGCCAAGACCGAAAGCAATAATGTGATGCGTTCTCATCTGTCAATTTCCTTCTGTAACGGGCGGTTGTGAGCCGCCTGTTACGAAACGTGTGTATGAAACTGTTACGAAACTAGAACTGTATGCTTCCCTTGAAAAAGACTGACATACCAACCAGGAAGACGACCGCGCCGACGACAATTAATCCGGTAACGGTAGCCGGGCTATTTATATCAAAGTCCATCATTCCCCCTTAGCGAGCTGCTGCAATGCCTGTACCGAACACACCAGCACTACCAGGAACAAAGTCATTCGTGATGACCTGCAAGGTTCCCGCCGCACTCGACGTGAAACGTAATTGAAGCTTTGTTGAACCAACCGTAGGTAGCCAACTATCACCATACTCATGACCTTGCAATCCGTTCGGCCCGCCCGCGTTCGGGAAAGCAACAACGCCCGCTGGCACATCAAATCCGTACATCTCGTAGTTGAGCTGGCGTTGAGTATCCGTGTTTACGAGGTAGCGGATACCACTATCCCAGTCGAATTCGATCACGGTAGGAGTCGTCCCGTTTGCGTCTGCGTTCGCACGCGTGCCATCGGTATAGCGGAATACCAGGATATGGTTACGAATGAGGTTGCCCACACGAGAGAGCTGCAATGTGTTACCACCGCTGGATACAGAGAACGTCTGTGAAGTCCAGTAGCCAACAGTTCCAGAAGCGGGCGGTTGCGTCTCTTGTGGATTGCCGTATGCATCAGCACCCGCCGGGCGGTTGCGATAGCGCCCCTCTAAGAGGGTAGACAGACCTGGTACGGTTCCAGGTTTTGTGGTTCCATAGAATGTGGAAGGATCTGTGTACGTCAGGTTCACCCGGTACTGTGCGCTTGCGTCCATGTTCGGCAAACATCCCAGGCCGTCTTGTGCGAACTCAACAGGCAGTTCTACCTTGTACTTGAAGTTGCCAGTTCCTGATGCGCCTGTCGAGATTGCGGTATAGCCGAACGTCGATGCATCAGGTCGATAGATTTTGTAGCCGCCCAACAGACGCGCAAGGTATGAACCGTAACCGTCCAGGTTCCATATCGGGGTTCCGTTCACATCCATAAGCAGGATATTGGAAAACACGTTGTAAGGTGCATCAGCACTTGCAGTGACCGTGTTGGTTCCATTGACTCCGCCCGAACCCGTAACTGTGAAATCCAGTTCTGAGAGGTACCCGTAGGTTGGTACCGCGAACTGTTGCTGAAAGAGGGTTGACCATGTACCGCTGGCCTGTGTTGCTCCCTGCTCAATATGGGGTTTCGCCGCACGAGCAAAAGGAACGAGCATAGCCGCGCCCTGTGCCTGACTTGCCGCTTGCCCTGCCTGACTGTTAGCAGGTGCATTGTTAGCCGTTGCTGGCATTATATGTACTCCTTATCAGGAAAGATGATGTAACGTGTGTACGAAACTAGTAAATGAAGGCCATAGCCTGACCCAATGCGGTATCTTTGAGCCGCATTGCGAGAATACGCCAAAAGCTACCAGCAATCACCACATAGGCGAAAACTTTTAGCAGGTCGGCAACACTCACATGCACATGCATTGTTATGCTCCTTGCTGTTTCTCGATTTTGATAGGCTCATGGCCTACCTCAATAAAGATAAATTCGTACTGCTTCAGTTCTGAAACTTGACGGTAGAGCGTCCTCTTGTCGAGCCCCATACCTTCCGCAATCCTATCTACGTCTGCTTTATCATGAACCTTGAAAAGCAACATGTACGTTACCTGATTGATAGCCTCAAGAGGTACCCATGATGGACGTTGCATGTTCCCTACTATTGAGGCATTCTGTGAACGTATCTGTGTGTACAGCATCTGTAGGGCTCGCTTCAGTTTCAATGTTTCCGATACGTAGTACAGATCGTCGAAACTTATCGTGTACCCTCCCCTACTGTAGACATCTGCCATAAGTTCATATATGGCTATTTGTTGCTCTCGAAAGTCTCCTAGCCTTTTAGGTTTTTTCCAGAAGAGAACTTTATGCTCATCGTATTCCGCAGGCCATGAGCTACGCGTTTTGAACTGCTTATAGCGTTCGTCTAGCGTCTTATCTTTGGCCTTCGTCGCCACGACTACCACATGCTTCCTGAGTGCCAATATATCCGCTACAGCCCACGATTTACCGCTACCAGTAGGGCCTACAACCGCTATGTGTTGTCCAGGCTTCCAGCGACCTCTAAGACGCCCTAGAAAGGTTGTGTACGCTATCGCTTGCATCTGCTTCCTTCTTCTTCAGAAGATCCATAGGGCTAACCCCATGATTTTTAAGGATAGCGCCCGCTATGGCCATCACTTCCATAGAGAGAGAAGTCCACACGGTTCCCGTAACCAGGAAGGACAGGGCCTTATACACCTGCTCGTTTTCCTTAGAGACTGCAACAAGCTTATCAGTCAGGCTATCGGCATGTTCCATAATCACCTGTCCGTCTGCTTGTGTTTTGGGCATCAGGTACATCAACATACCAATACCTGCTACCTGCTCTGCAAGTTGCCCTTTGAGCCGGTTGTACTTGTAGTCTCGCCCGCCTACCCCCGGTTTCTTACCTCCCGAACTTCCTGAACCACCAGTGCGCGGGCTCTGGTTCTGGCTCTGGCTCAGAATGTCGCTCATGTTCGGGAGTGACTCGTTCTCCTTCAAGGCTTGAAAGTCTTGATCCAAGTTCTCCAACGGCTCGCTCAAGTCCTGCAATGAGTTCTTCGAGCTTGTTACCAGAGTCGGCCTGTTCTTCGTGATGCTCTTGTTCTTGCGGTTGTACTGGGTCATTCGATGCTACTTCCTTACTATCATGTTCTGTAGTCTCTTCCGACATTGCATTACTCCCTAGTTAGCTCTTGCTCTGCCTTTAAGGTCGTTGTACATGCGTACAATGCAGTCATCACATATATTCGGATGCATGACATTGCCGCACACAAGACACAGACGCTCCCTCAGTTTAAAGGAAATATCTGCGACCCTCAGTACGTTTGCATGTTCTTGCTGTATCGCTTCGCTAACTTCGCTACTACGGTCCATATCAGTTCTCTCCAGATTGATAAACGTAACTCTAGTTACATTGTACCTGACATTCGTACAGGTTGTCAATTGTCAAGGTGTTATGTTCCCTTCCAATTTCGTACACACAGAAACGACAATTTGTCGTTTTTCACTTCCCAGTTACTTCCAAGTTTCGTACACACAAAAAAACAGTTCGGGAATTATTTCCCGAACTGCTCTCACTCCCCTACCGGACTATGCCTCTAATCGTTTCTTACGGTTTTTACGTACCGTCTGTGCAACGTATCCCTCTGTATGCGCTTCAACTTCCTGCTCTGGCTCTTGCGCTGTCAGGGTGTCGGATGCGTACATATCTTCTGATGTAGTCTCGTTCGTCTGTCCAGGGACAGGCCCCGCCGCTTTCCCATTCTTGGTATAGCTTCTCCCCTTCTCCATAAGCATACCTGCGGCCCCTTTTGCCAGATAGCCCGCTTTCTGTATCAGCGTCTCGCCCGTCTGGTTCGAGCGTTGCGCTAAAGGGCGGTAGTAGTTCCCTTCCGGTAGCTGGCCCGTCTGTGGATAAGATGCTCGTACCATCTCCCCTGTTTCCTGGTATGCAGGCATGTAGAGAGGATCAATACCTACCGCTCGTTGGTACTTCATATTTTCTTTAATGAACTCATCCAATACCAGTGCCCCAAAATGCAGAACCAGCAACCCGATTAAGCAATAATAGTACATGTTGGCAATGATGGTTACGACCCCGAACATACGTGACAGTTCCATAGCGTCTGTGAACAGCGTTGCTATCAGGCAAACGAACACCATAACGAATGCAATAGGCTTGCGCGGATCGTTGGCTTTACTTGTTCTGAAAACGATCAGCCATACAATGAGGCCGATCTCTGTTAACCCCATAGCCGCCCAAACGAACCAGGGCATGTTCGCGGGCGCGATATGCGAGAAGAATGTATATCCCAGTGACACACTAAAAATGAGAACGATTAACGCCCCCACGTACTTAATAAATCCCCCCACTCTTTCAAAAATGGATGTCCACATATGTTTAGCTCTCCTCATCACTAGCGAACGAGCAACAGCCCGTACCGCTCGCTACAACTGAAAGAAAGCCGTTACACATTTCAATAGTTGTGCGAACAGGTAACGGGCCGTCACACAAGGATTATTATACCATATAATAAGCGTATTGATAAGTGTTTTCATAAGGATAATCATAATTCACGTGGGAATAAAATAAATCCCACGTTGGGAATTAAAATCCCACCTGCTAGATTTACCTACAGGTGGGATTTTAAAAGTGGGATTTTAATTCCCAACTTTATAGATTGCTGCACGCTCAACCTTTTGCGCTATGGCTGGTTTTATTGTTCCTCTACGAGCTACAGCACACGCATTGCATAGACGAATAGACTTCCCCATATCTAGGACACGATGTACAAATCTACGTTCTACATTAATAGGGAGATAGAAGCGGGTATCATATTTATATTGTTTGCAGTCTCGACAAAGCTCGTGTTTAGCTGGCATGTTATTTTGTCCTTTATGGTTGGGAATTAAATGGGATTTTTTTTATTCCCAGTTAATTCCCGATGGGATTGATTGTGAAAAAATTTCACAATCAAAAATTTATTTAATTCCCGTTTTCCAACTTCATTTGTTTGAGCCATTGTGCAGATTGTGTTTTCGGGCAGCGGGCTTTTTGTGCCAACTTTGCCGGGGTAATGTTGGGATTTTCCGCATACGCTTGACGCACACGCTTTGCTACCATGCCAGTAAGACAAAGCTTAGTTGTAGTTACCGTGACACGTTTCTTTGCAGTTACCGTGACAGTAGGGTAGGGAGGTGTAGGTTGAAACATACTTGCATCGAAGGGCATTGCAGCGTATTTGTTCATCGCGCTTTCAACGGTAGGGGTATGGCTCACATGCTCGCTTGTACGTTCGTGAAATGTGGTAGTGATCTGACGCCCATCAGGAAGTTTTACGATAGCGCGTCCCATCTTGAATGCAGCTACACGCGTCTTAATCTGGCGTGCTGTTAAGTCTCCGTGAATGTATTCCAGGTAGCGTTCAAGGTCGGTATCCAGACTCTGTTTCATGAGAATGTAGCACTGAATATAGCCAAGGATCGACTTACTGAGAGTGCTAATACGCTGGTTCAAGAGGATAGGCGTGAGCCCGCGTTTGCGCCCGCGTGATCCCAGTTGCCCGAACGTATCTAGCAGAAGCTTGAACGTTTCTTTCTCCAGGTAGGTACCGCGCCGTTCTGGTAGCCAGTAGCTAGCCTCGTCTACAAAGATGACCGCTGGTACGCGTTCGCTGGTAGGGCGTTCGTCTGCCCATTGCATCATTCCCGCTATCGTGGTGCAAATCAGTTCTGCTTGTGTTTCAGGGTCAGGCCATGCTTGCAAGTCAAACACAACTTGTAGGCCATGATCTAAAATCATCTTCCCAGTAGGGCAATTCTGAGGGGTAGCGATGATACAGCGAGGTAGAACGTTCGGTAGGGAGGTGTATTCATGTTCAACATCGAATACTGCCATAGGAATATAGAACTTGCCCAGCTGCTCTAAGAGAAGGGCACCAACGTTCGTCTTGCCCGCGCCCGGTACTCCGAACGCCGCTACACCCGAACCTATAAGCAAGTCAGGTGAGAAGGTGAGAGTATCTGATAGCTTTACTTGCATGTCTACGAGTGATGATTTGTTGGCTTGCTTGTAGTACAATACGTTGGAGGTAGATTTTTTAGACATCTTTTTACCTTTCCCGTTTTGTGTGCGCTCGTGGGTTCCAGCCACAAGCGCACATGTTCACTAAATGATATCCACTTGTACATCACCAAACGCCGCTATCTGGTTGCCTTCATAGAATTGCGCCATTGCTTCAAAGGTGGGATTATCCAGCCATTTAGCCGCCGCCGCTCCTTGCATGTGTACAGACGCTGTTCTGTCAGATCGTCTGTAGCCTGCAACTTCGATATCACCAGCCATAGCGACCGTAAAACCGTCTTGCGCCATCTGTGTATTTCTTCCCAGTTTGTTAAGAATGGCCTGCATTTCCTTAGAGGGTTTACGGGCCTGTTTGCCAGTTCCTGCTTCATAGTTCATCCAGCGGTTAATGCTTCTCATCTGAGAGGAAATGTTGGTTTTTGTGATCTCGACACCACGCTCTCGTAGTATCTGCTGTGCAAGAATGTTGGTAGCGTTGCGCCCTGGTATTTCCTGCAAGAGATCACTAACCGTCCAGTGGGGAAGTCTGTCTATTGCGCCCTGTAGAGCGTCTACGTTGGGCATGTCGTCGCCATTTGATCGGGCTTCCGCGTCCTTGTTGGTATCCCATGATCTAGGCATTAGTTGACCTGCACTTTCTGTAACTGTTTTACATATCTGCGAACATCGTTAGGGGAATACTGCTCTATAAAAGGTAGGACATCCTCTAGCAGGTAGGTACCGTCATGTTTGAACCCGCCCAACTCTGTCTCACGAACCATCAAACAGGGTACGGCCTTTCGTGGGTCAGGCTCATCACTGACATAGCAAATGTTGTCTGCAACGATCATGATAGGGTAGATACGCACTTTCGATATAACTTCTAAGAGCTTTAATACCATGCGATATCGGGCCAACGAGCGAACCATGTTATAGAAGTCAGGGCGGTTGTCCAAATCCTTCTCAGGATTGCGCCCGCGCTTCCTGACTTCTCCGAGATCTAGCCAACCTAGCCCACGGTTCGCTATCATCTTGCTAAGGTGTTCTTGTGGGCTATTCTTCCCATACCTGTCTCGTAGGGCTTTACGTCCTTCATACAGGCCCTTAGCCCACTCCTGTAGCGTTCTGTGGTGTACAGGCCATACGTAGCCCTTCTCTATCTCATAGGTGTATCCAGCAGCTTCTAATGCTTGAATAGAAGGGGTATACATCCACTGTGATGCGCCAACCTCCGCAATAGCAGGTAGCAAGGTTCCCATCATATCAAGCCCTTGGGTAATTGTGACGTACCAGACGCCCGGTAGCTTTGCGTTGAATGTGGTAGTCAGTACAGGCGTCCCTTCTCCTAGTTCCGCGCCCGTAGCTGCTGCCGGGAATTGTGAATTACGGTCGTAGAAGTGAACATACTTCTTTGCGCGTTCTTTCAATCGTAGAGGGCGTTTCCAGTTGAACCCGCCCGGTTCCGCGACGTCTGGTAGGGAAGAGAGATCAGCGGGCGCTAACCAACTTTGATGACCA
>Ga0310811_10009783_pt1 | contig 12396 bp, 7 predicted proteins | sample YCmetagenome_FD_207642 | JGI IMG/M metagenome (GOLD analysis project Ga0310811, IMG submission 207642) | Soil microbial communities from experimental microcosm in Duke University, North Carolina, United States - YC | ecosystem: Engineered > Artificial ecosystem > Soil microcosm > Unclassified ... | reverse complement strand
GACGACGATCTGATTGTGGCCTTCCGTGCCGAGCTGTACGACCGCGTCGAACGCACCCGCCTGATCGAGCGGTGCCGCCACACCGTTCACCTCGACCGTGACGACGTTCTGATCCTCCGCCGTGCCGGTCACGTGGACTGACGTCTGCTTCGTGAACATCCCATCGGCCGGCGCGGAGACTGTCAGCGTCGGCGCGTGCGTATCGAGAATCACCGTCCGGTCGACGGTCGCCTGATTGGTCGCGGCGTCCGTTGCGACCAACCGCACGAGGTTGTTGCCCTCCGCACTGAGCGTCACCGTGGCCGAGTAGCTTCCGTTCGCCGCGATGGTCGCCGGCGTTCCGTTCACGGTGAGCGTCGTTGGCGAGACGTCGGCAACGGTTCCGGTGACCGTGACCTGCGACTGGGCGGTGACGAAATGCGCCGCCGGTTGCGCGACGGTCACGGTGGGCGCCTGCGTGTCGCGAATGACCTGCCGAACGACCGACGTGGCGTTCGTCGCCTGATCGGTCGCCGTGACGGTGAGGAAATTGGAGCCCTCGACGAGCGAGATCGGGCCGCTGAACCCGCCGTTCGCATCCACGGTGAACGGCGTACCGTTCACGTTGAGCGTCACGGTGGTCGCATCGTTGACGGTGCCCGTGACGGTCGCTTGCGTCTGATTGGTGTAGACGCCGTTGACCGGTGCCGTGACGGTGAGCACGGGTGCCTGCGAATCTCGAATGATGGTCCGCGTCGAATCAGTCTGATTCCCCGCAGCGTCGACCGCGTGCACGAGAATCGTATTGCTGCCTTCCGTCAGACTGGCCGTCGCCGAGTAGCCGTTGCCGTTTCGGGAAGCGATCGTGCCGTTGACCGTGACGGCCGTCGCCGTCTCATCCTGTACCGTTCCGGTGACAGCGGCGGTTGCGTCGCGCGTAATGGTATTGGGCGCCGGTGTGGCGATCGTGAGCAGCGGTGGTGTGACGTCCGACGCCTGGAAGCAGAGCGTGAGCTCCGAGCTCGGAACGCTGGCCATCGTCACCTGCAACACGTTGTGCTGTTGCAGCGTGACCTGGCGCACGTAGCCGCCGACTTGCTGGCTGAGATCGGATTGTGAGATGATTTCCACCCCGTTCAGCAGCACGGTCGCGCTCGAGGCACGTTGGGTCCCGTCGGTTCGTCCGTTCTGAACGCACATGTAGTGCGGCGTGTCCGCGACGGCGCTGGCGGAGATGTCGAAGGTCACCGTCTCCGTTTCGGGTTTGCCCGAGTATCGCACGAACTTCATCGGTGCGACGACGTCGAAGGTCGGTGCCGAGACCTCGAGGATGCTCACGTCGACGAAGGCGCCGGCGTCGCCGGCGACCGTTACCTGAAGCGTGTCGCTGGCGAGCGCCTGCACCACCCGCACGCCACTGTAGGCGGAACCGATGTCCGCGACCGTAATGATCGGGCGCCCGTTGAGCACGACGCTCGCGGATGCCGCTCGCGACGAACCATCCGGGTTGCCGTTGGCCAGCTTCAGCAGATATCGCCGATCGCCCAACGGGGAGAGCGTAAAGCTTTCGATGCCGTTCGTGCTCGATCCCGTGGGCGTCGAGAATCGGTGGGGCCCGTAGACCGCGACGGTGTCGCCCGGTCCACTCAGCATCGGAGCGCGCCAGCGGCCCCACGTCGGAGTTGCAGCGAAGGCAACGAGACTGGCCAACACGGTCAACAGACCGGCGGTGCGCATTCGGCGGGTGGGCGACATTCGCGGGAGGGGTGGGTGGGGTGGCGTGGGGTGGTCGTGCACGATCGCGGCGAACAGCCGATCGTCTATTACAAAACGCTATTTTTTCCCCAGCACTGTGACGGCGCTGGCGGGACGGGACGGCGGGAACTGCGGTGCGCCTCCGACCGCTGAGGACAAACGCGCGGCGAGACGCAGAGGGCTGCGACGGAACGAGCGGCCGGCGAGTGGGCACACGACGGCCTCCCAAATCGACGGGATCGATTCGGGGAGTCCTGCCTTCGATTAACTGGGGATGCGGACCGACTGCTCAACGAACTCGCAGCGTGCCGCCATTCACACGATGCGCCGGTTGGAGCAACTGGAGGGAGCGCGCGTGGCGGCGTCCAACCGTCGTCGGTTCGACGGGGGCGAATATTCACAGCCCCCATCGACCTGTCAATACCGCGACGGTTTCGTCATTAGCGATCTAGCTAGCTGCATCTGTAACAATTCACAATCCATCATTCAAGATGAGAGCCTTTTAATCTTTACCGCTTCATCGATGATTGGCCCGAATCGACGAGCTATGGCGTGAGCGTGATCCAACCCAGCCCGACCTTCACGTCCACATTTGGGTTAGCCGTGGATTGCCGCACCCACGCGTAGTATCGAACCGGCGTAGGTCCGAAAAGCCTCAAGAAATCCGAGCCGTGAACCGTGATCTCGTGAGTCCTCGTCCCGCCAGGCGGAACTGTGTCGATGGGCAGTTCCAGGCACGGGCCATCGGGAAGGGTATAAAACACCATCGTATGGATGTCCGTCGAATCGGTCGACAGATACAGTGACACTTCACAGACGTTGTTGAACCCGACTGTCCTCGCTATCACGTCTGGAGGCACGCCCAGGAGATCAGTTGGCCGGCGCGCGGCAACGTGTTCGCATTCCGTGACGGCTTCGACGATGGGACAACGCGCCGCGACATCTACGCGATGATTCCCGGGGATACGGTGGCGCGCGCGATCGTCGCGACGAAGGCCGACGAGTTCAATCCGGCCATTTCACCGGACGGCCGGTGGCTCGCGTACGCGTCGGACGAGTCGGGGCGGCCCGAAGTGTACATCACGCTTTTCCCGGCGGGCGGTGCTCGACAGCAGGTCTCGAATGCCGGGGCCACGAGTCCGGTCTGGGCACACAGCGGCAGACAGCTCTTCTATCGCGACGCACATGGAATGCTCGTCGCGACCGACATCCGATGGTGCGAAGTCGAACCCCGCCGGTGCGTCGCGCACGCTATTCGACGCGAGCCGCTACTTCTACGACCCGAGCGGAAAGTCGTTCGACGTCACGCCCGCCGACGATCGATTCCTCTTCATCAAAGTGCCGCCGCGCGCGAGCCTCGACGTCGTGATCGACTGGTGGGCCGAAGCCGCGGGAAAGTTGTCGGCCGCAAAGCGCTAGACCGCGAGGGAGAAGGAGGCCGACGCGATCGCGGCTTCGCGCAATCGTTACGCGCGCGGGGGCGACGCCCCTAGGACAGCCCACTAGGTTGGGAGCACTCCAATTCGTCGGCATCGTTCTATCCTGCGCACCACGAGGAAAGCAAATGCAAGAGGAATACTTCGAAGGCACTGGCGGTCTCCGCATCTTCACGCGAACCTGGCGGCCGGCAGGAGCCGCGCGGGGAGTCGTCGTCATCGTGCACGGGTTCAACTCACACAGCGGCCAATACCTGTGGGTTGCCGAGCAGTTGGTGGCGAACAATCTGGCGGTGTATGCGCTGGACTTGCGCGGTCGCGGCAAGTCCGATGGCGAGCGGTTCTACGTGCAGTCGTTCTCCGATTATGTCAGCGACGTGTCGATGCTCGTGCAGCGGGCGAAGGCGCGTGAGCCTGGACTGCCGGTCTTTCTGCTCGGTCACAGCGCGGGTGGCGTGGTGTCGTGCCTCTACACCATCGAGAACCAGAAGGAGCTCGCGGGACTCATCTGCGAGAGCTTTGCGCATCAGGTGCCGGCGCCGGACTTCGCCCTCGCCGTGCTCAAGGGGCTCAGTCATGTCGCGCCGCACGCGCACGTGCTCAAGCTCAAGAACGAAGATTTCTCGCGCGATCCCAAAGTCGTCGAATCGATGAACAGCGATCCGCTCATCGCGCACGAGGTGCAGCCGACGCAGACGGTCGCGGAGATGGTTCGGGCCGACGAGCGGCTCAAGCGTGAGTTCCCGTCGATCACGCTGCCCGTGTTCATCCTTCACGGCACGGAAGACAAAGCGACGAAGCCGAGCGGGAGTCAGCTCTTCTTCGATACGACGGGGGCAAAGGACAAGCAGCTCAAGCTGTACGAGGGGCACTATCACGACCTGCTCAACGACGTCGGCAAGGAAGAGGTATTGGCGGACGTTCAGCGGTGGATCGACGCGCACATCACCGCGTGACCCGACGTTCGAGAGCTCCGGACCTGGCGAGGCGCCTTGGGCGTTATGTGATGACACGAAGGCGGTCCCGTGAGGGACCGCCTTTCTCGGTTTGGTTCGCATGACGAACCGGTCGGCGACAGGCTCGTCCTGGCCGGTGCCGAGTCCGCCGAAGCTGGTGAAGCGGTAACGGGCGACGAGACACGCCGGGGCGCGGGCTTTGCCCGATGCACCCGTGGGTAGGTCGACAGGATGGACGCTGTGAATCGGTTCGGAATCTTCGCGCTCGCGCTCCTCGGAGCGGCCACGGCATCGGCACAGAACGCGCCGTCCTCGACAGATTCGATTCGCGTCCCGATCCTCGTCTATCACAGCGTTGCGCCTCACCATCCTGGGCAAACCCCGGCGCAGATCCAGCTGGATGTCGACACCGGTGTGTTCCGCGATCAGATGCGTTATCTCACCGACCACGGCTACAAAGTCATCTCGCTCGAACGGCTCGTCGACATCATCGAGCGACATGCGTCGCCTCCGGAGCGAGCAGTCGTGATCACGTTCGACGACGGGTGGGCGAACCAGTATCATCACGCATTCCCCGTCCTGCGCGACTTCGGCTTAAAGGCCACTTTCTTCATTTACACACGGCCGATCGGGCGCGACGACTCGCTGTACATGAACTGGGAACAGGTTCGCGAGCTACAGGACGCGGGCATGACGATCGGTTCGCATTCGCGTACCCATCCACAGCTCACGACCGTCGACGCGTCGAAGCTCCGCGACGAAGTCGAGACCAGTCGCAAAGATTTGCAAGAACACCTTGGGACTGAACCGGATCTCTTTGCGTATCCGTACGGCGCGTGGAACGCCGACGCCGTTGCTGCGGTTCAAGCCGCCGGATACCGCGCCGCGCGTGCATATCCGTACGGTCCGTGGAACACGCCTGACAATCTGTTCACGCTCCGCTCGATTCTCGTCACCGACGACATGCGGGCTTTTCAGCGCGCCCTGGGAGAGTAGCCGGCATTTCCTTCTGTCTGTGCTCAAACATGAGATGAGCGCCAGCGGATCGCGACAGGCTATCCCGCGCGTTGCGCGGCCGGCAGCGCGACTCTGAATTCGGTGTGGCCTGGCTTGGAATCGAAATCGATCCGACCGCGATTCGCTTCTACCAGCCTTCGAACGATGTCGAGCCCCATCCCCGTTCCGTGACCCACCGGCTTCGTCGTGAAAAACGGATCGTAGACGCGGCGTTTGAGCTCCTCGGGAATTCCCGGCCCGTCATCGATCACACGCACGACGACGTTCGGACCTTCGGCGCTGGCGCTGACCGTTACACGACCGCCGTCCCCGATTGCATCCAACGCGTTGTCGATCAGGTTCATCCAAACCTGATTCAGCTCTCCACCGATTCCGAGCGGTCGCACGAGGTTTTCTGGTGCGTCGATGGTCAGCGACGCAGCCTTCGTGCGCGCCTTGTGACCGAGTATCATCAACGTGTCGACGAGTCCCTGACGCAAATCCACAGGCTCCGGCGTCGTCGCGCGATCCATGTACGAGATCCGTTTCACGGAGCTCACCAGCTCGTGCACGCGCGATGACGCTCGCTCGACGTCGTGCGCCAGGGCGCGTACGTGGCAACCCGCGACCATCCAGCGGACCGCAGCGCCAAGCTTGTCGTTCGGAAGGACGCGCGCCAAGCCATCGAGCGTCGCGGTAGTCACCGCGGTCTCGGCGAGCGCGGTGCTGCCGCTGTCGTCGATGCCGTGGTGGGTGAGCCAGTCGGCGATCGCCTCCTCGCGATCGGCCCGCTCGAGAGGCGAAAAGACGTTCGTCGCGGTAGCCTGGAGACAGGTCGCGCGGAGTCGTTCCACAGCCGCGTGCTCGAACTCGCTCAGGTGCGCGGCGCCAATCGCGAGCGCTGCATTCTCAACTTCGGCGATCGCGTCACCAAAGAGCTTCGCGCCGCGACTCGCGGCTGACGCCGGATTGTTCAGCTCGTGCGCAAGTCCCGCGGCGACGCGTCCCAGCGAGGCCGCCTTCTCCCCTTCGAGGTCGTTCGTCCTGAAGGTGCGCGCGCGGTCGAGCATCGCGTGCACGAGCGCCGCGGTCACGTGAGGACACGTCATCGGCATCTCGTCCACATATTCGCGTTCGATGCACATCATTTCGGTTGGTTCTTCAACCGCAGAACCGCCCGGTGACACCGTGATACGAGAGTACGGGAAAACACCCGTGACGTCGCCGTCGCGCCAGTCCATCACCTTGCGCCAAGTGCCGCCCACGTCGGCGAGGTGCGTCACGCGTCCTTTGAGAATGACGTACAGCGTGTTCACCGGGGTGCCCTTGCTCAGCACCTCATCGCCCGGCAGGTAGTAGCCGAGCGTTCCGTGCTCGATCATCCAATCGAGCTCCGCCTGCGGCGCCACCGACAGCGTCCTGTGCGCGCGCAGCCGCTCGGCGATCGTTGGATCGTCTTTCGCCGACCTCGAGTCACGCAGTGGAACGCTCATACTCAGCGCTTCGCCAGCCGCTCGAATCGCGCGTTTCCCTTGAGGGGCCGGAACACCGGATCGAGTCGCAGCCAGTCGGGCGTGAGGTCGGAGTAGTTCGTCGTCAGCAGCGGCTCGATGATGTCGAGCGCGCGATCGTACGCCCCCGACTGAATCAGCACGCGCGCCGCCTGATAGCGCACGTAGGGCCCCGTGCTCGCGTCGAGCGCAGTCTCGCGCATCTTGAGCGAACGCTCGGCCTCGTCGATCGCTTCGGCCTTGCGGCCATTCAGGGCGAGCGAGCGCCCGTGCAGCTCGTGCAACTGCGCATCGTCCGGATAGCTGGCCAACTGCGCCTCGGCGACCACGCGCGCACTGTCGCCGTACGCACGCGCCTTCGCGGAATCGCCGAGCAGGTTCCATGTCGCTCCCACCTTCAGCGCCCACTGCTGGCGATTGTTCCGGAAGTTCGCCGGCGTCATCGTCGTGATGCGATGAAGGAGTGGCGAGTCGAGCACCCACTGCATCTCCTGGAACAGGGAGAAGTACGCCGCGAGCTCGGTCGAATCGGCGGTCTTGAGTGCCTCGACCACCACCGCCTTCGCCCCCGGGAGGTCACCCATCGACACGCGATTGATGACGCGATCCTCCGCGTATTGGATGTTGCCGGGCGACAGCGCTAGCGCCTTGCCGAAGTATTCGTCGCTCTCCGCGTGTCGCCGGACCGCGTGCAGGACACGCCCGACGCTGCTCGCGGCATTGGCGTTGCGCGGGTCGAGTGCGTAGGCACGCTTCGCGGCTTCAACCGCGGCATCCCAGCGCGAAAGCAATGCGTTCATCGTGGACGCATTCGCCAGCACATCGACGTCGTTGGGCGTGCGAAGCAACGCGGTGTCGAGCTGAGCCAGCGATGCCGCGTAGTCTTTCATTACGACTCTCAGATAGCGCGAGTTCGCGCGCCGCACCTGAGGATGATCGGGCTCGAGGCGCATCGCGCGGGCGACCGCGTCCCGCGCACGCTTCGCCAGTTCCTCGGTGGGATTGGCGTTGAACGTGGTGATCGCGACCAAGGCCACGCGGCTCCACGCGAGCCCGAAGGCCGTGTCCAGCGCGACGGCGCGGCTGTAGTGCGCGTCCCCCTCGGCGAGCGATTTGCCATCGCTGCGCACCATGGCGGTCGTCGCCTTCTCGCCAAGCAGGTATTCCTGATATGCCTCGAGATTCTTGGTCGAGCGTTGGTCCAGCTGCTGCTGTGCCTGGGCGGCGAGCGTCACGTCGAGTGCCTGCGCCACCTTGGCAGCGATCTCGCTCTGCACCGAGAAAACGTCGGAGAGCACCGCGTCGAATGGCTGTTGCCATTTGTTGGAGCCGTCCGATGCGTTGATCAACTCGGGGGTCACGCGTACTCGGCGCTGGCCGTCGGCGGCCTTCTCCCAGCGGATCGTCCCGGTCAGCAGGTATTCCACTCCTAATTCAGCCCCAATCTGCGTGATCGATTTGGTCGACCCGCGGTAGGCGTTGGAGCTGGTCCGTGCGGTCACTCGCATTCCGGGAACAGCGGCGAGCTTGCCGCGCACTTCCTCCGTGATGCCGTCGGCGAAATAGGCATCTTCCGCGGCGCCAACGCTCTCGAACGGCAACACCGCAAGCCCGCGGCCTAGGTGATCTGCCTGCTTACGCCAGGCAAACAGAGCTCCAAGACCGACCAGAATCCCGAACGTGAACACGGCGAAGATCGGCGTACGACGCTTCGCGTGCGCCGGTGGAGCGGCCACGGACGACGTCGAAGCGTGAGTCGCGCCGCTCATCAACGTGGACGCGATGCCGGTCAGCGCTTCGCCGAATTCCGCGGCCGTCGCGTAGCGGTCGGCCGGCACACGCGCGAGAGCGCGTAGGGTGATCGCCTCGAGCGCTTCGGTCACTCCCACCCGCGTCGACCGGAGCGTCCGCGGTGTTTCGGTGAGCATTCGCGCAATCACACTCTGCGCATTCGGTCCCGTGAACGGTGGCTCGCCGCCGAGCATCTCATAGAGCACGCAGCCGAGCGCGTAGACGTCGGTCCGCGCGTCGATCACGCGTTCTCCCGTCGCCTGCTCGGGGCTCATGTAGCCCGGCGTACCGATCGACATGCCGGTTCGCGTGAGGCTGCCATCGCCGTCGGCGAGAGCTCGTGCGATGCCGAAGTCGGCCACCATCGCGTGCCGGCCGCTGAGCAGAATGTTCTCGGGCTTGATGTCGCGATGAACGACGCCGTGTTTGTGCGCGTGGTCGAGTGCATCCGCCACCTCGCGCGCGATGCCGACGGCGTCGGCGATAGGAAGCTGGCCCTCGCGATGGAGCTTGTCGCGGAGGGACTCGCCCTCGATGAAGGGCATGGCGAACCAGAGTCGACCGTCGGCGCTGCCGGAGTCGAACACGCCGAGGATGTGCGGATGCTGCAACCGCGCGGCGAGCTTGATCTCCCGCTCGAACCGCTCCGCGCCGAGCGACTCGGCGATCTCGGCGTGTAAGACCTTGAGCGCCACGGGTCGGTCGTGCCGCAGGTCGTGCGCGAGGTACACCACGGCGAAACCGCCTCGGCCGAGCTCTCGGTCGACGCGAAACCGATCCTGCAGTGCCGTGGCGAGGGAGTCGCGGTCAGTCATTCTACAGGCATGGGTGGGGGTGGGGATCGTCTACGGTATCGCATGAGAGCGGAGGCGTCCAGACGCGATTCGCACCGACGCGATCGCCGGCCGCCGGATGTCGGGATTCCATCCGCGGCGTCGTGGGCAGAGCAGACCACGGCAACGATCGTCCGCGCCGAGCGAGCGATCGCGGCCTTGCCCGCCTCATGTCTATGCGGTGCCTGCACGACGGAACCGGACGCCCGGCGTTACGGTACTGTTCTAGTGGCTCGACTGCTCAGCCCCCGCAACTCTACTCAGGTGAACATGTTTGCGATGCGACTTCTTGCCATTCTCGGCACGTGCACGGCAGTCACCGTGCACGCGCAGACGCATGACATGGCAGGCATGCATCACGACGCACCCCCCGCCGTCTCGCGCCTCGCGCACCGCCAGATCGACGGCGTCGCGAAAGCGGTGCAGTCACTCGGTACAACCAGCGCCGCGGAGAAAGCCGGGATGCACTCGGCGTTCGGTTGGATTCCAACGATGGGCGTGCACTGGGTGTCGCGTCAGCAGATGATGAATGGCCGGCAGACCGACAGAGCGAAGCCGAGCCAGTTGATGTTCTCGAAGATCGCCGGGAGGGATTCGCTCGTCGGCATCGCGTACGGCTACATCACCGCCGACAACGATACGGTGCGCCCCGTGCTGTTCGACGGCGCGCCCGCATGGCACGAGCACAAGGATCTCGCGCCCGACGGCCTGACACTCGTCATGCTGCACGTGTGGTTCGTGCCGTCGCCCGAAGGACCGTTCGCGGGAACCAACCCAAATCTTCCCTTCTGGGCGCTGGGGCTCGCGGCGCCGAACGCGGCTCGAATGGCGAAGGACACCGCGTTCAAGGCGCGGATGTATCGCGCGAGTCTCGCTCTGGCCGAGGTCGCGGACACCGACGCGATCCTCCCGCAGCTCGAGCAGCGGCCGGACGTGCGCGCGTCGCTCGCGGCGCACCGTGACACGGTTCGCGCGCTCGTTCCGGAGCTACTCGCAGCGCAGAAAACGAAGAACGACGCGAAGTGGAATCGCGCCGCCGACAAGGTCGCAAAGCAATGGGACGCGATGCAGGCGACCTACATCGCCTCGGCGCGATCGCCCGATGGACGGGCCCGAATCGAGCGTTTCATCAACATGCTCCTCGGCGAGCACGTTCACTGAGCCGTCACGCCGCGCGAGCCTGCCGCGGAGTCGTCGTCATCGCGCGCAGTCGAGCGACTCGCTCCTCGATCGGCGGATGCGTGGACAGAAAGTTTACCATGCTCGCGTTGCTGCCGCGGAGCGGATTCACGATGAAGAGATGCGCGGTCGCGGGACCGGCGTACTCGTAGGGTTGTCGCGCCGTCTCCGCGTTCAGACGCTCCAGTGCGTCGGCCAGGCCGCCCGGATCGCCCGTCAGTCGCGCGCCCGACGCATCGGCGCCGTACTCCCGCGACCGGCTGATCGCGAGCCGTAGCATCATCGCGATGATGGGCGCAACGATGATCCAGGCGAGCGCGGCGAGCGGCGACCCGCGCCGCTGACGGCCTCCGCCTCCCGTCATCATCCCAAACTGCATGACGAACCCGAGCGAAGAGACCACGCCCGCCAATCCTGCCGCGATGGTGGCCACGAGCACGTCGCGGTTTCGAACGTGCGAGAGCTCGTGCGCAAGCACACCCTCGATCTCGCGAGCGTCGAGCCGCTGGAGCAAGCCGCGCGTGACAGCGACGGCCGAGTGGTTCGGGCCGCGACCGGTGGCGAACGCGTTCGGACTATCCGACGGAATGAAGTAGATCGGCGGCTCGGGGATGCCCGCCTCACGCGACAGGCGGCCGACAATCTCGTAGACCGCCGGCGCCTCCTCGCGACTGATCGGTTGTGCCCGATTGGATCTGAGGGCAATCTGATCAGAGAACCAGAATGAAAAAAAATTCATCACCAGGCCGATGCCCGCGAACAGCCACAAACCGTGGAGGCCGGCAAATGCATAGCCGCCGATCCCGAGGAGGGCGACGAGCGCGGCCATGAGTAGCGCGGTTCGCGCAATCGGATGAGACGATTCGTCTTGCACGACTGCGCACAGTGCCGCAACCGTGCCACCTGAGAGCCAAGGATTTTGGAATCACGCCGGAGGCCGTAGGTCCAATGGAGCGCGGGCAAACGAGCGACGACACTCCGCCTGGCACGCCGACCCCCTTCGGAGACTCACGATGGCCGCACAGAGCAAGCCCAACATCCTGTTCATCATGGCTGACGACATCGGTTGGTTCAACGTCAGCGCGTACAATCTCGGAATCATGGGCTATCGCACACCGAACATCGATCGAATCGCCAGGGAAGGCGCGCTCTTCACCGACTTCTACGGTCAACAAAGCTGCACCGCAGGACGCGCGGCATTCATCACGGGGCAGTCGCCGATTCGCACCGGGCTCACCAAAGTCGGGCTACCAGGCGCCACGGTTGGCTTGAGCGCGGAAGATCCGACCATCGCGCAGTTCCTGAAACAGCTCGGCTACGTGAGCGGACAGTTCGGCAAGAACCATCTCGGCGACCGCAACGAGTTTCTGCCGACGGTGCACGGCTTCGAAGAGTTCTTCGGCAACCTGTACCACCTGAATGCCGAAGAAGAACCCGAGAACCCGGACTACCCCAAGGATCCCGCGTTCCGCAAGCGGTTCGGCCCGCGCGGCGTCCTTCGCTGCAAGGCAACGGACAAGGATGACACGACGATCGACGCACAGTTCGGCAAGGTAGGCAAGCAGACGATCGAGAACACCGGGCCGCTGACGCGAAAACGGATGGAGACGGTGGACGAGGAATTCCTCGGTGCCGCGCTCGACTTCATGGATCGGAAGACGAAGGAAGGCAAACCGTGGTTCTGCTACATGAATACCACGCGTATGCACGTCTTCACACATCTCAAACCGGAATCAATCGGAAAGACGGGACTCGGCGTGTACCCCGACGGCATGGTGGAGCTGGACGGGTACGTCGGACGGTTGCTCGACAAGCTCGAGGAGCTGAAGGTTGCCGACAACACGGTCGTCGTCTTCACCACGGACAACGGCGCTGAAAAGCTGTCCTGGCCGGACGGCGGTTCGACGCCGTTCCGCTCTGAGAAGGACACCAACTTCGAAGGCGGTTGGCGCGTTCCGTT
>Ga0310811_10009782_pt1 | contig 12398 bp, 11 predicted proteins | sample YCmetagenome_FD_207642 | JGI IMG/M metagenome (GOLD analysis project Ga0310811, IMG submission 207642) | Soil microbial communities from experimental microcosm in Duke University, North Carolina, United States - YC | ecosystem: Engineered > Artificial ecosystem > Soil microcosm > Unclassified ... | reverse complement strand
TGACAACAACTTGCCAGTCGCACGCAGCAGCCTGTTTGCGTGTGAAAGGCTTAGCTTTGGTTCAGCTGCGCCAGAGTTTCAGGATCGCGAACGTCTGCCCATTCGCCGGTTAGCGCCAGCGCCTTTACTTTTTTACCCGACTGAGCGAGGGCGCGGATCGCATCGGTCAGCTCGTATTCGCCGCGTGGAGATGGTTTCAATCGTGCGGTGAAATCGAAAATGCTCGGCCGAAACGCGTAAAGGCCGGCATTGTAAAACGGAATAGCGTCTTCGGACAAGCCGCTCCAGCTGTCTGATTTCTCGCGAATGTCGACCACGGCCATTTGGTCATTTACGAAAACGGCGCCGCCCTTACTCACGTCTTCGCCGCGCGTGACTGTCAGCACTGCGTCAATATCGTCGGGAAGATCGGCCAGTCGTTTGTAATTCGCTGGATCAACTAAAATGTCGCCATACGCCAGGATGAATGGACGATCACCTACGAAATCGCGAGCAAGCTCAACAACGCGACCTGTCCCGTCTTGCACCGTTTGCGTTTTGTATTGAACGGCGATGTTGTAGCGCGTTCCGTCGCTGAAAAAATTCTGCACAACATCAGCGCGATAGCCAACCACCATAAGACAATCGCGTATCCCGGCGTTGCGCAATCCTTCGATGATGTGCTGTAACACAGGCTTTCCGCGTACCGCGATCATGGGCTTCGGAAGTTCGGCTGTAAGCTCGCGCATCCGTGTGCCGCGGCCAGCTGCGAGGATTACCGCTTTTTGGATGTTGGTCATCTCAAAGGGTAGCGCATGCGTCCCGCTTGCGAGAGCTGACACGCATGCCAGAGCTCGCGTTACTTCTTTTCCGTAATGATCAGCGCCGGCAAGTTCGCTTCCTTAACCAATGCGATCACCTTGGCGACATCTGCCTGCTTGAGCTGCGTCCAATTCTCGAGCTGCTCGTTAAGTTGCTTGCGAAACAACTCAAATACATCGAGCTGCGGTTTAGTGGGTTCCTTGTCGCCGGATTCGATGACATGACTAAACGTGTCAAACCGCTCGTTCAACATGTTGGGGAAAGCCAGGTTCGCTTCTGATCCTTTCATATTCACCTGAATGAGTTTTTGTTCGACGTCAGACATTTTGTGATTGAGATCGTCCGCTGCAGCAAGGGCCGGTTTCAAACGCTGATCATCACCGAAACGTTTGTGCAAATTTTCGATCTGTGATCGCAAATCGCGGATTTCATTAACAGCCTGGTGCAGTTGAGAAATTCCGTCGTTCACTTTCATGGCTAAAGTGAATTGCTTTTGCAACGCAGCTTCCTGTTCTTTTTTTCGCGGATCGATCGCCAAATGAAGCGGAGCGGTCTGCGATTTTCCACCGACCGTTAATTTCACCTGATAATTGCCCGGCAATGCCAATGGGCCCTTTGGTCCGGTGCTGGAATAGAACGCGCCCGGGATCTGGACGGGGTCATCATAACGCAGGTCCCACGCGAACCTGTTCATTCCTTCTTTCGCCGGAATGGTCTTCACGCGCTCAACGCGATCGGGCCATTCAGGCGGCTGTTCGCCTTCCTTTTTCTCTTTGCTGGAAAGATGCCTAACGAGTTTGCCAGTATTGTCGAGAATATCGAGTGAGACTTCTTCTTTCGGCGCGGTCTTGAAATAGTAGTCGATCATAGCGCCAGGTGGCGGGTTATCACCAACCGGCTGTCGTTTGTCGAATTCCTCCGGGTAATGCAAACGCAACGCGGTCTGCGGTTGATACAGAACCATGTCTGCTGCCGGTTGCGCATTCACTTGCCGTAGCGGCGTCAAATTGTCCAGCACCCAGAACGAACGGCCGTGTGTTGCCGCGACGAGATCGTCGTCTTTGACGACGAGATCGTGTATGGGAGTTACCGGCAGATTCAGCTGCAACGATTGCCAGTGCGCACCATCATCGAAGGAGACGAAAGCGCCCAGCTCAGTTCCCGCGTAGAGCAAACCCTTGCGTTTGGAATCCTCGCGCACAGCATGCACATACGCGCCGTCTGGGATGCCAGTTGTCATAGCGCTCCAAGTTTTTCCGAGATCTGTTGTTTTGAAGATGTAGGGTTTGAAATCATCCAATTTATGGCGGTCGACTGCTACGTATGCTGTGTTTGCGTCGTAAGGCGAAGCTTCGATCAAATCTATCGTGCTCCACTCCGGCATCTTCGGCGTCACTTTGGACCAATGCTGTCCATCGTCAGTCGTAACATGAACGAGTCCGTCATCTGTGCCTGCCCACAGTGTTCCTTTGTTTACCGGCGACTCTGCCAGGGCAAATACCGTATCGTAATATTCGACCGACGTGATGTCGTTCGTCAGGGGACCGCCGCTTGGCTGCTGTTTGGATTTATCATTCCGGGTAAGATCGCTGCTGATTTGTGTCCAGCTTTGCCCATCATCGGTTGATTTGAAAACGCACTCCGCCGCTGTGTACAGCACATCGGGATTATGCGGCGAAAGCATGAGCGGCGAGACCCACTGAAAACGATGTGTCAAATCGGCGGCGCCGTGGCCGGAGTTATCGATTGGCATAGGACTCACGTCTTGTACTTCCTCTTTGCTTTTGTCGTACCGGTTGATGAAGCCTTCGTTGTTCGAATAGATGATGTGCCAGTCGCGTGGATCAGGCACGACGAAGCCGCATTCACCGCCGCCAGCCTCAAACCAATTCTGCCGGCCAATCACTCCTGAGTCCGAGCGGCTCGCAATGCCGACATTCGAATTGTCCTGTTGCGCGCCGTAAATGTGATAAGGGAACGCATTGTCCACAGCGACATGATAAAATTGCGCAGTAGGCTGGTTGTGTTGAGTGGTCCAATTTTTGCCGCCGTCAGTGGAGATGCTGGCGCCGCCATCACTCACATTGGCAATTCGGTTCGGATTCGTTGGATCGATCCAAAGTCCGTGATGATCCCCGTGTCTTGCAGGCATGAGATTGAATGTCTTTCCGCCGTCGACCGATTTAAAGAGCCCAGTGTTTAGCAGATAAACCGTGTCTGCAGATTTTGGGTCCGCGTAAACTTTACTGAAATACCAGGCGCGCTGACGAAATCGGCCATCGTCATTTATTCGAGTCCAATGTTGGCCGGCATCATCGGAGCGGAAGAGGCCACCGTCCTTCGCTTCAATGATCGCGTACACGCGGTTCGAATCAGCTCCGGAAACAGCAATGCCAATCCTGCCGAGAATTCCGTCGGGAAGACCATTCCCCTCCAAACGTTTCCACGTTACACCGTTGTCTTCAGATCGATATAATCCGCTACCCGGACCGCCACTGGAGAAAAACCACGGTTGTCGCCGTGCTTGCCAAAGCGACGCAAACACGATGTTTGGGTTATGCGGATCGAAAACGATGTCGATGCCGCCTGTGTTTTCATCTTTGGATAGAACTTTTGTCCAGGTTTTGCCGCCGTCGCTTGTGCGAAAAATTCCCCGTTCCTGATTTGGGCCAAATGCATGACCCAAGGCGGCTACGAGAACTACATTCTCGTTTCGCGGATCGACAATCAGCGCACCGATCTGATGCGTATCTTTCAAACCGACGTTTTCCCATGTTCTGCCAGCATCGATCGATTTGAACACGCCAGTTCCGTACGTGGTATTGCCGCGGATCGCAGCTTCTCCCGTCCCGACATAAACCACGTTGTGGTCCGATGGCGCGACTGCCAGCGCGCCGACAGATGAAATCGGAGCTTTATCGAAAAGCGGAGTCCAATTTGCCCCGCCATCAGTCGTCTTCCAAACGCCACCGGCAACCGCACCGAAATAATACGTGTCTGGCTCCCCTACGACGCCTTCGATCGCCAGCGCGCGTCCACCGCGAAACGGACCGACTTGTCGCCAACGCATGCCGTTGAACAACTTTTCGTCAACGGTTCCAGGTGGCGTTGGGCTAGGGGAGCCAGCCGATTGAACAGAGACTGGTGAAGAGAAAATAGCCAAAAGAAATCCAACCAGCGCAGTAAGGCGGCGATGTGGAGCAATCATTCGCCTACAGTGTAAAGCTTGCGCCTTGCTTCAACTGGAATCGCGCGAAATACGATGGTTGTGGCAAACCTTAAACTGAATGCCGATCGCACTTGTTAGATTGATCCGGACACTCTAAACATCTGGCTCAATATGGCTCGGTAAAACGCTCCGTGCTTTGGACACTGTAATCCGGTCGCAGCTTCGCCATGCTTTTTAATTCGCTCACATTCGTCGTTTTCTTCGTGCTCGTTGTCACGCTGTATTGGAGCATTCGTTCGTGGCAGGCGCGGAAAAATCTGCTGGTCGTAGCCAGTTATATTTTTTACGGCGCGTGGAACCCGCCGTTCGCTGCGCTTCTATTCGGGACCACGGCGATGGATTTTTGGCTTGGCCGTCAAATGAGCAAAGCCAGCGATCAACATGCAAGACGTCGCTGGCTGGTTGCGAGCGTTTGTATGAATCTGAGCATGCTTGGATTCTTTAAATACGGAAACTTTCTACTGCAAAATTTTCAGTGGCTGCTCGCGCGATTGGGGATCATCTATCAACCGCCGCATCTGGACATTCTGCTTCCGGTCGGAATTTCCTTTTACACTTTCCATTCACTTTCGTACACGCTCGACATTTATCGAGGCGTGCTGCGACCCACAAAATCTTTGCGTGACTTCGTGCTCGCCGTTTCATTTTTTCCGCAGTTGGTGGCCGGTCCAATCGTGCGCGCCGGTGACTTTCTCCCTCAGCTTCTGCATCCGCCCGGTTTAAAAAAGGGCCAATTTCTCTGGGGACTGGCGTTAATGACGCTGGGGCTGTTTCAGAAAATCGTTCTGGCCGACACCCTGCTCTCCAGTTCCGCTGATCGGGTTTTCAGTTATCCGGGACCACTGGTTGCGCTGGATTCCTGGGCTGGCGTGCTGGCATTTGCCGGGCAGATCTTTTTCGATTTCGCCGGCTATTCTCTCTGCGCCATCGGTGCTGCATTAACTCTCGGCTTTCATCTCAAGGACAATTTTCGTTTCCCTTATGCCGCGATCGGGTTCTCGGATTTTTGGAGGCGGTGGCATATTTCGCTTTCCACTTTTCTTCGCGATTACCTTTACATTCCGCTCGGTGGCAATCAGGTCAGACCATTCCGGGCGGCGCTTAATCTTGTCATCGTTATGTTTCTTGGTGGTCTTTGGCACGGCGCTGCCTGGACTTTTGTTGTTTGGGGCCTGCTACACGGCTCTTATTTGGTGATCGAACGCATCTGTCGGGTTTGGTTCGAACACAAACCATGGGCGAGCACGTTGCCTATTCGCGTCCTCGCCTGGTTCGCTACTTACGCGGCGGTTTGCGTTGCGTGGGTGTTTTTCCGCGCGTCGGACTTCACGATCGCGAGCCGGATGCTCGGCGGAATGTTCGGGCAGCATCCTCAGGGCGACGCGATTCTTACCACCCGCGAATTATTGCAAATTGGATGCGTCACCGCCGGTTTGATCGCGATGCATTGGGCAATGCGGGATAATACATTTGAAACGGCGGTCATGCGTTTGCCGCCCTGGACAATCGCGGCCATCGGGTCGGCGATGATATGTGCCATCATTGTTACTCAAGGAAGCAGTAATGCCTTCATCTATTTCCAATTTTAAAAAGCGCCTGCGACTGCCGCGCTTATTCTTCCGCAAACCTTCGCGGGAGGAACAAATTCATGGCGGTCCGCCTCTTGAATTTGAACGGCCGATTCCGCCCGCGCCCTGGGGGCGAATCGCCGTTGTTATCACCGTCGTCGTAATCATTGCAACTGCGGGTTGGGAGTTCTACTGCCGCTCGCTCGGTTATGGTCCGACGCTTAACGACAACGAAGATCTTTGGACAATGAAACGTCGAATGGTTAAGCCGGAATCCGTTGTCATAATCGGCGATTCGCGCGCCTGGTTTGATGTCGACCTTGATGAATTCCAAAAGGGGTTAGGCAAACGACCGATCCAGCTGGCGATGGCTGGCTCGACTGTTTTACCGGCGTTAGTCGATTTGGCGGACGACGAACACTTTCACGGCACAATTATTTGTAGCGTTGTCCCGCATTTATTTTTCGCACCGCCCGGTTCTCCGCCGATGGATCGTGCTGAGAAAGGAGTAAAGCGTTTTCACAATCAAACGCCCGCTCAGCGTGTCAGCCAATATCTCGGGATGCCGTTGGAAGAGCATATCGCGTTTTTGAAACCGGATGATCTAAGTCTTGAAGCGCTTCTAAACCGATTGCCAATTGCGAATCGTCCGGGTGCGCTAGTACCCCCGCGTTTCCCGCCGTACTTTCAGACTGAAGACCGCGAACGTCGCGCGCGAATGTGGGACGAATGCGCTAAGCCCGGGAGCGAATTAGCGAAACAAATCCAACAAATCTGGATTCCGCTGTTCACCCCGCCAGCGCCGCCGAGTTATATCCCGAAGGAGGTTTTCTTCGCGCAAATAAATGAGGGAATCAAAAAACGTTTTGCTGATGTGACTGCAGCCACGGAAAAAATTCGATCGCGTGGCGGAAAAATTGTTTTCGTCCGCTTTCCAAACACAGGTGGATTGAAAGAACTCGAAGATCGGATCACGCCACGGGAAAAAACCTGGGATCCGCTTTTGAAAATGACCGGTGCGCCCGGAATTTATTACTCTGATTTTCCAGACCTCTCTGGGTTCGATTGTCCCGAATGGTCGCATTTGTCTGCGGACGATTCTGTGGAATTCAGCAGACGCCTTGTTCCGCATGTGCGCGATGCACTAAATCTGTAGGCAGTCGATTCGGTCTGCGCGCCTGCATTCTCTGTCTAAGCGTTGATTACAGCCATGCTCGGCGCGCGAGCTTCGATCGGGGCGGCCCCTGTTGAACCGCCGCCAAATCGTCGCGCAGCGAAATACGACCCGATCACGAGCACCGCTGCGATTAGCTGTGCCACGAGCGTTTCGACGGTCGGAAAAACTGCGAACCAGAGTCCCATCCAACCCGGGACGTATGGTTCAAGAACCACGATCGGCGTAGTGGGAATCCAGTGGGCGAGCTGCATTTCCTGGGCTTGCTCACCAACCATCACAAGCAGCACAACCCCCAGCAGAATGCCGGTAGTAATCAGCATCTTCCGATACGGCAGACGTTGCTGAATAACAAATGTGAGCACCGCTACCATGCCGGTCAGTAGCAGGCCCAGCAGCGCACCCTTCATTACGACACCGCCACCGAGCCGCAAATTGTAGCTCTGCAAGAAAAGAACGACTTCGACGCCCTCACGATAGAGCGAGGTGAATCCGAGCAGGATTAAGCCCCACCAAAGACGCCTCTGCGAAATTTCCGCTGTGCGCGCGTTTTCGAGCAAAGCCTTCCGCCGACGATTGTGAGCTCGAATCCAGCCCCCCCAGTAAATTTTGTGAAAGAACCAATTCATGATCACGAGTAGAACAATGATGGCCAGCAAACCGGTGGCAGCCTGGAGATCGAGCGCCGACATATTATCGCTCAGGGACCCGATGATTCGAACGGCGATGCACCACGTGATCAACGTTGCAGCGAACGCCAACGCCGCCCCAAAAGCGACTGGCCGGCGATGCTCGCGCTTGGGTCCGGTCATGCTTGCCGTAACGGCTGCCAGGACCAAGATACATTCCAAGCCTTCGCGAAAGACAAGAATTCCAATATCCAAGAAAGCGACCGTCGAACTAGTGTTCGGCCGCAGTGGATCAGGCGCGCCGTGTGCCGCAACTGCCTGCCAGATTAGCATCGACGCGACGAACGCCGCTGCTGCAAGAACGCCGATGCGCAAAGCGAGCTTCATTTGCGAGCTGACCGTAGCACATTGCCTGGAGAGCTGCTGTTGATTGATTGCTTTTTTTTAGCGGCTACTTGCACCGCTAATTTGCCGCTTGTGTGCGAATAATTTAGGATCGCCGCGGCATGCCAAAGTATGTTCTTGGTCATCATTTGAAAGGCGAGGGAGCGCGACTCGAATTGATGTCGGAATTGTTCGCTTTTACCGCGGTGCACGGCTGTACTCTCGATGGCTAAGCTGCACCACCGGTTGTGATTTTGCGTCAATCGAGTAACTTCGGCGGTGCAACGGCTCCGGGCATTTACCCTAATCGAGATTGCCCTCAGTATTTTTATATTGCTGCTGCTGCTGCTGCTGGCGGTGCCCAGTTTGAGTGGAGTAATCTCTAACAGGCGGTTGAGGCAATCTCTCGATGGCTTCAACCAGCTTGTGCGTCAGGCGCAGGAGCGAAGTGTGACCGAACGTCGTGCATATTTGATTGTTTGGGGCAAAAGCAGTGTGCTGTTGCGACCGGAAGTTGTTACAAAAGATGAGGAAGACAAACCCACCGCGGTGCTTCGCCTCCCCAAGGGAAGCTGGATTAAGGTCTCGTTGCCGGCAGCATTGATGGGCAAACCTCCCGCTGAATGGATATTCTGGCCCTCAGGCACCTGCGAACCAGCGATAGTCCAATTCAGAGGTCCCGCTGGCACGTGGACAGCGGATTACTCGCCTCTCACAGCGCAGCCTGAACTTACACAATATGCGGCGAGGTAACCCCCAATGGAATCATGGAGCAACGGAAAAATGGGGTAATGAAATTTTCAACACTCCAACACTCCAGCACTCCAATACTCCCAGAATGGCTGCAACACGACTTCAACGGTCGAGATCGAAATACGCGTTTGCTCTGTACGAAGTCCTGCTCGGCGTAGCGATTTTTTCTCTCGGGGTCATCGCGCTGGGACGTGCGGTGGAGAATTGTCTCAACGCAAGCACGATCAGCGCGGAAGAAAATGTTGTGCGGCAGATTCTATCCGATCGCATGGCCCAGGTTCAAGCTGCCTCGGCGGTGCCGGATCCAGAAAAGGAATTCAAGCTCACAACCAGCTACGGCAGGATGATTTTGACCCAGAAAACCACACCCGCCGCTTTGACCGAGCCTGACAATACAGTTATCAACGGAATCAATCTTGTTACGTTGACTGCGCGCTGGCAGCACGCCGGTGTTCCGCAATCGAAACAGATTCAGTTTTACGTCTATCGGTCTGGTTAAGTTGATGAAACGACGAATTGCTTCCATAAAACCCCTGCTTGATGGCTATCACGGTTTCACCTTACTCGAGATCATGCTGGCCGTGGCGATCCTTGGAATGATGTCGATCGCAATTTTCCGCTTCGTGCAAGCGAATTTGACCGCGCTGCGGTTCTCATCGGAAACAGAGGCCGCAGACGCGCAATATGACGGCCTGCGTGATCTGCTTACAACTCAATGGCAAAGCTTGACCCCGCTGCGAGCAAGAATGGTTGGTGAGCCATTCAAACTAAATGATCGCGAGCGCGATGAGATAAAATGGAATTGCGGCGCTGGCCCAGGGCTACTCACGCGATATGCAACAGGCGAGTTCACAGCTGTGTTGCGCTTGCAACCTGCTAGCGACAATAGCGATCGACTCGATCTGGGTGTCTTGCGTAAGCCCCAGGATGATTCGGATGTTGCGGGAAAAAACGAATCCTGGGTGCCGTTAATTAAAAATGTGGTGAGCCTTCAAATCAGCTATTTCGATTCGAATGCCAACGATTGGCTGCCGCGGTGGCCTGGAGGAAATCGGCTGCCATCGCTGGTAAAGGTCAGCGTCGGCCGGCCGGATGCAAGTGATCCGTGGGAAGCAGTTATCCCGCTAAGGCGGACACCGTATTAGGCGAAATCTTATGATAAAACTTTCGCGAGGCTGCAAACGAGATTCAGGCGCTGCGCTGCTGTTGTCGCTTTGGGCGCTGTTTTTGCTTGCGGGCGTCGTGTTTGCATGGGCACTGAACATTAATTCGCGCCTGACAGTTTCTGCGACGGCAAACCGTGTATTATCAGCAGAAGCAATGGCCTCTTCGGGTGCAGAGGTTGCGCTGAATCCGACGATCAAACCTGCTTCGGCAAATCTGCATAAGAAAATGGGCAACGAAAGTTACGACGTTGAGATGACTGGCGAATGTGGCCGTTTCAATTTGAACTTGCTGGCGCCAGGCGGAGTAGAGAACCCGGTGCTCGTAGCGGCGCTGCGCCAATATCTCAACATAAAGGGTGTGGAGTTAAACGATCTCGATGTCATGATGGATGCTTTACTCGACTGGATAACGCCAACCAAAGGCCTGCATCGATTGAACGCCCCAGAGGAGACTGACGACTATCATCCATCACATGCGCCGCTCACCTCCGTGGACGAACTTAAAAAGATTTTTGGATGGGCTGAATACACCTCCAATCCCGGATGGGACGAAGATTTCACCACAATCATTGGTGGCTGTCAGCAGATCGATGCGGCGTACGCCTCGCGTGACGTGTTACGCGCGTTCGGCATCCCCGATGATTTTGTTGATCGCTTCCTTCAGGCACGGCGCGGAGCGGATGCAGTGGATGGAACAGCTGACGATCCGCAGATGGATCAGGCAACGGCTTTTTCACTGCTCGGTATTCAAGGGGGCGGAGGTGCGCCTCCGCCTGTGCCTGTACCTGTGCCCGGCGGAAGCGGGACAACACCGCAGGTTAATGGAATTCAGAGTCTCATCGTGTTCAAAAGCGCGAATCCCGTATTTCGCATCGTGAGCGTCGGAAAATCGGGCGATGTTACGCGGTCCATCCAGATGGTAGTGCAAAAGCAGATCACGCCAGGTGGCGCCGTAGTTGGCGCAGGAGCTACCATCGCCGCTGGACGTCCTCAGGTGTTTAGTTGGAAGGAGCTTTAAGATCCAGACCGGAATGCCATCGATTTTTATCATTCCAACATCCAACGGCTGGAATTTTGTTCGCTCGGCCGCGCCGGCATCGCCGCCTAACGATAAAGGTTTGCACAACAACGGAGGGGACGGCGAAGCCAGTGCGGCAAAAACTGAGCACAATGGTTCATGGAGTGTCCGCAAACTGCAAACGTTGGAAGAAGCGGTGCCGCTACTCTCTGCCAGCGACGAGTTCGTCCTCGGCTTGCCTGTCTCGGCTGTCATTGCGCAGAGGTTCCGTCTGCCGAGCATCGATCCTGCCGAGTTTCCGGAGATGATTCGTCTTCAGATAGAAAAGTTACTGCCATTTCCGGCCGATGAAGTGACGAGCGATTTTGAATTGATCGAACAAAACGAGAATGAAAGCGTGGTGTCGGCAATTGCGATCAGAAACGAGCAACTGGCGGAATTGGCTTCGCCACTCCTGGACCGCGGTTACATTCCGCGGCAGATCACCGTGTATGCTGCGCAACGCGCCACCACACACGCGCCAAAGGGCAATGCTCTTCTGATTTATCCCGAAGGCGAAATGCTCGTTTACGCCATGACCGAAAACGGTAAGCTCAGTCTTGCGCGGTCGATCGAACGCAACGGCGATCATCTCCAACTGGAACTGCCGCAACTGCGATTAAGTGCCGAACTGCAAGGCATAGATTTATCCTATCCACATGTTTTCCTGGACGAGACCTGCTACGAACTGCGGGAGACGGTTGAGGGAATTCTGACCAGCCCCACTGAGATTGTTGGCATCGAACTGCCCCCGGCATCGGTCAAACTGAATCTTTTGCCTGAAAGCTGGCGCCGTCGCCGCGTTCAACTGACGCGGCAACTGGAATGGCGAAAACGGCTTCTGTGGATAGGTGGCGCTTACCTCGGGATACTCCTTTTGTTGTTCGCGTATCTCGCGCTGTTGCGGTTTCAATTAGGACGCCTCGATCGTCGCATTGCGCGAGACACGCCTGGGACCGAGTTCGTACGCGCGACCGAAGCGAAATGGAAAGCGCTCGCACCCGCTATCGATCCGCATTATTACCCGGTCGAAATCTTGCAGCATTTGTTTGAAAGCCTGCCTTCTGCCGATGTACGGATCACCCAATATAATCAATCGGCGCGTCAGATTTCGGTCGATGGCGAAGCGAACACGGCTGCGCTGGCTTACGAATTCATCGACAAGATCAAGAAGAACCCGGAGTTGCGAACGTTTCAATTTGATATGGCTGCGCCGAGGATTTTGCCTAACAATCACGCGCAATTTCGCCTGGAGGGGAAACCGAAATGATGCCTGCTTGGTATCAACGAATGAATCCGCGCGAGCGTATCCTTTCGTGGATCGTTGCAGGGACAGTTGCTGTCCTGCTCAATCTTTGGATTTTGACTTCGCTCTGGGGTGCGATCGCGAATGCGCAAAGGGAGTTTGCCACTCGGAGAAGTAAGCTAGGTGAGCAAGCTGTTTACGTGAAAGAGCGCGACACCTGGACGAAGCGCGACGAGTGGATGCGGCAGCATCAGCCGACGCTCAAAAATCCGGCGGAAGCGTCTGCGCTGCTTGATCAAATCAAAGAAGTCGCCGGCAAGTACAATATCCTGGTTGAAAATCCCGCGATCGGAACAGGCGAGACCACACCGAATCATCAGACCGTTTTCGC
>Ga0310811_10009781_pt1 | contig 12398 bp, 11 predicted proteins | sample YCmetagenome_FD_207642 | JGI IMG/M metagenome (GOLD analysis project Ga0310811, IMG submission 207642) | Soil microbial communities from experimental microcosm in Duke University, North Carolina, United States - YC | ecosystem: Engineered > Artificial ecosystem > Soil microcosm > Unclassified ... | reverse complement strand
GTTTTCAGTGCCATGTCGCGGCAGCCGAAGGACATGGCCGGCTATATGATGCAGATGAACGGCAGGCAATTTTTCCTGCGCCTGCCGGCCGGCTATGGCGTGATGATTAATCCCGGCTATGACGCACAAATGTTGGTGCCGCCGCATGGCATGGCCGCTTTCAAAGAAGACCTCGCACGGCCGGTAGCCAGAACTTCTGATCCCGGCTAGGCTCCTTTCCCATAGTCAGGCTGGAGGGTCAGAATGCGTTTTCTTGAGCCCTATTCCGCGCAAATCCTTGGGGTTGTCCGCATCGTCTCGGGGCTGTGCTTTCTGGAGCATGGCATGACCAAGCTTCTGAATTTTCCGCCAGGGACAATGCATCCGCCGCTCACCTCGCTGGCCGGCGCCGGCGGCATCATCGAGCTGGTTGCCGGCGCCCTGATTACATTGGGCCTTTACAGCCGCTGCGCGGCCTTCGTCGCCTCGGGCGAAATGGCGGTCGCCTATTTTGTGGTCCATATGAAGCTGTTTGGGGGCATAAGCTTCTTTCCGACCCAGAATGGCGGCGATGCCGCCATCCTGTTCTGCTTCATCTTCCTCTACCTGGCCGCGGCCGGCCCCGGCCGTTTCGCGGTTAACGGCAAATAGCAACCCAAAATCTCGAGCGCCGCATCCCGCGGCGCGACCCTCAGCATCTGCCAGCTTTCTTCCCCCTCGCGGCGAAGCCGTTAGAGGGGGAAGATGTCGTAGCGAGGTGTCGGCGGAGCCGACCCGAGCTGCGACAGATGGGGGTAAACAGATATCGCGCAGGATAGCGTGTCACGCTATCCTGCGCGGATGCACGGCTCTCCGCGCCTCACGCCCGAGATATTGCTGCGCGCCTATGCGGAGGGCCTGTTTCCCATGGCCGAGCGGCGCGGCGACCCCACGCTCTACTGGGTGTCGCCGGAAAAGCGCGGCATCATTCCGCTGGATGGCTTTCATGTGCCGCGCCGCCTGGCCCGTACCGTGCGCGGCGGCACCTTCACCGTCACCTCCGACCGGGCCTTCCGCGCCGTGATGGAAGCCTGTGCCGCGCCCGGTCCGGGGCGGGAGGAAAGCTGGATCAATGGCGAGATCCTGCGCCTGTACACCGCGCTGCATCTTAGCGGCCACGCCCATTCCATCGAATGCTGGCAGAACGGCAGGCTGGTGGGCGGGCTTTATGGCGTCCGGCTGGGCGCAGCCTTTTTCGGGGAAAGCATGTTCTCCCGCGTGCGCGACGCCAGCAAAGTCGCGCTGGTGCATCTGGTCGAAGGCTTGACCCGCGGCGGCTTCATCCTCCTGGACACCCAGTTCATCACCGCGCATCTGGCCCGCTTCGGCGCCCTCGAAATCCCTCGCCAGCAATATCTGCGCAGATTGCACGACGCGCTCAACCGCGAAGCCGTTTGGCCGTTTTTTTAAAATTCATCTCCATGGGCGGCCTTGAGCCGCCCATCCAGAGCAGCAATCTCACGTACCTGGAATGTGGCCCTGGATGGCCGGGTCGAGCCCGGCCATGGAGAGAACTATTATTGCCCAGCACCCTCGGGCAGCGCCTGGATACCTTCCTTGTCGGAAGAGTCCGGCGCCGCGACCTTGGTTGTGGCCGCCGAGTTGTTCGACGCCACCGCCTGCGCCGGCGCGTTGTTGCAGCTGATCACCCACACGTCATAGAGCGGATGCTCCACCCCATTCAGGCCGGGGCTGGAGCCATACATCCAGCCGGAAAAGACCCGCCGCGCCGGCTGGTCGGGACGATGATCCTCGATCTGCACAAAGGCCGTGGTCTCCGGCGTCTCGCTCTGCGGCGTCGAATAGCAGAAGCGCGCCGTGATGGTCAGGGTGGCGAAACGCACCGGCTTGCCGATGGGCGCGGCGATGTTGGTGGGCCGGCCGGTGATCTTTTCCAGACCGCGCAGTTGAAGCTCGGTGCCACCCTTGGGCGCAACGGGCGCCACGGCTGCCGCGGCATCGGCGGCCGGCGCGGCCGGTTGGACAGCCGGGGCTGCCGGCGCCGGACCGGCTTTGGGAGCGCTCTGCGCGAAGGCGGCGGCGGCCAGCCCGAAGGGCAGAAGCGCCAGGAGAATCTTTCTCACGGCCCGGCTCCCGGGTCAGGCGCCTTGACCGGTCCTTGCGGCAAGGCGGCCGGCGGCTGGGTCGCTTGCGGTTGGGTTTGGGGGGCTTGCGGCGCGGCCGGCTTGGGCGCCGGCGCGCCGCTGCCGCCGGTGAAACGGTTCACCAGCCCCATCACGTCGATCGAGCCCTGTGCGTTCTCGAAGAAGGAGCCGGCGGCCATCATCTTGTCGTCGCCGCCCGGGGTGATTGAAAGATACTGGCCGCCCAGGAAGCCGGCCTGGGTCACCAGCACCGAGGAATCCACCGGCAGCTTGACGTCGTTGCGGATGCTCATATGCACCGTGACCAGGAAGGTCTTGGGATCCAGGGTCAGGTCGGTAACCGTGCCGATCTTGATCCCCGCGAGCCGCACATCGGTGCCGACCGAAAGACCATCCGCCTTGGGCAGCCGGGCATTGATCTCATAGCCCGACAGGCTGCCGGAGCCGGTGCGCAAATAAGCGAAGGCCAGAAAGCCCACCGCCACGGCTATCACCACCGCGCCGATCAGGGTCTCGGCGACATTGTTCTGCTGCATCACGCGGGTCGACATCGGTTAGTCGGGCTTCCAGGCCTGGTAGTCACCGGTCGCCGGGGGCCGCGCCCCGCCCTTGGCCAGGCTGCCGCTGGGACGATAGGCGTCCGGCGTGCCGGTCAGGTTGGGCAGATGGGGCTTTTCAAAGCCGCGCACCTTGAACGGCGCCTTGGTCGGCGGCTCGGCATAGGTGTGGTGCAGCCAGCCATGCCAGTCCGGCGGCACGCGGCTCGCCTCCACGGTGCCGTTGTAGATCACCCAGCGCCGGGAGCCGTCCGTGTTCTGGAAATAGCGGTTGCCGAACTGGTCGGTCCCCACCGGCTCGCCGCGCAATTTCGTCATCAGCCAAGTGCCCCAAGTGGCTGAATTCCACCAGGAAAAGATCATTTTGAAGAAAGGCATGGGCGGGGCTCGCGGATTCGCACGGACTATAGGACTCGGGCGCCGCTTTCGCCATGCCGCAAACGCGCAGGTTTTGGCGCTGGATCAGCGACTCGCCACTTATCCCCAAAACGCCCAAAGCCTTTCATCACGCTGTGATGAAACGAGGGCAAAAAATATTTCGGCGCCTTAATCTATCACCCGCTTGACTCGCGGCTTTTCCAAGGGTTCCGCACCACCACATATGGTGGATTAAGACTTCCCTAACCACTATCCGCTTGCACCCGCCGGACCCCCGTGTCCATACTTGGGGCCAGTCGCGGCTCGCGACCACCACATCTGGCGGACTGATTGGCCCCTTCGCGAAGGCACCCTTCGCGGACGGGAAACTGTCCTCCGGCGGGTGGCCGAAGGCGGCGGCGGGGCCATTCAGGATCGGGGACGTCGTCATGCGTATTCGCCGCCAATTCACGGTTGAAGGTCACTCGCCCTACGAGGCCATCGCCTTCCGGACCACATCCAGCGAGATCCGCAATCCCGACGGTTCCATCGTCTTCGCGCAGGAAGGCATCGAGGTTCCCGAGAGCTGGAGCCAGGTCGCCAGCGATGTGCTGGCGCAGAAATATTTCCGCAAGGCGGGGGTGCCCAAAACCCTGAAGCCGGTGCCGGAAGAAGGCGTGCCGGAATTCCTCTGGCGCAAGCAGGGGCCCAAGGAGGGCAAGGAAACCACCGGCGAACATTCCGCCAAGCAGGTCTTCGACCGGCTGGCCGGCACCTGGACCTATTGGGGCTGGAAGGGCGGCTATTTCGACTCCGAGGGCGATGCCCGCGCCTTCTATGACGAGCTCTGCCACATGATGGCGGCGCAGAAATGCGCGCCCAATTCGCCGCAATGGTTCAACACCGGCCTTCACTGGGCTTACGGCATCGATGGTCCCGGCCAGGGCCATTACTATGTGGACCACAAGACCGGGCGGCTGACCAAGTCGGCCTCGGCCTATGAGCATCCCCAGCCGCATGCCTGCTTCATCCAGAGCGTCAAGGACGACCTGGTCAATGAAGGCGGCATCATGGACCTCTGGACCCGGGAAGCCCGCCTCTTCAAATACGGCTCGGGCACTGGCACCAACTTCTCCCCGCTCAGGGGCGTCCACGAGAAGCTTTCGGGCGGCGGCCGTTCCTCCGGCCTGATGAGCTTTTTGAAGATCGGCGATCGCGCGGCGGGCGCCATTAAGTCGGGCGGCACCACCCGCCGCGCCGCCAAGATGGTGATCGTGGATATCGACCATCCCGACATCGAGGACTTCATCGACTGGAAGGTGATCGAGGAGCAGAAGGTCGCCGCGCTGGTGGCCGGCTCCAAGCTGACCGAGAAACACCTGAAGGCGGTGCTCAAGGCCTGCGTCAACTGCGAAGGCTCGGGCGGGGACTGCTATGACCCGCAGAAGAACCCGGCTCTGCGCCGCGAGATCAAAGCCGCGCGCAAGAGCATGATCCCGGACAATCTGATCGAGCGGGTGATCAGCTTCGCGCGCCAGGGCTTCAAGGACATCGAATTCCGCACCTATGACACGGACTGGGACAGCGAGGCTTACACCTCGGTCGCCGGCCAGAATTCCAACAACAGCGTGCGCGTCACCGACGAATTCCTGACGGCCGTGCTGGAAGACCGCGACTGGCACCTGACCTGGCGCGGCAACGGCAAGGTCGCGCGCACGGTGAAGGCGCGCGAATTATGGGAGAAAGTCTCCTACGCCGCCTGGGCCTGCGCCGATCCCGGCATCCAGTTCCACACCACCATCAATGACTGGCACACCTGCCCCGCTGGCGGCGAAATCCGCGCCTCCAATCCGTGCAGCGAATACATGTTCCTGGACGACACGGCCTGCAACCTGGCCTCGCTGAACCTGATGCAATTCAGGAAGGGTGATGGCGTCAAGATGTTCGACGTCGAGGCCTTCGAGCATGCCGTGCGCCTCTGGACCATCGTGCTGGAGATTTCGGTGCTGATGGCCCAGTTCCCCTCGCGCGAGATCGCCCAGCTTTCTTATGACTACCGCACCCTGGGCCTGGGCTATGCCAATATCGGCGGGCTGCTGATGTCAGCTGGCGTGCCGTACGATTCCCGCGAAGGCCGCGCCATCGCCGGCGCCGTTGCCGCGCTGATGACGGGCGTCTCCTACGCCACCAGCGCGGAGATGGCGGGCGAACTGGGCCCCTTCCCGGAATACGCCGCCAACAAGGAAGCGATGCTGCGCGTGGTGCGCAACCATCGCCGCGCCGCACATGGCGAAGCTGCCGGCTACGAGAAGCTTTCCGTCACGCCGGTCGCGCTAGACCTGAGGGCCATCCCGGAAATCGCCCTGGCCGACGCCGCCAGGCGGGCCTGGGACAACGCCCTCGATCTGGGCAAGAGCCACGGCTTCCGTAACGCCCAGGCGACCGTGATCGCGCCCACCGGCACCATCGGCCTGGTGATGGATTGCGACACGACAGGGGTGGAGCCCGACTTCGCGCTGGTCAAGTTCAAGACCCTGGCCGGCGGCGGTTATTTCAAGATCATCAACCGCTGCGTCCCCGAGGCCCTGGCCAATCTGGGCTATGGCCAGCAGGAGATCGACGCCATCGTCGCCTATGCCGTGGGCTACGGTACCTTGGAAGATTACCAGGGCCGCATCAATTACGACGCCTTGCGCGGCAAGGGCTTTGGCGATGAGCAGATCGGCCTGATCGAGGCAGATCTGGAATCGGCTTTCGACATCCGCTTCGTCTTCAACAAATACACGCTGGGCACGGAGTTCTGCACTGAGGTTCTGAAGCTGGATGCGGCCCAGCTCGATGCCCCCGACTTCGACATGCTGAAGGCGCTGGGCTTTTCCCGCGCCGATATCGATGCCGCCAACCTGCATGTCTGCGGCGCCATGACTTTGGAAGGCGCACCTTATCTGAAGGAACAGCATCTGCCGGTGTTCGACTGCGCCAATCCGTGCGGGCGCATCGGCAAGCGGGCGCTGAGCATGGAATCCCATATCCGCATGATGGCGGCGGTGCAGCCCTTCATTTCGGGCGCCATCTCCAAGACCATCAACATGGCCAATGGCGCCAAGGTCAGGGATTGCGGCGAGGCCTATATGCTGTCCTGGAAGCTGGGGCTGAAGGCCAATGCGCTTTATCGCGACGGCTCCAAGCTCAGCCAGCCGCTGGCGAGCCAGGTCTTCGCCTTCGCCGACGAGGAAGAAGACGATACCTTGCCCGAGACTGTCAGGCCGGCGGCGCAAACCGTCGTCACCGAGCGCATCGTCGAGCGGGTGATCGAAAAGATCCGCAGCCATGAGCGCGAGAAGCTGCCGCATCGGCGCAAGAGCTATACCCAGAAAGCCATCGTGGGCGGCCACAAGGTCTATCTGCATACCGGCGAATATGAAGACGGCCGGCTGGGCGAGATCTTCATCGACATGCACAAGGAAGGCGCCGCCTTCCGCAGTCTGATGAACAATTTCGCCATCGCCATCTCGGTGGGCCTGCAATATGGCGTGCCCCTGGAGGAATTCGTGGAGGCCTTCACCTTCACCCGCTTCGAGCCGGCGGGGCTGGTGATCGGCAACGACTCCATCAAGAACGCCACCAGCGTGCTGGACTACATCTTCCGCGAGCTGGCGATCTCCTATCTGGGCCGCACCGATCTTGCCCATGTCGCGCCCCCCGCGGACGAAGACCTTGGCCGCGGCGATGGCCCGGCCGAGAGGGTGATCGCCAAGGTGGCTTCCACCGGTTATCTCCGTGGCGGCCGGCCCATGACCCTGGTCAAGGGCGGCGCCGCGCCCAAGATGATGGCAGAAGAGGAAGACGAGCATTTCGGCCGCCTGGAAGCCCATAACGACAGTGAGACCTTGGACCTGTCGGACATCCGCGCCGGGGTCGAAGCCACGCTCAGCACGGTGAGCGCGCAGGTGGCGACCCTGGAAGCGGCCTTGATACGGTCGCCGGCCACTTCATCGCCGGCAGCGGGGGCCAACCGCGCGGTGCGCGCGGCCGAGGCGCGGCTCAAGGGCTTTGAAGGCGACAGCTGCGGGGCTTGCGGCAACTTCACCCTGGTGCGCAACGGCACCTGCATGAAGTGCAACACCTGCGGTTCTACCAGCGGCTGTTCCTGAATTTTTGAAGGATTAGGCGGGGCTGTCACAGGGCGCGGGAGCAATGGCCTCCGCGCCCTGTTCTTTAAGAAGCCCGTTTCAAATCGGCGCGCATCCAGTCCCGGGTCTCGGCGTCGAGGGCGGCTTCTTCCAGCTCAGAGGCCACGCCTTCCAATTTGCGGCGGTAAAACCGGAAATTCGTCTCGGCGGCAAGCTCCCGGAAGCGCCCTGCCAGGGAGCGCAATTCCACTGCGTTACAGGGTCCCTGCCCAATCATGCGCTGAGAACGCATCATGTGTTTAACCGGTTCCACCGCCGGTTGCGCAACACTTTGGTAACCATGAGCGGCAACCGTTCGGTAAAGCGTGGCGCGCCAAGCTCTCCGGATGCGCGCCCTCCTCGCCGCCCTGCTTCTGGCTTTCGCTGGATTTCCCGCTGCTCCAAGCCTGGCGGCCGATCCCGCCGCAGTGGCGAAGATCCATGGCGGCATCGTGGACTGCGTCGGCTGCAACCTGTCGGGCGCCGATCTCACCAACACCTGCGTCAAGGAGCACGATCTTCACGGCGCCAATTTCGACGGCGCCAACGCCACCTTGATGTGCATGTCCTTCGCCAACTTCACCAAGGCCAGCTTCCGGGGCACCGAACTTTCCGGCGCCAACCTGGCGGGCGCCAGGATGGACGGCGCCGATCTGACCGGCGCCAAGACGTCCATCACCTCTTTCCTGGGGACCGACCTGACCAAGGTGAAGGGCCTGACCCAGAAGCAGCTGGACGTGGCCTGCGGCGACGCGAAAACGAAATTGCCACCAGGGCTAAAGGTTCACACCTGTAAGTAAATTGTCATGCCCGCGCACGCGGGCATCCAACTTCCTTTCTCGGAAAAAGTTGGATTCCCGCTTTCGCGGGAATGACAATGAGATTTATTCCGCTGCCGCCTTGAGCGGATCGGGCCTCCAACGCAGCACCGGCTTTCTCGCGGCTGCCGTCTCGTCCAGGCGGCGGCGTGGGGCCAAACGAGGTGCACCGGCAAAGCGCTCGGTCTTCTTCTCCTGCGCTTCGGTTGCCAGTGTGCGCAGGACATGAATGAAGCGGTCCAGCGACTCCTTGGATTCCGATTCCGTGGGCTCGATCAGCATCGCGCCATGCACCACCAGCGGGAAATACATGGTCATGGGGTGATAGCCCTCGTCGATCATCGCCTTGGCGAAATCGAGCGTGGTGACGCCGGTGCCTTCCAGGAAGCTGTCGTCGAATAGCGCCTCGTGCATGCAGGGGCCCTCGCCGAAGGGCGCACTCATCACATCCTTGAGCGAGGCCAGGATGTAATTGGCCGATAGCACCGCATCTTCCGAAGCCTGGCGCACACCGTCGCGGCCATGACTGAGCATATAAGTCAGCGCCCGCACGAACATCCCCATCTGGCCATGGAAGGCGCACATGCGGCCGAAGGGCTTTTGGCCTTCCGGCGCGGCATTCACGTCTTCGATCAGGCGGAAGGACTTGCCGTCCGCCACCAGCAGCGGGATCGGCGCGAACGGCGCCAGCCGCTCCGACAGCACCACGGGACCCGCGCCCGGCCCGCCACCGCCATGCGGCGTGGAGAAGGTCTTGTGCAGATTGATGTGCATGGCGTCCACGCCCAGATCGCCAGGCCGCACCTTGCCAGCGATGGCGTTGAAGTTGGCGCCGTCGCAATAGAAATAGGCGCCGGCCGCATGCACCGCATCGGCGATCTCCTTCACTTCGCCTTCGAACAACCCGCAGGTGTTGGGATTGGTCAGCATGATCGCCGCTACGTCCGGACCCAGCTTGGCCTTCAGCGCCTCGGCATCCACATGCCCGTTGGGCTTGGCGGGTACTTCGTCCACGGTGAAGCCGGCAAAGGCGGCTGTGGCGGGATTGGTGCCATGGGCGGATTCCGGCACCAGAATGCGCGGCCGCGTCTCGCCCCGCGCCGCGATGGCGGCACGGATGGCCAGGAGGCCGCAGAGTTCGCCATGGGCGCCGGCCTTGGGCGACATGGCCACCGCCGGCATGCCGGTCAGGGTGGTGAGCCAGTTCATCAATTGCGAGATCAGCTCCAGCGCGCCCTGGGTGACGGACTGCGGCGCCAGCGGATGCAGGTCGCCGAAGCCCGGCAGCCGCGCCATCTTCTCGTTCAGGCGCGGATTGTGCTTCATGGTGCAGGAGCCCAGCGGATAAAGCCCGCTGTCGATGGCGTAGTTCATGCGTGACAGCCGCACATAATGGCGCACCACTTCCGGCTCGCTGAGGCCCGGCAGGCCGATTGGACCGCTGCGGCGCATGCCGCCCAGCTTGTCATCGCCGACCTTCACATCGGGCACGTCCACGCCAACGGCGCCATGGCCCAATTCGAAGATCAGCGCCTCTTCATGGTCGAGCCCGCGGTCACCGGAAATGGTGGCCAGTTCTTCCGGCGAATGAGTTCCAGGAGCCACCGTATGGCGGCGGGTTTCGGACGGCGCCGTGGGACGGCCCTGATTGTTCATGCTCATTAGAGAACCTCCTGCAGCGCCGTGGTCAGGGCCGCGAAGTCGTCATCGGTATTGGTTTCGGTCGCCGCCAGGATCAGCAGGTTTTCCACGTTCCTGTCGCACGGCAACAGACGCGAAGCCGGCACGCCGGCGACCACGCCCCTGGCGGCCAATGCGTTCACCACCGGCGCGGCAGGCTTGGGCAGCCGAATCGTGAGTTCATTAAAGAAAGCGGGCGTAACCACCTCCACGCCCGGTACAGCAGCCAGCCTGCCGGCCAGGGCCACAGCCTTGGCATGGTTGAGACGCGCCAGCCGCGTCAGCCCTTCTTCACCCAGCAGTGACAGATGGATGGTGAAGGCCAGCGTGCAGAGGCCGCTGTTGGTGCAGATATTGCTGGTCGCCTTCTCGCGGCGGATATGCTGCTCGCGGGTCGAAAGCGTCAGCACATAGCCGCGCCGGCCTTCGGCATCCACCGTCTCGCCGCATAGCCGGCCAGGCATCTGGCGCAGGAATTTCTCGCGCGTGGCGAACAGGCCGACATACGGCCCGCCGAAATTCAGGCCATTGCCGATCGACTGACCTTCCGCCGCCACGATGTCCGCGCCTTGCGCGCCCGGCGGCTCCAAGAGGCCTAGCGACACCACTTCCGTCACCACCGCGATCAGCAGCGCGCCCTTGGCATGGGCGGCTTCGGCGATGGGCCGCAAATTACGGATCAGGCCGAAAACATCCGGCGACTGCACCACCACACAGGCGGTCTCGTCATCGATCAGGCCGGCCAGGTCTTCGGCTTCGCCCGGCTTGACGGCCCCTCGCTCCATCGGCCCGAACAGGCCGGCCACGGTCTCCACCGTCTCGGCATAGTGCGGATGCAGGCCACCCGACAGAATGGCCTTGCCGCGCTTGGTCACGCGCTGGGCCATCAGCACCGCTTCGGCGGTGGCGGTCGAGCCGTCATAGAGCGAGGCGTTGGCCACCTCCATGCCGGTGAGCAGCGCCACTTGGGTCTGGAATTCGAACAGATACTGCAGGGTGCCCTGCGCGATTTCCGGCTGATAGGGCGTGTAGCTGGTAAGGAATTCCGAGCGCTGGATCAGATGATCCACCGAAGCGGGGACATGATGCTTGTAGGCCCCTGCGCCGCAGAAGAAGGGCGCGGCGCCGGCCGCGGTGTTTTTCGCCGCCAGCTTCGCCAGCGCCCGCTCGACCTCCATCTCGCCCTGCGTGTCCGGCAGATTGAAGACCGACAGCGGCGCCAGCGCCGGCTTGGGCACATCGCGGAACAGGGCATCGATATCGGACGCGCCGATCTTCGCCAGCATAGCGCGGCGGTCGTCTGGGGTTAAAGGAAGGTAGCGCATTAGAGCCTCTTATTGTCATGGCCCGGCAAGTCCGGGCCATCCAGCTGACATCTGCGAGATGTCAAAAAAGAATTCGATATTTCGTTCTGCTTTTGCATTTCCATTTTCACCTGGATGGCCCGCACTCCGGCGGGCCATGACAGTTGGGGGTTAAAGACTCTCCACGAACTTCGCGTAAGCAGCGCTGTCCATCAGCTTGGTGAATTCGGCTTTGTCGCTGAGTTTCATCTTGAAGAACCAGCCCGCGCCTTCCGGGTCCTCGTTCACCTTGGAGGGTTCTTTTTCCAGATCGCTGTTAGCGTCGGTGACGGTGCCGCCGGCGGGCGCATAGATGTCGCTGGCGGCCTTGACGCTTTCCACCACCGCGGCTGCACCACCGGCCTTCACGGTCTTGCCGCTGGCGGGCAGTTCCACGAACACAACGTCGCCCAGACTTTCGGCGGCATATTTGGTGATGCCGACCGTGGCTTCCTCGCCGTCGAGGCGGATCCATTCATGCTGGTCGGTGTAGCGGACTTCGGACATGGGACGGCTCCTAGCGGCGGTAACGGTTGGGAACGAAGGGGGTGGGCGCGATACGGGCGGGCAAGGCCTTGCCGCGCACCATCAGGTCGATCTCGGTGCCGTTGGCGGCAAACCCGCTTTCGACATAGCCCATGGCGACGGGCGCATTCAGGCTGGGGCCGAAGCCGCCGGATGTGACCTTGCCGATAATGCGCCCCTGTTTGTCGGCGATCTCCGCGCCTTCGCGGGCCGGCGCGCGGCCTTCCGGCAATATGCCGACGCGCTTGACGGCGGGCGCACCGTTCAAGGTCGCGGCGGCGCCGGGAAAATCCTTGGCTTCCTTGCGGCGCTTGCCGATAGACCACATCAGCGCGGCTTCCGCCGGGTTGCGGGTCTCGTCTATGTCGTGGCCATAAAGGCAGAGCCCGGCCTCCAGCCTCAGGGAATCGCGGGCGCCAAGGCCGATCGGCAGCACATCGGGATCGGCCAGCAGCGCGCGCGCGACGTCCTCGGCATCGGCGCCTTCCAGCGAAATCTCGAACCCGTCCTCGCCGGTATAGCCGGTGCGGCTGACGATGGCAGGCGCGCCGGCAACGGTGGCGCGGCGCACTTGCATGAAGGTCAGTTCGGAAATGCCCGGCGACAATTTCTCCAGCGCGCCTGCGGCCGCGGGACCCTGTAGCGCCAGCAGGGCGCGATCCGGGCGCGGTGTCAGGGTGGCGGCGCCCTTCAGCTTCTCCGCGATATAGGCGAAGTCGCCTTCCTTGGTGCCAGCATTGACCACCAGATAGAGGTCCTTCTCGCCGGCCAGGCGCGAGAACATGAAATCGTCCTTGATGGTGCCGGCATCGGTGAGCAGCAA
>Ga0310811_10009779_pt1 | contig 12399 bp, 12 predicted proteins | sample YCmetagenome_FD_207642 | JGI IMG/M metagenome (GOLD analysis project Ga0310811, IMG submission 207642) | Soil microbial communities from experimental microcosm in Duke University, North Carolina, United States - YC | ecosystem: Engineered > Artificial ecosystem > Soil microcosm > Unclassified ... | reverse complement strand
AAGCTCAAGCTCGATCTCTATTATCCGAAAAGCCCGCCACCGCGAAATGGATATCCGTTGATCATCTGCATTCATGGCGGCGGGTGGATGATCGGCAATCGGAGCAAGGACTTCTTCCTCCGCAATTTGACCAAAGACGGAGTCGCGCTCGCCCGCATCGACTATCGCCTGAGCGGCACGGCGAAATATCCCGCACAAATCGACGACGTTCGCAACGCGCTAGCCTGGCTCCTCAAGAATGCGCCCGTCCTGCAACTGGATGCGAATCGCATTGGCGTCTTTGGCGTGTCCGCGGGTGGCCATCTCGCCCTGCTCCTTGGACTTTCACAACCCGAGTCATCCCGATCCATCAAGGCGATCTGCGCGCTTTACCCGCCGACCGATCTGATCGGGATCGTCCCTCCGGAGAAGAGAGATCGCCGCCATAACGCCGTTGCCGCTTTCCTCGGTGCCCCCGTTTCAGAACGCCTCGCTTTGGCGCACGCGGCCAGCCCAATGACCTACGTGAACCCAAAGGCGCCGCCGGTGCTGCTGATCCATGGAGACAGGGATCGTCTCGTTCCGATTGAGCAGAGCCGGATGATGGATGCGGCTTTGAGGAAAGCCGGCGCGGAGTCGACCCTTATCGTTTGCCCCGGCCGAGGTCATGGCTTTTCCCTGCGGCGTGAAATCCTTGCTGAAGTGGCGGATTTTTTTGCTCGGAGCCTAGGAGTCTGTTCGAAGAATCAAGGTTGAGGAGATGGCTAAGCTTGGGGCGTGATAGCCATGTCTTCGCGGAGCCACGCCGTTGAAAAAAGTCGGCTCATCGGGAGATTCGCCCTCCCATTTGACGAAGGTCCCGCGGGTCGCGGGACCTTTTTGGGTTCGAGCGTTAATGCTGGATCGGAGCCGCATGTGTTGCTGAGGTTTCATGCGTCAGGCTTTGGACGGAGCGTTTTCCGGACCCGCTAAAAGTCCGGACGTCGCGGAGCGACGTCCCTACCCTCAAGGGGGATGGCGCTCAGCGCCTTGCTCGCCGCCGAGGCTTGGATGTTTCGCATCAGGCTCCATCGTCTTCGATTTTCGGACGGGCTTTGAATGACGTGCCTAGCCGTTCTCGTTTGGCTTGAGGGTGAGATCCGGGGCGACCTCGGGAGTCGCGGCTGGAGTGGCCCGGGCGCGACGACGGGGCGCAGGGGGTGCGAAAGCATAGCCAATCGCACTGACGTGGCTGTTGATGCGCCGGAAGCCGTCGAGCAGATCGAGAAAATAGGCGCTTGCCGCCAACTGACTCCCCCCGCTGCTTCCCAGGCGGGCGTAGTGATCCCGTTGCGCCGAGCGGCACCACTCGTTGAGAGTCTCCTTGCCCGCGAGGAACGCCTTCGCCTGGGTGGAGCCTCGATTGTTCAGCAGGGAGATCGCAACGTTGAAGCGGGCGAGCACTTTCTCGTGCAGCTCCTGAAGCGCAAAGAAGTCGGGATCGGGCAGGAAAGTCCCGTCCGCCGCCTGCTTGCGAAGCAGGTCGCAGAGGCTCTTCTCGATCAGATCACCGACGGATTCGAGCTCGTTGGAGAAAGTAAACAGCGCGAGCTGCCAGCGCTTTTCCTCCTCGCTCAACCCTTCCTGGATGCGGCTGAGGTAGTCCTTGATCCCCCGGTAGGACGTGTCCACACGGTCGTCCTCCTGCTGCACACGGCTCATGAGCATGAGGTCGCGCGTGGAATAGCCTTTCCAGAAATATTGCAGCATCGCCTTCACGCCGTCGGCCATGACGAGGGTCTCGCGGGTGGCATTGGCCAGCGCAAGCGAAGGACTCTCCAACGCCTGAGGATCGAGATAGGTCGTCGCCGCGGGCAGACCGGTCCCGGTTTCTCCCGGGACGATCATGATCTCGGCCAGCCGCGTAAGCGGGCCGATCAAAGAAACACCGATGAGTCCGGCGAGGAGATTGAACCCGGTGTGAAACATGGCCAGCTCGCGCGAGGGCGAGCCGGGGATGGCCTGGATCAAATAGTCCGAGAGCGCAGGCGCCAGAAGCAGGGGCAAAGCCACTCCCGCACGCACGACAAGGTTTGCCATCGCCAGGCGCCGCCCCTCGATCGTGCCCCAGCCGGCGGCGAAGCTCGTCAGCGAGATGCCGATATTCGTACCCAGCACCCAGGGAATGAGGAGGTCCGGCCCAAAAAGCCCGCCCGAGCTCATCGCGATGGCGAAGCCAATGCTCGCGGTGGAGCTCTGAACGCAAATGGTGAGACCGGCCACGAAGATGAAAGTGAGCAAGGGATGCCCCTCGAAAAGACGGATCCAATCCGCGCTGGAGGGGTTCGTGCCGATGGCGGAGGCGCCGCTCCCGATCAGCTGCATGGCGAGAAAGACAAACCCGAGCGCAAGGAGACATTGCCCGATGCCGCGGAGGACCTCCCGTCGGAGGAACTGAAACCCAATGACCCCGAGCACGATGAACATCGCGGCCAGATCCTGCGCATGAAAGGCGATGAGCTGCACCATCACCGTCATGCCCACATTCGCACCCAACAGGACCGCGAGCATGCGCTGGGTGGTGAGCTGCCCGCGATTCATCATCTGGAGGGTGATGAGCGAAAGCGCGGTCGAGGAGGGCGCGAGCGTACCGACGACCACGCCGGCGCCGAAGGCCTTCCACCGCCGCTCGGTCATCCGCGAGATCCACGCCACGAGCCGCCCGCCAAAGAGCCGATCCAGCCCCTTGCGCAGGAAACGGATGCCGAAGAGGATCAGCGCCACTCCGCCGGCGATCTGCAACTCAACCGTCATGTCACGAACGCGATTGTGACGATTCCGTCACACTCCCTCCCCGTTCGATTCCCCTCATTCCCCAAGGCAGGTTCAGGCCGCGAGGCGCTCGTCCGGAGCGGCAATCTCGCGGAAGCGGAAGCGCTCGTGATATCGGCCGCCGTTGTGCTTGCGGCAGCACTTGATGCAGGCGACGCGGGATTTCACCCGACGCACGCGGGCGAGGATGGTCCGGCACTCCGGGCACTGATAAAAATGACGGCGGGCCAGGCGGCGCGCCTTGAAGGGCAGGTCGTGGCAGCGCTTCTCGTCCGGGATGCCGAGGTCGGCGCAGGCTTCCAGCCATTCCGCACCGTGGGCGGCAATGCGGCGGCGGCCAGCGCGAGCCTGGGCCACGAGATGCGCGAGCTCATGGCGGAGCGTACGCTGCACCTCGGCAGCGGAAATCTCGATCAACTTCGGGTTGAGGATGACCTTCTTCGTGCGATAGCAGGCGAGACCGGCGGTGGTGCGCATGCGGGGGTTCCACGAAACGGTCACGGCATCGGCGAGCTGCCGGCAGCCCACCTGACGGACGAGAACACGAGCCACCTCCTCGAGAATGGGATCCCGACGCAAGCTGGTCGCGGCACGACGCGGCTCCCGCTCCGGTTTATCAGCACGCGGCAGGAGGTTGATCTGTCGAAGCAGGTCACGTCCGAAATTGAAAGCAAGCTGGCGTGGAGAATTTCTCATGAGTCGAGAGTCAAATTTTGGCGTTCGAGCACGCTCGTAAGCGCGGTCAACGCGGCTTCAATGTCGGCGCCAATGGTAGGTTTGCCCAGTGAAAATCTTACGGTCGCCTGGGCAACCGCGGGAGGAACCCCCATGGCGAGCAGGACGTGCGAAGGCTGGACCGAACCGACCATGCAGGCCGATCCGCTGGAAGCGCTCACCCCCTCCATATCGAGACCGATCAGGAGAGTCTCTCCATCCGCCCCCGGGAAGCTGACGTTCAACGTGTTAGCCAGGGTTAACTCCTCATGGCCGTTGCGAATGGCCATTGGAAATTCCGTGCGGATTCCCTCCCAAAGCCAGTCCCGGAGCTCGCGCTCACGATCCTGCTCGGCGTAGAGCCCCTCCTGCACCGCCTCCGCGGCAGCGGCCAGACCGGCAATGCCGGCGACGTTTTCCGTACCGGGGCGGCGCTGGTTTTCGTGTGCCCCACCATGGTGCAAGGTTACCAGCGATTCGCCGGCACGCAAAAACAAGACTCCAACTCCTTTGGGACCATAAAATTTGTGAGCCGCGATTGACATAGCCGCGATCCCCATCTCGTGCGGCAACACGGTGTCCTTGCCGAAAGATTGCACCATGTCGCTATGGAAGAGCACATTGCGTTCCCGGCAGATCGAGGCGACTTCCACGATCGGCTGCAGGGTGCCGGTCTCGTTATTGGCGGACATGAGAGAAGCCATGGTGGTGTCGGCGCGGATTGCCGCCTGGAATTCGTCGGGGTCAACCCGACCGGTCGCATCTACTGGCAGGACGGTGACGTCGAAGCCATGGCGGGTGCGTAAAAATTCCGTCGCATGCAGCACGGCGTGGTGCTCGGCCGCCGCGGTGATGATGTGCCGCCCGGCACCGGCCCGCGCCAGCGCGAGGCCAATAATCCCCAGATTCACGGACTCCGTGCCACCGCCGGTGAAAATGATCTCGTGGGGCCGCACCCGCAGGAGCGCCGCCACGCGGTCGCGAGCGTCGTCGATCGCGGCCCGGGCCCGACGGCCGGGACCGTGGATGCTCGAAGCATTGCCAAACTCTCCCCGGAAGAAGGGCAGCATCGCCTCCAGCGCCTCCGGAGCGAGCGGAGTGGTGGCGTTGTGGTCTAGATAACCCATGATAAGGCGTCCGAAACCTTCTCGCGCTTGTCGAGAATCTGCAACCGCGCCTGCTTCTCATCGTAGAAGACCAGGGAGCGCGGGGGAACGCTGTGGGTGAGGAAAACATTCGCGCCGATCGTGCTCTCCGCCCCGATGATCGTATCGGCCCCCATGATGGTGGTACCGGCGTAGATAGTGACGCCATTCTCGATCGTGGGATGGCGGCGCTGGCCACGAAGGGACTGCCCGCCCGCGAGCGAGCGGCCGATGAGAGCGACCCCCTGGTAGAGCTTCACCCGCTTGCCGATGATGCTGGTCTCACCAATGACCACGCCCGTGCCGTGGTCGATGAAGAAATGATCGCCGATCTGCGCCCCGGGGTGGATGTCGATGCCCGTCCGCGCATGAGCCCACTCGGTCATCATGCGCGGCAGCAGCGGCACATCAACCTTGTAGAGGCGATGGGCCAGCCGCTGGATGGCGATCGTCTCGACGAAGGGGTAGGAAAGCACGATCTCCTCGCTGCTCAATGCGGCAGGATCGCCCTCGAAGGCGGCCTGGATATCGGTGCTCAACACCTCGCGCACCTCCGGCAGAGACGCGAGAAATCCCTCCAGCACCTCACCGGCGCGGGAACGCGGGCACTCCGGCTCCGTCGTCCGCAGGCTGCGGCAGATCTGGTCGTCCAGCCGGCTGGCCAGGCTCGCGATACGGGTCTCGGTCAGGGTGGCCAGGAAATCGCCATGGATCGGCTCCTCGTCGTGAAAGCCGGGAAAAAGCAATTGCAGCAAATCCTCGCAGATGGCGCCGATCGCCCGGGTCGAAGGCAGATTGAGCCCGTCGGTATTATTCAAGCCGCCGACCGTCGCATAAGAAGCGAGCAGATCGTCGACCACATGCTGGAGATTGCGTTCCATGTAAACGGACAAATTACGGACCGGCGCCCGGCCTTGTCGAGTGTGCGACTGTTCGAAGATCGGCATCATCCGTACCAGCATTCCAAAACAGCATGTGATTTGCAGGCCACTCCAGGCCGGGAATCTCGATCTTTTCTTGCGACGAAGCGGCCACCCTGCCACGCTGTCGCGATCCACAGCCGAAAGAGAGACCCATATGTCTGAAAGCACTCCCGAATCGAATATCGCCGGTGAAAAACTCGAAAGCGGCGCGGCCCACGCCAAAGCTGCCCTGGATGAGACCGCCAACGCGGCCAAGGACGTCTACGAAGCCGGCAAGAAGCGCGCCCAGAGCGCCATCTCCTCGAGCAAGGAACACCTGACCCACGCCGCAAAGGATCTCAGCGACGCGGCCAACGCCAAATATCAGGATCTGCGCAGCCAGGCCTCCCAGAAAGCGGAACAGTACAAAGGCCGCGCCCAGGAAGCCTACAGCACCGCCGCGAGCAAGGCCGAAGGCCTGCAGGGCGAAGCCGAGCAATACATCCGCGACAATCCGCTCCAGGCCATCGGCATCGCCGCCGGGGTGGGCTTTGTCCTCGGGTTGATCATGCGGCGCTAAGCTGCCTGCGTAATTTCCAGCCCGGATGACCGCTTCCAACGCCGCCTCCGGGCCTTCCGCATCTCCTCAAACAGGCATCACGGCGGAGGCTCTTCGACTTTTCGGCTCACTGACCAGGCACGTGCAGGCGCTCGTCGCCCTCGCCGGCGTGGAGGGCCGGGAAGCGGTGGCGCTCTATGTGCGGCTTGCGATCGTACTCGGGGCGGCATTGTTCCTGGCCGCCTTCGGCTACATCTTCATGATTCTCTTCGTAGCGTTCGCGGTGTCCTACTTTTTCCACGTCGAGTGGCTCTGGATTTCCCTGGGGCTGGCTATCCTGCACCTGCTCGGGGCACTGATCGGCGGGCTCTACCTGAAGAAACATTTCCGCACGCCCGTTTTCCGGGCCACGGCGGAGGAAATCCGAAAAGACGCGGCCGCGCTTCGCAGCGGGTCGGTCCCCTTGATGTGAAGACGATCGACGACATCCGCCTCGAGATCGACGCGAGCCGCCGCGCCATCCGCACCGATTACGCCGCGCTGCGGGGTGAACTCGACTTCGCGGCCAAGGCAAAGCGCGTGATCGCGAAGCGCCCATTGCCCTGGCTCGGAGGGGCCGCCTTCCTGGGGTTCCTGCTTTCCGGCCGAAAGAAGGTCAAAGTCTACGAGACCAAAGGCGGGAAGGCCAAAGCCACGGTCAAATCCGCGAAAGGCATCACCGTGCTCAGCGTCCTGCTCGGGGCGGCGCGTTTGATTTTTCCTTTGGTCCGGCCGCAGCTCACCGCCCTCGCCCTCAGCAAGCTTACGGAACTGAGCGGGCGATTTTCCCGCTAGGCTCGCGGAGCGCGGGGATACTCTGCAATTGCGGACGATAGCCGGCCAGCCAGGCCGGCTTCCAATAGAGGAGGAACGGCCTGTCGTCCGGGATTTCCAAGGTCTGTCTGCCGGGATCGGTGATCGACACCGTCCGGACGGGAATCGATCCCCCAGCCAAAAGGAGATAGTCGCCAGCGGCGGGGGCATTCACACTCGCCACCCTCGGTCCCAACTGCGCCCGGCGCTCCAGCACACTGCCGGCGACCCGCAATCTCCCCCGGCCTGCCGGGACGTAACTGTCCTTGAGAAATTTGCGCATCTCCGGCGGCAGACCGGCGCCATTCGAGATGACGACGGCCGTGCCGGCCATGGAGAGCGCCTCCGGGCGTTCCTTCGCGAGCCGCCCGCTCGCCATGCCACGCGTCGTCGCAAGCACGTAGGCGAGGTAAATCGGCCGCGGGCGGAAGATCGTCTCGCCCTTGAGGTCGAGCAGCGTCTCGCCGGTCTTCGAGAGGGCGAGGGTATCGTTCAACAGCTCGCGCTGATCGGCCAGCCCGTCCTCCCACGGAGCTCCCTCTACGACCTGATGCGCCAGCAGCACCGCACAGGCCGCTCCCTCCAGCCATGGGACGCGCCGAGGACGCCGGAACCGCAACTCGCCGACGGCAGTCAAAATGAGCAGCGGATAGGCCGGCAGGAAGGTCTGTTTCTTGAGCGTGGGGCTGAACCCGATCACGAGCAGCGCATAGAAAGCCGCCGTCAAGAAAACCGCGGTGCGATTGCCCCCGGCGCAGCACCGCATGGTCCAGCCAACCGCCACGGCCAGCAGCATCCCGCCGCAGGCGAGGAGCACCCGCCACACTTGCGGAGATTCCGGCTGATTAACCGTGAAAAGGCAGTAGCGCATGGCCTCGAGCGCGTGGTGGCTGGCAAACCACGCCAGGAAAAGAGAGGGCACGATCGCAAAGCCAATCGCCCCGGAGAGGCCGCATTTTGCGATCCGGCCGATCGGATAGCGGCTCCGAAAATCGGCCGATAGAATCCAGGCTCCCGCCCAGCCGAGGCCGAGGCCGGCGAGGAGAAAAGAAGTTTTCACCGAGATCATCGCCGCCGTGCCGAGCAGGAATCCCGCGAGGAAAAAAGTCCGCCAGCCCGGGGTATGCAACAGGACGATCAGGCTGCCGAACCAGCAGAGCGTCCAGAGTACATCCGGGCGGAACTCCAAGGTCTTCAGGGACCAGTCCGCCAGCGCGAGCGCAAGGGCGACGGTCCAGAGAGCGACGGCACGGTCGTAGAGCCGGACCGCGAGCACATAGAGCAGGCCGAGCAGCCCGAAACTGATCGGGATCTGCGCAAGCCGCGCAAGCAGAACGACATCGGGCGTCTCACCCACGAGCCAGGCAAAGGGCAGAAAGAGCCAGTGGAAGAACGGCGTGTGGTTGTCGAAGACGTCCCGATAAGGCACCGCTCCGCGCAGCCATTCGTAGATGACGTGCAGATGCTGCGCCTCGTCGGAGTCCACCGCATGCCGGAAAAGAAAGAGCGCGTGCAGGGCGAGCAACCCGATAACCAGCGCCAGAGGCACCCCGCGATCCACGCCTCGCAGGGCTGCAACTGTCCGTGGCTCAGAGGGTTTCATCAAGCAGTGAGGAATGCCATGATCAGGCCCCCAATGGCAAGAGGTTCGCCCTTTGCTTGACGATGCGGCTCGCGCACAGTATCAGGCCCAATTCGCATGACATTTGCTTCTCAGGTCCACCGCATGCACGGTGCGTGGAAAATCATTTGTTCCCTCCGTTAACCCCATCTTAGTTTAAGCCCCCGTGAGCGACACTCCTTCACCAGACAGCACCACCTCCTCCACCGTCGAAGTCACACAGGAAGGCCATCCATTACTGGCGCACGTCGACATGTACCTTGCCGTGGGCAAGGAACACGATGCCTCCGATATTCACCTGAGCGTGAATTCACCGCCGATGTGGCGCCGATTCGGCGTGCTCCAGCCGATCTGGAACGACGCCCCGCCGCTCAGCGCGCAGGATACCGAGAAACTCGCCATGGGCTTCCTGACGTCGGCGCAGAAGCACCACCTCACCGACCAGGGTGACGTCGACTTCGCCTACGCGAACGACCTCGGCCGTTTCCGTACCAGCGTCGTGCGCCAGCGCCTCGGCTTCGACCTCGTCTTCCGTATCATCTCGACGAACCTGCGCTCGATGGACGATCTGGGCCTGCCGCAGGTGCTGAAGCTGCTCACGCAATATCACAACGGCCTGGTACTGGTCACCGGAGCGGTCGGCAGCGGCAAGTCGACCACGCTCGCCGCACTCGTGAACGAGATCAACGGAGCCCGGCACGACCATATCATCACGCTCGAGGACCCGATCGAATACCTGATCCCCTCGCGCGGCTGCCACGTCACGCAGCGCGAAGTCCACACCCACACCAAGTCGTTCGCCAACGCGCTGCGCGGCGCCCTGCGCGAAGATCCGGACGTGATCATGGTCGGTGAAATGCGTGACCTGGAGACGATCTCGCTCGCCATCACCGCATCGGAGACCGGTCACCTCGTGCTCGGCACGCTGCACACGGCGAATGCCGCACGCACGCTGGATCGCGTACTGGACGTTTTCCCGGTCGATCAGCGCGAGCAAATCCGCATCATGGTCAGCGAGTCCCTGCGCGGCATCATTTCCCAGCAGCTCGTCCCACGCGCCGACAACAAGGGCCGTGCGCTGGCGATGGAGATCCTCATGAACACGCCTGCGGTCGCGAATATCATCCGCGAGGCCAAGACCTTCATGCTCCCGAGCGTCATCCAGACGGGAAGGCGCCTGGGCATGCAGCAGATGGATGACTCCCTGATCGAGCTCTACCAGGCCGGCATCATCACCGGCGAGGAAGCTCTCGCCCGCGCAGAACAGAAACCGCTCATGCGCCAGATCACCGGCCTCGAATAATTTCCCTCCCTCCCCATGGCTTACATCGACCAGTTTTTCAAAGTCCTCATCGAAGCCGGCGCCTCGGATCTTCACCTTGCCGAGGGACAGCCGCCGAAAATCCGCCGCCACGGCGAGATCGTCCCCATCCGCGAGGAAGTGCTCAGCCGCGACGAAGTCTCCTTCATGCTGAGCGAGATCTGCTCGCCCAAAAAGTGGGAACAGTTCGAGCAGACAGGCGACCTCGACTTCGCCTACGAGATGGATGAGGACTCGCGCTTCCGCTGCAACTTCCTGAAACAGGCCAGCGGCTACGGCGCGGTCTTCCGTCTCATTCCAACGAAGATCGCCACTCTCGAGCAGCTCAAGGTGCCGCAGGTCATCAAGGAATTCGGAAAAATGCGCTCCGGCCTGGTGCTGGTCACCGGCCCAACCGGCTCCGGCAAAAGCACGACCCTGGCCGCGCTCATCGACTACATCAACACGAACTTCGCCCGCCACATCATCACGGTGGAGGAGCCGATCGAGTTCGTGCATCGCAACAAGACGAGCATCATCACCCAACGTGAAGTGCCCGAGCATGCCAGCACCTTCCCGATCGGTCTGAAAGCCGCCCTCCGCGAGGACGCGGATATCGTCCTCGTCGGTGAAATGCGCGATCTCGAGACGATTTCACTCGCCCTGACCGCAGCCGAGACCGGCCTGCTCGTCTTTGGCACACTGCACACGAACAACGCGCGCAAGACGGTCGATCGTATGGTCGACGTTTTCCCATCCGACCAGCAGTCCCAGGTCCGCACCATGCTCGCGGCCTCGCTGCGCGGCGTGATCGCCCAGCTCCTCATGAAAAAGGCCGACGGCTCCGGCCGCGTGGCGGTGAACGAGATCCTGGTCGTGAACAGCGGCGCGGCGGCGATCATCCGTGAAGGCGCCACGCAGAAGCTGCAGGACGTCATCGTCGGCGGACGCGCCGAGGGCATGCAGTTCATGGACGACGCGATCTGGGAACAACTCCAGACCGGCGTCGTGTCACCGCACGAGGCCTACATGAAGGCGATCGACAAAGCTCGGTTCAAAAATTTCCTCCCGCCCGAGGAGGCCGAACTCGCGAACTCCGCCGGCGCCAGCGAAAGCGAAGCTCCCGCGCCGAAAAAGGTGGTCGCTCCGCCGACGATTCGACGCCCGGGCATGCGACCTCCCGGAGGCGGCCCGCCGCAAGGCGCGTAATTCATCGCGAGGCGGGTATCGCGCCCGGCAAAAGTTTCGCCTATGAAGACGGGCGTGCCACGGCTGCTTGTCATCGATATCAGCAACTCGTTTACGAAATTTGCCCTCGCCGATCGCGGGCGGCTCGGCCGCGTCCATCGGGTGCCGACCCGCGAGCTGACGGCGAAAAGCTTCGCGGCCGGGGTCGCTTCACTGCGGTTCGACGGCGTCGTCCTCAGCTCGGTCGTACCCCGCCGCACACGCGCGATCTTTCGCGCCCTGCGGTCGCCGATCCTGGAGATCAATCATCTGGCCCCCCTGGGCATCGGGATCGAGTATCCGAGGCCCGAGAGCATCGGTGCCGACCGGCTCGCGAATGCCGTGGCCTGCGCGGCCCTGCATGGCACCCCGGCGATCGTGGTTGATTTTGGGACGGCGGTGACTTTTGACGTGATTTCCAAGGCCGGAGATTATCTCGGAGGCGTGATCGCTCCCGGCCTGAGCGCCATGACGGAATATCTCCACTCGCGCACGGCCCTGCTGCCTCGCATCGAGCTCTCCGAACCCCGGCGGGCGATCGGAAAGTCCACGCACGAAGCCATGCTCGCGGGCGCGGTTTTTGGCTACCGCGGCTTGATCACGGAAATCGTCCGTCAGATCAGCGCGGAGGCATTTCCCAAGAGCCGGCCCAAAATCGTGGCCACGGGCGGCGATGCGGAACTGATCGCAAAGAACACGCCGCTTTTTTCCGCGGTCGATCCCCTGCTCACGCTCCAGGGCCTGCGGATCGTCGGCGAGCGTGCCTACGGCTGAGCACACCGGCCGCAACACCGGCGCACATCCTCCCAGGCAAACCGAGATCGCCCGCCTAGTACGGCTGCTGGCGCGGTGGCGGTGGCGGAGGTTGCTGCTGAATCGCGGCATCCTGCTTGCCGCGGAAATAAAAATACTGGATCGGCAGGGTGATCAAATCGAGCGGAGCGACGAGAGGCACCAGCGCATAGTAGCCGGGCTGGGGATCATACGGCGGCCCTTGCGGATCCGTGGGCGGCGCCTTGCCCTCGGCGTGGGCGACCATGTCGAGCGACATGCACGAGGAATTCAACACAGCGACCGAGGCGGCAAGCAACAAGGCACGACAGGCGTTCATATTTATGGAGGGGAATCTTGCGCGGACGGCGGGCTTTTCAAGAACAAACCAGCAGACTTGACATGAGGGAACCTTTCGATAGCCTCTCACCTCCGATTCATTTCCAAGGAGCGCATCATGGCACACACCGAAGTCATTCTCACCACCAATCTCCAGCCACTCGGCGCAGAGGCGGATA
>Ga0310811_10009777_pt1 | contig 12400 bp, 11 predicted proteins | sample YCmetagenome_FD_207642 | JGI IMG/M metagenome (GOLD analysis project Ga0310811, IMG submission 207642) | Soil microbial communities from experimental microcosm in Duke University, North Carolina, United States - YC | ecosystem: Engineered > Artificial ecosystem > Soil microcosm > Unclassified ... | reverse complement strand
TGGCGGGGGAGCGCCCGTCGCTGACCGCGCTGCTGGCGATCAACGGCACCGACTTCCAGGCCCTGCTCAAGCGCCTGACCAGCGCACACACGGCCCGCATGGGCGCGGTCGGCCTGAACAACTGACGCCGCTCCGCACCCGCCCGACGCCGACCGAGGCCGCCCCGACCGCGGACCTGCCGCCGAGCCTGTAGGTCGCACCAGGCCCGGGGGCCACACAGATCCCGCCGGCCGCACCAAGCACGACTGCCTCACAAGGCAGCCGCTGCAGGAAGCCCGGCGGCCGCAGGATCGCCCTCTAATACTCGAAGCGGCGCGTCACCCGATCGTGACTCCGGCGCATACCGGCAAATGATGATAAAGGCGATAAATCCGGACAGCGTGGCTGTCCGGATTTATCGCCTCATGTCACTATCCGAGCGAGAGGTCAAAACCCGCGCTCGGGGCAACACAAAAGGGCCCCACGAGGGGGCCCTTCGATGCCGTTCGAGCTCAGCGAGCGGACGAGAAGCCGACCGGACGCGGCGACGACTCGGCGATCTCCACGTAGGCCAGCTTGCCGACCGGGATGATCACCCGGCGGCCCTTCTCGTCGACGAGGGACAGAACGCTTTTATCCCCACCATTGATCGCGTCGGTGACCGCAGACTCGACCTCGCTGGGCGTCTGAGTGCTCTCCAGCACCAGCTCCCGAGGCGCGTACTGCACGCCGATCTTGACCTCCACGTCTTCCTCCTTGATCGGGCGCGGCCGTGCGTCGGCCTGCACACCCAGTGTGGTTGAAGATTAACGCGGTCAGGCGTGTTCGCCGTGCAAGGGGAAGCTTGCGATGCCGCGCCACGACAGGGTGGTCAGCAGGCTTTCGGCCTCCGCCTTGTCGACCTGGCGGCCGCCGGCGAGCCAGAACCGGGCCGCGATCTCGGCGGCGCCGACCAGGCCGGAGGCCAGGAGCTCGGCGCGGGCGCGGCTGACACCGGTGTCGGCCATGATCGTGTCGGTGATGGCGGCGATGCAGCCGGTCTCGACGCGGTCCACGCGCTCGCGGACCGCGGGGTCGTTGCGCAGGTCGGACTCGAACACGAGCCGGAAGGCTTCGCTCTCGTGGTCGATGAAGTCGAAGTACGCCTGAATGGCGCCCCGCACCCGGTCCTTGTTGTCCGTGGTCGCCTCCATCGCCGAGCGCACCCGCGAGACCATTGCGTCGCAGTGCGTGTCGAGCAGGGCGAGATACAGCTCGAGCTTGCCGGGAAAGTGCTGGTAGAGCACAGGCTTGGAGACTCCGGCGCGCTCGGCGATGTCGTCCATCGCCGCGGCGTGATAGCCCTGCGCCACGAAGACCTGCTGTGCCGCGGCGAGCAGTTGCTTGCGCCGCGCCGACCGGGGCAGCCGAACGGGCCGACCGGCCGCCTGCGTGCCGCTCATCGCCGAGGTCATGTTCACCATCCGGATTTGGGTCGAGATTGCAACTTACCCCCTTTCCACCCACACGGTAGCCTCACCTAGGGGCGACGGAGGAGCGTGCGGTGGACGAAACGGGGCAAGCCGGTAGCCCGGATGCGGGTGGCGCATACCCTGGCGCCAACCCGGGGCTGAGCCGGGGCCGGAGCGGCTACCAGGACGGGCACGTCGGCGGGGCTTCGCCCAGCGACGACGCGCTCGAAGCCATCGTCTCCGCATGGCGTGAGCCGGCCACCGGCGCCATCGCGGGTCGTGCCACGGTCAACGGCATCAACGGCAATGGCCTCAACGGCATCAACGGAAACGGCAACAGCATCAACGGAAACGGCGTCAACGGCAACGGCAACGGCGCTTCGCGCGGGCGCGCCGAGGTGCGCAGTCCGTATTCCGACATGCTGGCCCCGATGAGCCCGCCGGTCTCGGCGCCGCCGCCGGTCCAGCCGCCCACCTCCACGCTGCACTACGGCCACTACGGCCCGGACGGGCAGGGCTGGCCCAGCTCCAGCAGCACCGGCGAGACCAAGAACGTCCCCGCGCCGCCGGCGCCGGGCACGGTCTACGGCGCCCTTGCCGGCGTCGATCACGCCGGCGACACGCGCCGCCCGGTGTCCGGGCAGCCGTCGGTGGCGCCCCTGCACGGGCCGCAGCCGCCGTTCGACGTGCAGCCGCTGCACGGACCTCAGCCGCCCTTCGACGTCCAGCCGCTGCATGGGCCGCAGCCCCCGTTCGACGTGCAGCCGGTCCACGGGCCGCAGCCGCCGTTCGTCGAGGCGCAGCAGCAGGAGGCGCCGGCGCAGCCGTCCTACGACTTCGGCCAGCAGCCGCAGCAGCCTTACGGCTACGAGCAGGCCCCGTCGGCGCTCGACCGGGTCGCCGAGCAGCAGGCGCACCAGGCGCACCAGTCGGATCAGTGGGGCTACCAGTTCCAGCAGTACCAGCGCCAGCAGCCCGAGCCGCCGTACCAGCAGCACCAGCCGCAGCAGGAGCCGGCGTACCACCAGCCGGAATCCCCGTACCACCAGCCCGAACCCCCGTATCACCAGCCCGAACCCCCGTACCAGCAGCACGAGTCGGCGTACCACCAGCCGGAGCCGCCGTACCAGCAGCACGAGCCCGCCTACCACCAGCCTGAGCCGGCGTACCAGCAGCCGACGGAGCAGCGGCACTGGGCGCCCGAGCCGGCGCAGCCGGAGTTCGACTGGGCCGCGCCCGCCCAGCACCTGCCGGCCGTGCACGAGCCGACGTCGGCGCAGCCCGTGGTACCGCTGACGCCACCATCGCAGCCGCAGGCCCCGACGCCGGCCGCCCAGCGCGTCCCGGAGGACGATCCGCTGGTCGGGCCGCTGCCGCCGGTCCTGCTCGGCTCGGCGACGGCGTTGTCGGCCGGCGAGCCCGCGATGCCGTCGTTCGCCGACGCCATGAACGAGCCGTCGTACGAGGCGCTCGAACTGCCCCAGCGCGTGCCGTCCGAGCCCGACGTGCCGAAGGTGCCCGTGGTGGAGCCGCAGCCGGTCGCTGTCGGCGCGCCCGAGCTGACCCGAATCACCAACAAGCTGCGCGAGGACGAGGACTTCGGGCCGGAGAGCCTGGACGAGCGCCCCGACGGCTTCGACGTGCAGAGCGTGCTGCGGGCCGTGCAGACCGTCAGCGGTGTGAGCCGCGCCACCCTGCGCAAGAACGCCGACGGGCTGCACACGCTGCGCCTGGAGCTGGCCGACGAGGCCGACGCCGGGCAGGTCAGCCGCATCGTCGCGCGGATGCTCAACGACACGATGGGGCTCTCCGCCGAGCAGAACCCGCTGCTGCCCCACGACGACGGCGCGCCCGACGTCCCCGGGCCCGCCGCGGGCCCGCTGGCGCCGACGATGGCCGGCCGGCCGCCCGCGCGCAACACGCCGCACAGCGCCCTGCCCGGCTACGCGCCGGCGGCCCAACGAGAACAACAAGGCGCCCGCGCTCATCCCCAACCCGGGCGCGATCGTCTCGCCGCGGGTCGTCATCGAGTCCGTCGACGTCAACACGCAGGGCATCGACGCGACCGTCGAGGTGCGCCTGACCGCCGACAACCACCCGGCGATCGGTGTGGCCAGTGGCCCCAACTTCGACGGCTACATGCTGAAGCTCGCCGCGCTCGCCGCCGCCTCGGCCGTCGACCAGCTGCTCATCGACTCCGACACCACCGTCCGGGCGCGCTGCTACATCGAGCACGCCGCCGTGGTGGCACTGGGCGGGTGCGAGGTCGCGGTCGTCGTGCTGCTGCTGATGTACGACGGATTCGTCGAGCAGTTGACCGGCTCCGCGGTCGTCAGCGGCGACGGGGACTCGCGGCAGGCCATCGTCCGCGCGACCCTCGCGGCCGTGAACAGGCGCCTGGAGGCCCTGCTTCCGTAAAGGGCGACCCGTAAAGCGATCCATGGAGTCGGGTGTGCTCAAGATCGCGTGTCGAACGCGAGTCCGGGGCACACTTGGTTCATGAAGCGAGCTCCTCTTGTCCCAGAGTTCACCGTCCCGTCATCCGAGCGGCTGCCGGAACGTTGGCCGGGGCGAGAGATCGAGCTCGACGGATCGGTGGCCTACGTCCGCGACACGCCGGCGGCGGCGCCCGACGCCCAGCCCGCCGTCTATGTGCACGGCCTGGGCGGCTCGTCGACCAACTGGACGGACCTGGCCGGCATCCTCGCCGCCCGCGAGGACGGGATCGCGCTGGACGGGCAGGCCATCGACCTGCCCGGCTTCGGCTACAGCGGCCGGGCGCGCAGCTACAGTCTCGACGCGATGGCGCACCACGTCATCCGCTGGATCGAGCACAGCGACCGCGGCCCCGTCCACCTGTTCGGCAACTCGATGGGCGGCGCCGCGATCGTCAAGGCCGCCGCACGGCGCCCCGACCTGGTCCGCTCGCTGACCCTGATCTCGCCGGCGATGCCGTTCCTCGACCCGCGCCGATCCCTGCAGGGCCGGGTCGTCCCGCTGCTGCTCCTGCCCAACGCCGCGCGGCTGGCCGGGCGCCGGATGTCGGCGATGGACCCCGAGGCGCTCGCCGACATGGTGATCGACTCCTGCTATGCCGACCCGACCCGATACCCCGAGCAGCGGCGGCTGGAGGCCATCGAGGAGGCGCGCCTGCGGCATCAGGTTCCGTGGTACGCCGAAGCCTACGTCGGCAGCCTGCGCGGCCTGGTCGGCAGCTTCCTGCGCGCGTACCTGCCGGGCGAGGGCTCCATGTGGCGCGCCGCGGCCCGCATCACCGCGCCGACCCTGGTCATCGCCGGCCGGCAGGACCGGCTCGTGGACATCCGCACCGCGCCGCAGGTGGCCCAGCTCATCCCGGACAGCCGCCTGATGATGCTCGAGGGCGTCGGCCACGTGGCGCAGATGGAGGTGCCGCGCTCGGTGGCCCGCGCCGTCTTCGGCCTGCTCGACGAGATCTCGCAGCCGGCCGCCCGGCCGGTTGCCGTGCCGGTGCAGGAGAAGGTCCGGCGGAGCGTCGCGCGGGTGCGCATGGCAAGCTGAGCATCGATGGCGAGCCGGCTGATCCGCGACCGCCGGCGGGAGCCGGAACCTCTGCCGAGTGACCCCCTGGCCCCTCGCGAGGCCGTGCGCGCCGCACGGCACCGCCGCCGCCAGGACGCGCGCCGCCGCCGCTACCTCGTGGCCGGCGTGATGGCCTCGGCCGGGCTGCTCGCGGTGCTCGGGATGGGCCGGCAGATGCTCTTCGCCGATGACGAGACGTCCGCCGCGCCGCCCCGCCGCCCGGCGCCGATGCTCGCGCCGCCGTCGCAGCCGGCGAGCCCGCCGCCGGAGGCCGGGCCGGCCAAGGGCGACGGGACGTTCGCCTACGCCACCACCGCCGGGCCCGTCGCGGGCGCGGGCGGTGCGCTCAAGAAGTACCGCGTGGCGGTCGAGAACGGCTCCGGCCAGCAGGCCGACGCCTTCGCCGCCGCGGTGGAGAAGACCTACGGCGACCCGCGCGGCTGGACCGCCGGCGGCGACCTGCGCCTGCAGCGGGTCGCCGGCGAAGGCGCGGCCGACTTCACGGTGTTCCTCGCCACGCCGGCCACCTCCGAGGCGATGTGCGCGACGGCCGGGCTGCACACCGGCGGGTACGCCTCCTGCAGCATGACCGGCAAGGTCATCATCAACCTGGCGCGCTGGCTGACGTCCGTCCCCGACTACGGCGCGCCGGTGTCGGACTACCAGACGTACGTCGTCAACCACGAGACCGGGCAGGAGCTCGGCAATGGCCATGAGGCCTGCACCGGCGAGGGCCGGCCGGCACCCGTCATGATGCAGCAGTCCTACGGGCTGAAGGGCTGCGTGGCGAACTCCTGGCCCTACGTGGACGGCAAGCGGTACACCGGCCCCAAAGTGCCGTAGCTCACGTGGGTTTGGCACCCGGGCGCGGCAGAATGAGAACCATGTCGCTGCCTCCTCTGGTCGAGCCCGCCGCCGACCTGTCGGTGGACGAGGTCCGCCGCTATTCCCGTCATCTGATCATTCCCGACGTCGGGGTGGCCGGGCAGAAACGACTCAAGAACGCCAAGGTGCTCTGTGTGGGCGCGGGCGGCCTCGGGTCGCCGGCCCTCATGTATCTCGCCGCGGCCGGCGTTGGCACGCTCGGCATCGTCGAGTTCGACACCGTCGACGAGTCCAACCTGCAGCGCCAGATCATCCACGGCCAGTCGGACATCGGCCGGCCCAAGGCCGAGTCGGCGCGGGACTCGGTGCTCGAGATCAACCCCTACGTCAACGTCGTGCTGCACAACGAGGCGCTCAGCAACGACAACGTGATGGAGATCTTCGCGCAGTACGACCTCATCATCGACGGCACCGACAACTTCGCGACGCGGTACATGGTCAACGACGCCGCGGTGCTGCTCGGCAAGCCGTACGTGTGGGGCTCGATCTACCGCTTCGACGGCCAGGCGTCGGTCTTCTGGGCCGAGCACGGCCCCTGCTACCGCTGCCTCTACCCGGAGCCGCCCCCGCCCGGCATGGTCCCCTCCTGCGCCGAGGGCGGCGTCCTGGGCGTGCTGTGCGCGTCCATCGGCGCGATCCAGGTGACCGAGGCGATCAAGCTCCTCACCGGCGTCGGCGACACGCTGCTGGGCAGCCTGATGGTGTACGACGCGCTGGAGATGTCCTACCGCAAGATCAAGCTGCGCAAGGACCCGAACTGCGCGATCTGCGGCGAGAACCCCACCGTCACCGGCCTCATCGACTACGACGACTTCTGCGGCGCCGTCTCCGACGAGGCGCAGGCCGCGACCGTCGGCTCGACGATCACCGCCGCCGAGCTCAAGGACTGGCTGGACTCGGGCAAGCCGATCGACCTCATCGACGTGCGCGAGCCGGCCGAGTGGGAGATCGTGCGGGTCCCGGGCGCGCGGCTCGTCCCGAAGGGCGAGATCCTCAACGGCAACGCGCTGGCCGGCCTGCCGCAGGACAAGCAGGTGGTCCTGTACTGCAAGAGCGGCGTCCGGTCGGCCGAGGCGCTGGCCGCCGTCAAGGCCGCCGGCTTCAAGGACGCCGTGCACGTCCAGGGCGGCGTGGTCTCCTGGGTGAAGACCGTCGATCCCTCACTGCCGGTGTACTGACGGATCACGCGGGGGAGATCGGGGCGGGGTACCGTACGGCCCATGGTCGACCTTGATGCCGCGATCGGTTACGCACAGGCCAGGCGCCCCCGGCGGATGTGCTGGAGAAGGCCGAGGTCGGCCAGGCGTCCACGGGCGGCTGGCCGGCCTACTGGGGCGCGCACGTCGCCTCGGTCGACGCCACCTGTTTCCGCCTGGCCGAGCTTGACGACCTGGCCGCGATCGACCGCCCCGCGGCCCGCAAGGCGCTGGCGTGGCTGGGCCGCAGCCAGCGCCCGGACGGCATGTGGGAAGAGGACGAGTCCCTGGCCGGCATCGCCCCGCCGTGGGCGCAGCCCGGCGACGACGAGGCGCGCCTCTTCCTCACCACGAACGCCGCCTTCTGGCTCGTCGTCGGCGGCCCCGAGCGGGGCGACGAGGACGAGCACGCGGCCCGCATCGCCCGCGCCGCCGAGGCCTTCCGCGCCTCCCTGCGCCCCGACGGCTCCTGGCCGTCGTTCCTGGTCACGGGCTGGCTGGGCTGCGCAATCCTGTACCACCTGGGCTGGTTCTACGAGTCCGCGCAGATCCAGGTCGCCCTGGCCGACCGCGTCCCGGGCATGACCGCGGCTGACACCGCCGGCCTGCTGTCCTCCCTGCGCCGGGTCGGCATGTCCACCGAGGACTGGCTCCTGAGCGCCGCGCGGAAGCGCCTCTCGGAAACGCAGCGCAGCGACGGCGGCTGGCCCAGCGACGACGGCGACCAGTTCAACGTCCACACCACGCTGACCGCCATCCGCGCCCTGCGCTGAGCAGGTGCCGGCGACCAATTGCGGGTAATGGTCGAGATTCCCGGCCGGCGAAACGGGGCAGCAGGCAAAGAATCACGTCTATAGCGTCTGGATCAACAGCCCGCCCCTCTGTCGATCCAGAAGGACGTGACTCCATGCGCAACCAGTCTCGCTCGGTGGTCCGGATCCTGGCCGCGGCGCTCGTCGGTGCCGGGAGCGCCGTCGTGCCCGCCGCGATCGCGCACGCCAATCCGGCCTGTGGCAGCACCATCACGGTCAGCACGACGCTGACCGCTGATCTTGTGTGTTCGGGGGACGCCATCATCGTGGGAGCCTCCGGCGTGACCCTCGACCTCGGGGGGTTCAACATCATCGGCAGCGGCACCGGCAGCGGTGTGCGCACCCAGATGCTGGTCAATGACGTGACCGTCACCAACGGCGGCGTCAGCGGCTTCGCCACGGACGTGTACGTCTACCAGTCGAAGCGCGCGATCCTGAGCAGCCTCAGCGTTCAGGGCGGCATCGGCGTCAAGATCCAGAACGGGAACGACTCGAAGGTGCTGAGCAGCTCGGTCACCAACGCCTCGGTGTCGGTGACGTTCAGCTCCGGCGTGACGTTCGACGACGCGACGCTGGACCACGCGCCGCTCAGCGCGAACTCGTCGAACAGCCTGAAGGTCACGCTCAGCGACGCCACGGACGGCGCCGTGAACATCGACCAGTCCGACAACGTGCAGCTGATCAACAGCACGTTCACGCGCGCGCCGATCGCCTACGGCACGACCTCGCGGAACATCCTCATCCAGAACAACACGATCCAGGGCGCCCTCACCGGCGTGCGGATCTACGTCACCGGCCTCAACGGGCGGATCTTGAACAACACCTTCACCGGCAACGGCATCGGGGTGCGGACCACCGTGAACGACCTCGCCACCATCGCCGGGACGAACATCTCCGGCAACACGTTCACCGGCAACGACGCGGCCGGCGTGCTCTTCGAGGTGAGCACGGACTCGGGGTTGTCGTCCACGGCGACCGTGTCGGGCAACACGTTCGACGGCAACGGCTTCGTCGGCGGGGTCAACGACCGGCTCGGCCGGCCGGTGGCCGACGGCGCGCACTTCGCCACCTTCGTCAACGCCAAGGTCACCGTTAAGAACAACATCGCGCTGAACAACGCGAGCTACGGCATCTTCGCCGACCCGGGAACGGTCATCGACGGCGGTGGCAACACCTCCACCGGCGACCCGAACGGATGCTCCGGCGTCATCTGCTAAACACCATCCATGCACGAGCTGTCGCGCCCCTCGATCGTTCGCGCGGTCGAGGGGGGCGATGGCCAACCGCCCGGTGGCCGGCATCAGGCGGGCCGCCTTCTATCGCGCCCAAGATCGCCCGGATCGTGGGGGCCTGACGAGAACGGGCAAGAGTACGCTGTCGCCATGTCGGGAGTGCTGGGAGAGCCGATCAAGTTCGTGCTCAACTGGGGGCGGCGCTACTCCCTGTGGGTGTTCAACTTCGGCCTGGCCTGCTGCGCCATCGAGTTCATCGCGACGTCGATGGGGCGCCACGACTTCATGCGCCTCGGCGTCATCCCGTTCGCGCACGGGCCGCGGCAAGCCGACCTCATGGTGGTGTCCGGGACGGTCACCGACAAGATGGCGCCCGCGATCAAGCGGCTCTACGACCAGATGCCCGAGCCCAAGTACGTGATCAGCTTCGGGGCCTGCAGCAACTGCGGAGGGCCCTACTGGGACTCCTACTCGGTGACGAAGGGCGTCGACCAGATCATCCCCGTCGACGTCTACGTGCCGGGCTGCCCGCCGCGGCCCGAGGCGCTGCTGCACGGGATCATGCGGCTGCAGGAGAAGATCGCCGGCGAGCAGGCCGGGCTCGGCGGCACGCCGCGGCCCGACGTGCGCGCCCTGACCGCCCCGCCGGTGAAGCCGTGACCCCGGCCGAGATCGGCGCCCGCCTGGTCGAGGCCCTGGGCGCCGGCGAGGTCTCCGAAAGCGGCGGCGGGAAGTTTGCCCGCGCGACCGTCGAAGTGCCCGTCGAGCGCTGGGTCGAGGCGATCACCGCGGCCCGCGACGGGCTCGGCTGCGACTTCTTCGACTGGCTGACGGCCGTCGACGAGCTGCCCGGCGGGTTCACGATCGTCGCGCACCTGTGGTCGACCGCCGACCGCCACGGGGTGCTCGTGCGCACGACGCTGCCGCGGGAGGCGCCCGAGCTGCCGAGCGTCGTCGCGGTCTTCCCGGGCGCGGCCTGGCACGAGCGGGAAACCCACGAGATGTTCGGCATCACCGTCCTCGGCCACGCCGACATCCAGCCGCTGCTGCTGCCGCCGGAGTTCGAGGGGCACCCGCTGCGCAAGGAGTTCGTGCTCGCCTCGCGGGTCGCGAAGCCGTGGCCGGGCGCCAAGGAGCCGGGCGAGAGCGAGCACGCGGCGAGCAAGCGGGCGCCCATGCGGCCGCCGGGCGTGCCGAGCCCCGACGAGTGGCCGGGAGGGCGCGGCTGATGCCGGTCTGGCTGGAGCTGGCGATCCGCCTCCTGGCGGTCGTCGCGGCATTCCTGACCCTGCCGCTCATCGTCGGTCAGGCCGAGCACAAGGTCATGGCGCACATGCAGGGGCGCCTCGGCCCGATGTACGCCGGAGCGTTCCACGGCTGGGCGCAGCTCGTCGCCGACGGCGTGAAGTTCGTGCAGAAGGAGGACATCACCCCGCGGGCGGCCGACCGGTCCGTGTTCCGGCTCGCCCCGGTGATCGCCCTGCTGCCGTACCTGGTCGTGCTGCTGGTGATCCCGCTCGGCCCGCACGGGCTGGTGGCCCAGTCGCTGGACATCGGGCTCTTCTTCGTGCTGGCGGTCGTCGGCATCGGCGTGGTCGCCGTGCTCATGGCAGCCTGGTCGTCGGCGAACAAGTACGCGCTGCTCGGCGGCCTGCGCGCGGCGGCGCAGCTGCTCGGCTACGAGCTGCCGTTCATCCTCTCCGCGCTGTCGGTGGCGATGGCCGCCGGCACCCTGTCGCTGTCCGGCATCGTCGAGGCGTGGCGGCCCTGGTGGCTGCTGTGGCAGCTGCCGGCGATGCTCGTGTTCTTCACCGCCGGCCTCGCCGAGATCCGCCGGCCGCCGTTCGACATGCCGATCGCCGACTCCGAGCTCGTCTTCGGCTACATGACCGAGTACACGGGCCTGCGGTTCGCGTTCTTCCTGCTCGCCGAGTACGTCGGCATCGTCGTCATCGCGGCGCTGACCACCGTGCTGTTCCTGGGTGGCTGGAAGGGCCCGTTCGGCCTCGACGAGCAGCTCGGCTGGGTGTGGACGCTGATCAAGGTGTTCGCGGTGTCGTTCGTCGTGATCTGGGTGCGCGTGTCCTACCCACGCCTGCGCGAGGACCAGCTGCAGCGGCTGTGCTGGCTGGTGCTGGTGCCCACGGCACTAGGACAGCTCGTGCTCACGGCCGCGGTGAAGGTCGCTGCGTGAGCCGCGAGAAAAGGTAAATAGCCCAGCTCGTGCTCACGGCCGCGGTGAAGGTCGCTGCAGGAGACTGAGAAAAGCCACAAGCAGCTTCTCTCGTACCGCGGGAGGCGCCGCATCCAGCAGGGCGTTCACGGGCGCCATGCGTTCCGGCAGCGCGCCGCCCGCCCCGAGCCCGAGGGCACCGGCAAGCTGCTCGACCGGGGCCGCACCCAGCAGGTCCAGGATCCCGGGCGGCAGCTGCACCGGCCCGTGCTCGCGCGCCGCGGCGACCGCCGAGGCGAGGTCGGCCTCGAACTCGCCGACCCGGGGCGCGACGGCCGCGGTCACGGTCAGGTGCACCGACGCCGGGATCTCACCGTGGCGGAACTGCGGCTGCGTGTGCCAGCCGCGTGCGGCCAGCTCGTCGGCGAGGACGAACAGGTCCACCGACGAGGACATGAAGGCGACGACCGTCGACTCCCGCGGTACCACATCCAGGCCTTGGATCTTGGAAACGGCCTCGGCGATCGCGGCGGTGGCGTCCCGCGTGCGCCCGGCCAGCGCCAGGTAGCCGTCGTCGCCGATGTGGCGCAGGGTGGCCCAGGCCGCGGCGATCGGGCCGCCGGAGCGGGTCGAGGAGATGACCGGATTGACCATCGTGTACCCGGGCCAGTCCGCATAGCCGAAGTACTGCGCGGCGCGCAGCTCCTCGTCGCGGTGCAGCAGGACCGAGACGCCCTTGGGCGCGTACGCGTACTTGTGCAGGTCGACCGAGATGCTCGTGACCCCGGGCACCGACAGGTCGAACGGCGGGATCGGCTCGCCGAGGCGGCGCAGGTAGGGCAGCGTCCAGCCGCCGAAGCACGCGTCGACGTGGCAGCGCACGCCCGCGGCGGCGGCCGCCGCGGCGATCGGCTCGACCGGATCGATGAGCCCGTGCGCGTAGGACGGCGCGGAACAGGCGACGAGGACGGTGTCCGGGGTGATCGCCGCGGCCACCGCCGCCGGGTCCACCCGCAGCGTGACCGGGTCGACGGGCACGGTGTCCAGCGCGACCCGCAGGTAGGCGGCCGCCTTGGCCAGGGCCGCGTGCGCGGTGACCGGCATGACCAGG
>Ga0310811_10009776_pt1 | contig 12400 bp, 9 predicted proteins | sample YCmetagenome_FD_207642 | JGI IMG/M metagenome (GOLD analysis project Ga0310811, IMG submission 207642) | Soil microbial communities from experimental microcosm in Duke University, North Carolina, United States - YC | ecosystem: Engineered > Artificial ecosystem > Soil microcosm > Unclassified ... | reverse complement strand
CGGTAGTGTCCGAGACAATATAGGTCTCGCGGGTGCGCTCCGCCGGCTGCGGCCCCGAAAGCTTCCCCAGACGATCATTCAGGTCCGAGAGCGACCGATCCCAAATCCTGAATTCGAAACGCGGCCTCCCGTCCTGACGCGTAATCTTTGGATTCGCGGATGGCATCGTAACGCCTCTCCCGCGCAATTGTTACTCACAGCTTGGGCGTTCGCCAGAGCGCTTTTCACGTCTTGGGAAGTTCCCGTTTGCATTATCGATTAACCATTCATTAATACGGCCAAAATATTCCTATAACCGATCGATTTTTGGATCATATAGACAGGCAGTCCGCGCAGAGTTCAACAAGGCAAGGCTGGGGTGGTCGGATGGCGTACGGACTTTGTCTGAATGATGAGTTACCGAAGTCGCGAACGCCATCCGGGCACTCCACCGGCGAACGCGCCGAGCTGCTTAGACTGTCATCCGCGAAAATACGGCATTACCTTGCTCGCGAACAGCTCCAGGTGCTCGTACATCTTTTTCAGCGGAAAGCCCGGTGGGCACGTCCAGGTGTAGTAGCGCTCGATCGGAATGCGCGAGGCGTATTCGCGAATCATCTCGACCGCCCGCTCGGGCGTCGCCACGTTGAGCAGCCCGCTCTTGCGCAACTCCTCCACCGAGTTCATGTGCGGAAAGAAATCCTGTCCGGAGTCGCCCATCCACTTGGCGTAGAGGTTGATCTGATAGAGCACGTGCGGCGCCATCTCGTGCCAGGTCTTGTCGGGATCGTTCGCCACCACCAGCCAGACATGGCCGGCAATGACGTGGGCCTTGGCGGGATCCTTGCCCAGCGCGCGTAACTCGGCCGCGTAATTATCGTACGCGGGGCGCACTTCGTTGATCGCGATGTAGCCGTCGCCATAGCGCGCAGCGCGCTTCGTGGCTCCCGCCGCGAAGCCGCCGACCCAAATCGGAGGGCGCGGCTTCTGCACCGGTTCGGGCGACACTCGCGCGCCCTCGATATGGAAATGCTTGCCGTGAAAAGTCAGCGTCTCGCCTTCCCACAGCCGGCGGATAATCTCAAGCGCCTCGTTCATGCGTCCGGCGCGCTCTTTGTACTTCAGCCCCAGCCCCTCGAATTCCCCGGCCCGGTAGCCTAGCCCTGCGCCCAGTTCGAAACGGCCATCGGAGAGGATGTCCACGGTGGCGCCGTCTTCAGCCAGCCGCACCGGATCGTACATCGGGAGCAGCACTACCGAGGTGCCAATTCTGATTTTCTTCGTCTTCATCGCGATCGCCGCTGCGATCGGCATTTGCGCCGGCGAATAGCCGTCATCGACGAAGTGATGCTCGCTCAGCCAGACGTCGTGGTAGCCGATGCTCTCGCCGTAGGCAATCATGTCGAGCGTTTCCGCGTAGAGATCCTTATATGGACGACGCCACTGTGGCGGATTGCGGAAATCTACCCAGAGGCCAAAGCGCAGTCGCGGATTTTGCGTGGCAGTCGGCATAGCGCACCTCGATTCCGAATTGGCGTCTCAACGAGCGCCCGTCAAACAAACGCATGTCTCACAAAAGCGAAAAAAATACCAGTCGCGATCATCTATAGCCGAACCGCGGCATCACGACCTCGAGCAGGATCAGGATGACCACGATCATTTCCAGCCAAAGCACCCGCCGGTCGCGCGCCACCTCCGCCAGCAACTCCAGCGCCTCTTGCACGGCGCGCAGCTTGAGCTCCAGCGCCCGATAGCGATCGACCAGGTCGAACTCGGCCCGCAGGTCGCCGTAGATCCGATCCATCTCCGGGTCGTCCCATGCCGCGTCGGGCTTGTCGAGCAGATGGAGCACCTGCAGGACCTCGCTGCGGGTCGAGATGGCTTCGCCGATGAAACGATGGAGCCGGCGCGTGCGCAACGGCACGGTTCCGCGCCGCTCCAGACGCTCGACAAAGGTGCCGGTGCGAGTCGAAAGCCGGTCAACAATTCGCTCGTAGTATTCCATCGCCGCGCTTTGCGCCACGATCAGCGAAACGATCCCGGCGCGCGCGGGCGTGAGGCGATCGACTCGGAGCTTGCCCTCGACGATGCCGGTGGAGAAGCCGGGATCCTCGAGCACCGAGTAATCTTCGCGGATGACCTGCGCGGTCAGTTTCGGCCCCAGCTTGAAGAGCCGCGCCAGTTCGGCTTCGCGGTGCTCGGGCGGAACGTCATAGGCCACGACCGCACCAAAGGGAAAAGCGTATAGGCCACCTTCCGGTTCGAGTGGCACGTACAGTTCATGGGCGGAAATCTTCGCCTGCGGAAAAACTGGCGCCAGTTGCCTGAGCGTCAGGTTTTCTTCGAAGGCGATCGCGTAGAACTGGTGTAGCCGGGGCGCCATCGCATCACGGATAGCATCAGTTGGGCCACGCGATAAGATGCAGGAACTCCTAGCCGTACAAGGGATGAGCAATCGCGCAGGCGATGAGTAAATTTCAGATGAGTAAATTTCAAATGATATTCGCGATGGCTGCGGCGCTCGCGGTCATCGCCACGATGGCGGGGCTCGGTGTCATCCTGGCGCTCGCGATGGCGCGCGAGGACGGCGTCCGCACCGCTGAAGAGCGTGCCGCGGCAGGCGACCTGGAGCCACGCGTCCCGGGATGGACGCTTTTCGGGCGGGCGTTCGCCAAACGCTGTCCGCGATGCGGTCGTGGCGCGGTCTTCGCCTCTTATTTCAGGATGAACCCGCGCTGTAGCGAATGCGGTGCGGTTTTCTGGGTCGATCGCGGCGAATGGCTCGGCGCGTTCGTGATCGATTGGGCCTGTGCCACCGGCGTCGCGATCATGGTGTGGGCGGCGCTGGAGGCTTTCACGACGCTTCCGCAGATCGTGGAAATCGCCATCATCTCGGTTTGCGTGATGGTCAGCCTGTTAGCGACATTTCCCTGGTCGCGCAGTCTGTGGACGGTGTTCCTCTACCTGGCTGGCGTGATGGGCGAGCGTCCGGCGCGCGCGCATCCTGATACCGCGCCACCCACGGCCTTGCCGCCTCATCCGCCGAATTGAAGAATGCGCGAAACAGTCCGGGCTCAGCCGCTGATACGGGCCAGATAAGCGAGCAGCGCGTCACGAATCGGAAGCTGATTCTTGTAGCCGCGCATACCCGCGGGAACCTTATCGAGCGCCTGCGCCAGGCCCCGCGCCACCGACGGCAAATCTTCCAGCACTGACAGCGGGCGGATGTAGGTCCGAATCGTGAACAGCACATCGCCGGAGCGGGGTAGCCGCCGCAGGCTCTGCCGCTCCGAGCGAATCCATAGTTTGCGGCCGGCGTTTTCGGCCGTGATGTCGCTGTTCTGGCCCTGGGCGAATCGGCGCTGCTTCAGGTACAGGTCCGGAGCGTCAACGATGCTCCAGTTGGAGCGCCACGACGGCTTGTGCGCCTTGAGTCCCACCATGTAACGGTCCGAAGGCGCCGCGAGCTTTTCGTCATAGCCGGGAACCGCATGATGAATGGCGGCCATCGGCAGTCCGAATTTGTCCGTCAGCTCCCAGCGCAGTGGAAAGCAGACCGATCCGGCGCTCAGCAGGTAGGTGCCCTTGCCGTCAGGGCTCATCAGACAGAGGTCTTCCTGGATCAGGCGGCCGGCGAGGTCGAGGGGTGCGGCGCTGAAGTCGCCGACGCGCCAAACGTCGCCATTGCTAAGATTTTCGATCCGCGCGTCCGGCTCGATTCCCTCATCCGCGTTCCGCGACGCCGCGGCACGGGTGATGCGAAAGAAATTCGGATAATAGATCGCCAGATGCTCCACCAGCATCTCCAGCACTTCGGCCTGACCGCGTTCGCTGCCCGGCATCGCGCAGAACACCATCGCGTATTCATCGCGCAGGCGCCGCGCCTTTTCGCGCATCTCAGCGGCGTAATGCTCGTCGATATCGAGCCAGGTCTCCTCGGCCATCGGGACCAGGCCGAGCGCAAGACTGTAATTGCCCTCGGCGAAGGGGTAGCGCATGTACTTACCCAGCATCGCCGCGCTTTCCGCCGATTTATCTTTGATCGCCTGGCTCATCGTTGAAGAGCTTCCAAGTCTAATAGCCCATCGCCGAACGGTCGAGTCCTCGGTCGTGCTCGATTTCCGCGCTTCGAATGGCCCGCAGATCGAATTAAGGGGCCTCAAGCCCACGAGACGCTTTGCACCGGCCACGCCGTAAACCTAGATTTGTACGATCTTATGGAAGCTGCCTCGAAGAAACTCTTTTTCATCCTGATTTCCTATACCGAGATCCTCGGCTTCATCGGTTTACAAGACGCCGTTGGATAAAGTAGACACGCCGCTTAACATCCTGGCCCAGATGGTGGGGATGCCCGCCCTGGTGGTGCCGATGTCATTGGCGGTAATCGTAAGCTGCTTCGCGGGCAGTGTGGCATGTCTCAACTCGGGCGCGCGGATTCTCTACTCGCTGAGCCGTCACGGGCTCCTGCCTTCATCGATCGGCGCAGCCCACGACACTCACGAAAGGCCGCACGTCGCGGTCACAATCATGGGCGCGCTACTCTTTGTGGTGCCGGCCGCGATGCTGGCGGTGCCGGAGACTCGGCCATTCGACATTGTGGGCTATGGCGGAACCCTTATCGCGTTCGGATTCATCGGCTCATATTTTCTGGTCTCGGTCGCGGCACCCGCATATCTGAAACGCGAAGGTGTCGTGCGCGGCCGCGACTACGCCCTTGCGGGAGCGGCGGCGCTGCTGCTGATGGTTCCTGCGATCGGCAGCGCATATCCGGTCCCCGCGTGGCCGCTCAGCGTTTTCCCGTACATCTTCCTCTCATATGTGATAGTCGGAATGTTCTGGATCCGCGCTCGGCGCAAAGGTCTTGCGGAATTCGCAGGTGGATCCGCCCGCATCGGTGGGGTGCCAGTCTGGCGCGATGCGTGAAATTAAGAGGAGCGTTCACGATGAATGAGGTTGAAGAAATCGTCCGCACCACATGTCCCCGCGACTGCTACGACACTTGCGGCGTCAACGTTCATAAACGCAACGGCGCGATCGATTCGGTGCGCGGCGACCCCGCGCATTTCGTCAGCCAGGGCCAGCTCTGCGTCAAATGCTCGATCGGCTACAACAACGAATGGCTGGACCCGCGCTCGCGTCTGACCCGGCCGCTGCGCCGCGTCGGGCGCAAGGGCGAGGGCCGCTTCGAGCCAGTGTCGTGGGAGACCGCAATCGATGCGATCGCCGATCGGCTAAAGAGCATTGTCGCAAACGCCGGACCGCAGGCCATCCTGAATACGCACTATAGCGGCACCATCTCGCTCATCGCGTATCTGTTTCCGACACGCTTCTTCAACCGTCTCGGCGCGACCGAGGTCAGCCCCGACACGATTTGCAACATGGCCGGCCACGTCGCCTTGCATTATATGTACGGCACCTCGGTGAGCGGCTTCGATCCGCGCACCGGCGCCGACGCCACCTGCATCATCGTGTGGGGCGCGAATCCTTCAGCATCGGGTCCGCACGTGCAGGAGCACTGGCTCGCGAAGTTGCCGGGCAAGGTGGTGGTCATCGACCCGGTGCGGACCGCGACGGCCGCGGCGGCGGACCTCCATCTGCAACCGTTCCCGGGAAGCGACGCGGCGCTGGCTTTCTCGATGCTCCACGTCATCCAGCGCGAGAAACTGGTCGATCGCAACTTCGTCGCGCAGCACACCGTGGGATGGGACGCGGTTGAACCGATGCTCGCGCAATGCACGCCGCAGTGGGGGGAGGCGCAGACTGGCGTGCCGGCGCGCCTGATCGAGGAGGTCGCGCGCCTGTATGGCCGCGGCCCGTCGCTGCTGTGGATGGGCCAGGCGCTCCAGCGTCAGCCGACCGGCGGCAACGTGATGCGCGCGTGCGCGCTACTTCCGGCGGTCACCGGAAATCTCGGCAAACCCGGCGCCGGGTTCGTCTATCTGAATTTCGACATGGCGCAGCGCGGAATCGACGGCGAGTACCTGACCGCGCCGCATCTGAGCAAGGGCGCTCCGCCGTCAATCAGTCAGATGGACCTCGCCGCCACCCTCGAGGACCCCGCACGTGCGCAGGCCCTGATGTGCTGGAACATCAATATCGCGGCGTCCAATCCGCAGCAGGAGCGCCTGCGCAAAGCGCTGATGCGCGAGGACCTGATGACGGTCGTGCTCGATTTGTTCCCGACCGACACCACCGACTTTGCCGATTTCGTGCTGCCGGCGGCGAGCTTCCTGGAATTCGACGATCTGGTGGCGAGCTACTTTCATCTGACGCTTTCGGCGCAGGTCAAGGCGGCGGAGCCGATGGGCGAGGCGCTGCCCAATTCGGAAATCTTTCGCCGCCTCGCGCGCGCGATGGATTTCGCCGAGCCCGAGTTGCATGAGAGCGACACTGAAATTATCGCGACGCTGTTGAAGCGCGCGAACCTCGACGGCGATTTTCGCTCGTTTGCCGCGCGTGCGCCCGTGTACCTTCCCGCCGAGCCGCTGATCCAGTTTCGCGATCTCACGTTTCCGACGCCCAGCGGCCGTATCGAAATCGCCTCCGAGAGCGCCGCGGCCGACGGCCATCCACGGGTTCCGCAACCCCTCGCCGATCCCCGGCCCGCCTCGGGGCGGCTGCGATTGCTGTCGCCATCTTCGCAATGGGCTTTGAACGACAGTTTCTCCAACGTGGCTAAAATTGCGGCCCATACGGGCCCTCCCGCGATCGCGATGCATCCGGATGATGCGGCCAAGCGCGGGCTCGCCGAGGGCGACCAGGTGTTGGTCACCAACGAAACCGGCCGCCTCGTAATGCGCGTCACCCTGACCGAGACCATCCCGCGCGGGGTTGCGCTATCGCACAAGGGCCGCTGGCCGAAACAGGAGGCCGGGCATCGAAACGTGAACGTGCTGAACCCCGGGCGCAAGTCGGACATGGGTGAAAGCACCGCCGTGCACAGCGTGGAGGTTACCGTCGGGCCGGTTACCGCGGCTTGAGCGCCGTTTCCTTTGACCTATTTAGCCTGGACCGCTAGCATCGGCGGCGATGTCCTGGCGAATAGGAATAGACGTTGGCGGAACCTTCACCGATCTCTTCGCGGTCAATGAAGAGAACGGCGAAACCCGCACGGCCAAGGTTCTCGGGACCAAGCATCGGCTGGTCGAAAGCGTGCTCGGCGCGCTCAAGCAGACGGGTATCAAGCCGGCTGAGGTTGCGGAAGTAGTGCATGGCAGCACGACCGCGACCAACGCGCTGATTGAGCGCAGTTTTCCTCCTGCGGCGATGATCACCACCGAGGGGTTTCGCGATACGATCGAGATTGGCCGCCAGCGCCGCGAACGGCTCTATGATCCCTACCAGGTAAAGGAGCGCCCGCTCATCCCGCGGCGGATGCGCTTTGCGCTCACCGAGCGGATGTCGGCGCAGGCCGAGATAGTCCGGCCGCTGGATGAAAAAGCCGCGCGCGCGGTGATCGCGGAGGCGCTCGCACAGGGCGCTGAAACAATCGCGGTCTGTTTCATCAACGCCTACGTCGATGGCCGCCACGAGCGGCGCGTGCGCGAACTGATTCGCGAAGCCGCGCCGAAGGTCCGCGTCGCGATTTCGAGCGAGACGCGCCCGCAATTCCGCGAGCTGGGCCGCTTCATGACCACGGTCGTGCGCGCGGTCCTGCTGCCGGTGATGGCCGGTTACCTCCAGGATCTCGAAAACGAACTCACCAAGTGGGGATTCAAAGGCTCGCTGCTCATTATCAAATCCAACGGTGGCGTGATGGGCGTCGCGTCCGCGATCGAACGGCCCGAGGAGTTGATCGAATCCGGGCCGGCCGGCGGGGTCGCGTACGCGAGCGCGCTTTCGCGCTCGATGCGCGAGGCGGCAAAAGTCATCCACACCGACATGGGCGGCACCTCATTCGACGTCGCGGTAGTCGAAGACGGCGAGGGCCTGATCACCAACTCTTACGAGCTGCGCTGGGAGATGCCGATCATCACTCCGATGCTGGATATTCGGAGCATCGGTGCCGGCGGCGGCTCGATAGCCTGGATTGACGAGGGCGGATCGTTGCGGGTCGGGCCCCGCAGCGCCGGTTCCGACCCCGGTCCGGCCTGCTACGGTAAGGGGGCCAAAAACGCGACCGTCACCGACGCCAACCTGCTGCTCGGCCGGCTCGAGCCGACGCTGGGCGGCAAAATGATTCTGGACCGCGATGCGGCGCATCGCGCCGTCGCCGAGATCGGAAAGCGCGTCGGACTGGATCCGATAGCGGCAGCCGAAGGTATAGTTTCGATCTGCACCGAGAACATGGCGCAGGCGATTCGTCTCGCGTTGGCCGAGCGCGGCCGTGACCCGCGCGACTTCGCACTGGCAAGCTCCGGCGGCGCGGGCGCGATGCATGCCTGCTGGATCGCGCGCTCGCTCGGAATCCCCACGGTGATTGTGCCTGCGTACGCCGGCGTCGCGTCGGCCTACGGGGCGACCCGGATGGATTTGCGCCACGACCTGGAGCGATTTTTTTACTCGCCGGTCGCGGACACCAACCCCGAGCAGCTCGAACAGCTTTATCGCGCGCTCGAGGAAGACGGCCGTGCACTGTTGTCGCGCGAGGGAATCGCGCTTGCCGCGGTGCGGCTCAAGCGCACCGCGCAGATGCGCTATGTCGGCCAGAGCTACGAAGTTTTGACCCCGATTCCGGATCGCATCGGGGCGACGCTAGATGAGGTCAACGCCAATTTCCACAAGTCGCACCTGCGCGAATACGGCGTCGCCTCGGAGGAGTTCGCTCCGGCCTTCGTGAGTCTCGGTGTGACCGCGCTGGGCGTGGTCGCCGGACACGGAACGGGTGATTCGCAGGCTGTTCCCGCGGGCGCCCGAAAAGGCGATACTGAAAACGTGATCAAGGGCGAGCGCGACGTGATTTTCGACGGCAAAGCGATTCGGACCGCGCTCTACGACGCGGCGGCGCTCCGCCCGGGGCGCAGGATCGAAGGTCCGGCGATAATCGAGCACGAGCACTCCTGCACCGCGCTCGCGCCCGCAAGTTCGGCCATGGTCGACACAGAAGGCAATTTGTCCATAACCGTGTGAGGAAGTGCCGATGAACACTCCGAATGAAAATGGCAAGCGGCTTGATCCGGTAACCTTCGAAGTCCTGCGCAGTTCCTTCGAATACGTCTGCGGCAGGATGAGCACGGTGCTGCAGAAGGCCGCCTTCTCGCCGATCATCTACGACATGGTCGATTTCTCAAACGCCATCTACAACGAGAAGCTCGAGTTGCTCGGCCAGACCGCCAACTGCCCAGTTCATATCGCGGCGATGCATTTTTCAGCGCAGGCTTCGGTCAAGCATTTCGGCTTTGAGAGCCTGCGCCCGGGCGACATCTTCGTGCTCAACGATCCCTACGACGGCGGTACGCATCTGAACGACATGACGTTTACGATGCCGGTCTTTTTCGAGGGCGACATCCTAGGCTTCGCCGTTTCGCGCGGCCATTGGACCGATGTCGGCGGCGGCGCGGCCGGTGGGCAGGCTTTCGGCACGCACATCGCCGGCGAGGGTCTGCGGCTGCCGCCGCTGCGGATGTACGAGAATTATCGCGTCAACGATGATCTCCTGCGGATCATCGTCGCCAACACGCGTACGCCGCAGTACATCAAGGGCGACCTGCAGGCGCATCTGGCGGCGCTGCGCGTCGCCGAAGCGGAACTGCAGCGCATCGCCGGCCGCTATGGGATGGAAACCGTGCGCCAGGGCATGCGTGAGGTGCTCGACTATACCGAACGCCTCACCCGCAACGCGATTCGTGAGATCCCCAACGGCACCTACCACGCGGTGGACTACGCCGACACCGACGGCATCTCGGACGAGCCCGTGCGCGTGGAAGTGACGCTCGAGGTCGAGGACGACCGCATCATCGTGGATTTCGAGGGTAGCGATCAGCCGGTGGCCGGCGGAATCAACTCGCCGATGGCCAATACCTATTCGGCAGTTTATTACTCACTTAAGTTTTTTCTCTCTTCCGACGCGCCCGCCAATGCGGGCAGCTTCCGTCCGATCGAAATTCGGTTGCCCGAGAATAGCTGGCTCAACGCCAAGTGGCCCGCGCCGACGATCGGTTGCACCACGCTCACCTCGTCCAAGATTACGGCGGCCATCTGGAAGGCGCTTTCCGATGCGATTCCCGATCGCGCGGTCGCTCCGACTTTCGCCGAATGCAACTGGTTCGTCTGCTCAGTAAAGGATCCGAAAAGCGGCGAAAATTTCGTCTTCTCGGACCTGCCGGCAGGCGGATGGGGCGGCACGCCGCTCCACGACGGCATGAACGTGACCCAGGATCCGCTGGGCAACTGCGCCAACTTGTCGGCTGAGGTCGCGGAACTGCTGTTCCCGATCCGCTACGAGGCCTTTGACCTGCGTGCCGATTCCGCCGGAGCCGGCCGCAACCGCGGTGGCCTGGGGTCGCGCATGGTGATCACGATGCTCGGCTCCTCGGAGGTGTCGATCGAGACCTCGCGCACGCGCACGGGCACTCCGGGCGTCGCGGGCGGCGGCGACAGCGTCGCGCAACGGGTCTCGCGCGTGACCGCGGACGGCAAGCTCGACGTCTTCGGCGGCATTTCGCCGGACGGGGTGTGGCACAATCCGCTGCGCGGCAAGCGCCTTGAGCCGGGCGATCGATTCGAGGTTCTCACCACTGGCGGCGGTGGATGGGGCGACCCGATGCTGCGTGAACCGGCGCGAGTGCTGGAAGATTTTCTCGACGGCTACGTGACGCCGGCCCAGGCCCGTGACGGCTACGGCGTGGTTATCGATTCGAAGTCGAAGACCGTGGACGGCGAGGCGACCAAGCGCACGCGCGCCGATCATCAGAAGGCCGAGGCGGTCGCAGCGGCCGGCCGTTGACGGCGGCGCGGCGTCGATTCGCGCAGGACGCGTCGCGCTTCATGCCCGCGAGGAGTTTCGCTTCATCCAGGATTTTCTGGATTCTGCAGGCGCTCGGCTTTTGTGCGTTTAGCGGGTTACTGCTTTTCGGATGCGCCGGCAGGATCAATATTCCCTTCTTCTGGGCATACCTGCTGATTTGCGCGGTGTCTTTCACGATAGCCACGCTGATTGTCGAGCCCGAGCTTTTCCAGGAGCGCATCAGGCCTGGCGGGCAGCCGCTTGAGCTTAGATACTACGCATTGCTTCTGCCACCGATCGTGCATTGGTGTATCGCCGGACTCGATGTCGGCCGATTCCACTGGTCCGATTCTGTTCCGCTGACCCTCAAAGTTGCCGGCCTCGCGATTTTCGCCTCGGCGCTCGCATTGATCACGTGGGCTATGGGCACCAATCGCTTCTTCTCTTCCATAATTCGCCTGCAGGAAGATCGGGGACACGAGCTGGTAAGCGGCGGCCCGTATCGATGGATCAGGCATCCGGGCTATATTGCCGGACTGCTGTTCTGTCTCTCCAGCGGAATCGCGCTGGGCTCGTGGCTCTCTTTGGTGCCCGCCGTGCCGTGCGTCCCGTTGCTTCTCAATCGTACCGTGGCCGAGGATCGGTTCCTCAAAAACAATCTCAAGGGATACTCAGCGTACGCGCAAGCGGTGCGCTACCGTTGGGTTCCCGGAATCTGGTAGGACCGGATTCCTTCGGCAGGAGGCCATCATGAAGATCGGATATATGCCTGATACGCATAGCGGCACGTACGATCAGCCGATTCCCTCGCGCGAGACGGTCGCCGCCTTCGCCGACCAACTTCTCGAAGAAGGTGTGCAGGCCGAACGCAGCGGCTTCGATGGAGTTTTTTTTCCCGAGCGCCACGCCCGCAGCGAGTGCGTGTTCCCGCCTCCGCTGATCATTATGGCGGCGCTGGCTGCGCGCACGCGCAGGGTCGACCTTGGCACGATGGTGTTGCAGCCTCCGCTATACAACCCGATGCATCTCGCCGAGGACGTCGCGATGATCGACAATCTCTCGCGCGGGCGCGTCAGGCTCGGAGTTGGGATGGGCTATCATCCCGATTACTTCAACCTCTTCGGCGAGCCGCACAAGCAGCGCTTCTCGCGCTTCGAAGAATCGATCGAAATTCTTCGCGGCGCCTGGTCGAGCACCGGCAAGTACTCGTTCCACGGCAAGCGCTATCACTTCGACAACGTGTTGCTCTCGCCCAAGCCATACCAGGCGGGTGGGCCGCCGCTTTGGATCGGCGCCGCCTATCCGGAAGCCATAAGGCGTGCGGGCCGTCTCGGTGATGCGTGGGCGATCTTGCCGTTTTGGGATTCGTTCGAGACCCTCAGATCGCAGGCCGACATCTACCGCGAGGAAGCCGCGAGGCAAGGCCGGCGGCCGATGGTCGTGCTGATGCGCGACGGATGGGTCGCGCGGACCCAGGAGGAGGCGGAGCGCACTTTCGGCGAACTATGGGTGCAGGACATGCTCTACTACTACCGC
>Ga0310811_10009775_pt1 | contig 12401 bp, 7 predicted proteins | sample YCmetagenome_FD_207642 | JGI IMG/M metagenome (GOLD analysis project Ga0310811, IMG submission 207642) | Soil microbial communities from experimental microcosm in Duke University, North Carolina, United States - YC | ecosystem: Engineered > Artificial ecosystem > Soil microcosm > Unclassified ... | reverse complement strand
TCTCGGAGTGCTGTTATCGTTAGGCTCCTCCTCGGCCGTGGCCAATACCATCGCTGGCGTCATTCTTACTTATATGCGCTCCTTTCTGGTCGGTGATTGGGTACAGATCGGCGACACCACCGGAGAGGTTGTCGAGAGGACCCTCTTGGTAACTCGAGTCCTTACACCAAAATCAGAGATCATCACGATACCCAACGCCACGGTCATGAGTGGCTCGGTTAAGAATTACAGCGTGGAAGCCAAGAAATCAGGCGTAATCTTCCACATAATGGTGACGATCGGGTACGACGCGCCGTGGAGGACTGTGCATGACTTACTCATTGGCGCAGCACTGGCAACAGAACACGTTCGACAGCAGCCATCGCCCTTTGTACTGCAAACCAGGCTGGATGATTTCTACGTTGCCTATGAGTTGAACGCGTACACCGACAATCCCAGGGAAATGCTCACAATTCATTCAGACCTGCATAAGAACATTCAGGACAAATTCAATTCGGCGGGGGTGGAGATTTGCTCTCCTCATTTCTCTTCATTGCGAGACGGAAATGGCATTGCCATTCCCCAGGAATACATCCAACCGGAATATCAGCCGCCTGCGTTCAGGGTTACTGCAGCGACGGGAAACGGGGCGACCGGTTCTGAATCCATCCAGGGGATCGGCGCCCGGCGCACAGGTTAGACGTTTGTCGTGACAGCCATCCGCCTCGAGTCATCCAGCCTGCTGCCCTTCGCGCTGCCCTCACTGTTTTTATTGACAGTATCCATGTTCCACCTAGCCTTTTACCGTTGTCGGAGTAGAAGCAGTGTGTGCCAGATTTCTCGCGCCACAGGCGTGTGATATTACTCACTCAGGCTCAAAAGGAGCCACCGCGATGGCGGACAAAAACAACGACAACGGACAGAATGGCCTTGGTCGCAAGCAATATGAGAAGGAACTCCGGCATCTGCAATCGGAGCTCTGCAAGCTTCAGGACTGGGTGAAATACAAGGGCCTTCGCGTCATTGTAGTTTTCGAAGGGCGTGATGCCGCCGGCAAGGGTGGCACTATTCGGGCCATGACCGAACGTGTCAGTCCCCGGGTCTTTCGCGTCTCCGCATTGCCGGCCCCTTCTGATCGCGAAAAATCCCAGATGTACATGCAACGCTACATGCAACATTTTCCCGCCGCCGGCGAGATCGTGATCTTCGATCGCAGCTGGTATAACCGCGCGGGAGTGGAATACGTAATGGGCTTCTGCACCAAGGAACAACATCGGCGTTTCCTCGAACGTTGCCCGTTGATGGAAAGGTACATCGTCGATGGGGGGACAATCCTGATTAAGTATTGGCTCGAAGTGGGCATGAAAGAACAGGAACGCCGATTTCACGCACGCATCAAAGATCCCCTGCGCCAGTGGAAGCTCAGCCCCATGGATCTACAATCCTATGGCCGTTGGTACGAGTATTCGCGGGCGCGCGATCTAATGTTGAAGGCGACCGACAGTAAGCACGCCCCCTGGTATCTTATTAGATCTAACGATAAACGCAGAGCTCGTCTTAACTGTATTGCCCACTTCCTGAGCATGATTCCTTATCACAAGGTTCCACGAGACAAGGTGAAACTGCCTCCGCGCACGAACAAAGGCCATTATGATGATCAGTCCCCACTGAAAGGCAAGCACTTCATTCCGGAGCACTACTAGTCCCAATGCCTTAGATGGTTGGCACTCTCTGCGAATTGCAGCGTTCGGCTACAGATTGCCGGGAGTCATCTTAGAGACTCGGAGGACCCCAGATGAAGCCCGGGCTTGACCGCGGCTGGCGTGATCGCCTGAATTCTGTAGTTCCCATACTGCAATGGTTGCCACAATACCAGCGCGGTTGGTTGCGCCACGACTTTGTAGCCGGCCTCACCCTGGCCGCCTATGCCGTTCCCGTCTCGCTGGCTTACGCTTCTCTTGCCGGGTTGCCCTCGCAAGCTGGCTTGTATTGCTATCTTCTTGGGGGCATCGCCTATGCAGTCTTCGGCACATCAAGACAGTTGGCTGTTGGGCCAACGTCCGCCATTTCGATCTTGATAGGGTCGGTATTAGGTACGCTCGCCGCCGGCGACACCTTACGCCAAACTCACTTGGCGATGGCTGCAGCCGTCCTTACCGGATTGTTAGCGATTCTGGCGTGGGCCCTTCGTTTAGGCAACATCGCCAACTTCGTCTCGGAAACCATTCTGACTGGGTTTAAAGTCGGCGCAGGGCTAGTCATCGCATCCACGCAGCTACCTAAGCTGTTTGGCGTTTCGAGCGGCGGAAACAATTTTCTTACTCGCATTCTCGATCTGGCTCGACATCTCAAAGAAACTAACCTTCCGACCTTGTTGGTCGGGTTAGGTGCCCTAACGCTCTTGATCGCAGGTGAACGCCTCTTGCCGGGCCGCCCGATCGCACTCTTCGTCGTCTTAACTTCTATCGTCGTGATGACATTCTTGCCGTTAGCTAGTCTTGGCGTAAAGACCGTGGGCACGATTCCTGAAGGCCTCCCAAGATTGGGCTGGCCAATGATGCATTGGAGCGACGTCGATAATCTGTTGGTGGTCTCGATGGCTTGCTTTCTATTGTCCTATGTGGAAAGCATCTCCGTAGTTCGAACGTTTGCGCTCAAGCATGATCATTCCATTAGCGCGGATCAGGAATTGCTGGCCTTGGGTGCGGCAAATCTCGTGGCTGGTGTCGGCCAGGGTTATCCAGTAGCAGGAGGCATGTCCCAGTCGGCTGTGAATGAGAAGGCCGGTGCTCAATCGCCGCTTGCTCTGGTTTTCGCCTCTGCTAGCCTGGGAGCGGTTCTACTATTTTTGACGGGGCTAATGCGAAACTTGCCTCAGCCTGTGCTCGCTGCCGTCGTTCTTATCGCTGTGGGTGGACTGATCAAACCCAGTGAGCTACGCCATTTGAACCAAGTCAGCAGGATGGAGTTCCGTGTGGCTATGGTCGCGACGGTGGGCGTCTTGTTCTTCGGCATTTTGAAGGGAGTTCTCTTGGCGGCTGTTTTCTCCCTTCTCGTCCTCCTCAAGCGTGCCTCTCGCCCCAGAATAGCGGTCCTTGGCAGGCTCGAGGGGAGTGATCGTTTTGTGGACATGTCGCGAAATCCTGGAAGTAAACAAGTTCCCGGTACGCTGGTGGTGCGCATTGAGTCGGGACTCTTCTACTTCAATGCTGAAAATGTCCATTCCGAAATCCTCGATCATGTTCGCCGGAGAGGCGCCGTCAACCTCGTGATCATCGATCTGTCCACTTCACCAAATATCGATTTGGGTGGAGCACGCATGTTAGGCCAGTTGCACGAGAAATTGACGAAGAGTGGAGTCTTGCTCAAACTTGCGGAGGTGCACGGCTCTGCTCGCGACTTGCTGCAAGCAGAGGGGCTGCATACCAGAATCTTCGGTATTGAGCAGAGACTGCAAACGGCTGCCTTGCTGCATAAACGGGAGCAAGTCTCCAGAGCGAGCTGAACGCTCCTCTCTCGAAGGAAGCATTTCGAAACACCGTGGTCACGCGACTGTCGTCTTTATCTGTAAAGACTGACAGTTCCCAGTATCACTTGTCCTACCTAGCATGACCGTGGCGTCTCCGGAGCTGACCGGTTGTGGAAGCGCGGACTCGGTCTGTCAGGGTGATGTCTAAAACTTGGCATTTTGGAGATCGGAAATGAAGAGGCTCGGGTTGTTCTCAATTGGTTTGCTACTGATTACAGCAGGGAACGTTCTTGGACAGGACGTTCGCTATAACTTTGACAAAAACGCTGACTTCTCAAAATTCAAAACTTACAAGTGGGTTCCTATTAAAGATGCTGCGAAGGTGAATGATCTGGTCGACAAGCAGATCAAGGACTCCCTGGACGCACAACTTGCACAGAAGGGCCTGACGAAAGTCGATGCGGATAATGCCGATCTGTTTATCGGGTACCAGGCCGCAATTGGCCAGGAAAAGCAATTTACCTCATATAGCTCCGACTGGGGATACGGCGGAGGCTGGTATCGAGGCGGCTGGTATGGCCCTGCGGGTGGAATGAGCACTACCACCGGCCAGACTTCGACGATTCACGTCGGTCAACTGGCGGTCGATATGTACGACTCTAACAATCACACCTTGGTTTGGCGCGGGCTGGCAAGTAAGACCATCGACGCCAAGGCCAAGCCAGACAAACAACAGAAGAACCTCGACAAAGCCGTCGCAAAGCTTATGAAGAATTATCCACCTAAGGTGAAAAGCTAGACGCAAACGCAAAGTAGTTCCAGAGAAGTTGGGCAACCTCGAGTCAGGGAGGTGTCGATTTGAGCACCTCCCACGCCGCATTCGGAACGAAGCTCCTTCTGACCCAGCCGCTTGACTTTTTCCAACCGCATCAAAGGAAGATCGACCTCAGGTAGATTTACTGGCAACTCCGCCGAAATCAGGCTGCCGGCAACGAAACGCTCATTCAGGATTACCCGCCCAAAGCACTGGTAATTCTGCCAGTTTCGCTAGTACTGACAATTACCTAGGCTGAGTCGCAGTCCAGTCACGAAGCCCGGGTGCCGCCCATGCGCATCAACAACTCCAACAGCTCTTTCCCTCCAGTACCTCCAAGTGAACCACAAGCAGCAAGGCAGTGTATGGCCTCTGCTGTATCAGATCGGTGCCCGGGTGACTGCACACTTGATCGAAGTATCGGCGCATTTGGCTGTATTGGGTAACGCTCTTGATTGTCCCTCCTAAGGACGCTTTCGTTACCGAGGAACATGCATGTTTGATCTCACCTATCGATTCAATTGCAGGAAGCCAGTATCCAATCTGACGGCAAGCCGTGGAGAACAAGCCTGCCCGCTTCTAGTTAAAGGCACGGAATCTCGTCAGCCTGCAAGGCACGTCAATGCCGGCGGCAGTGCAAAGCGTTTGTTGAACACAGTGAGGCATGGCTCTTAGCCGATCTCACAACTTTTTTCAGCAATGGTTCCGCTCTGCTCAATCCGTGCTACGTTTTCGTCGGTGTTCAGTTATACGAGGGCTAAGTGATAAAGCCGTCAATAATTAACCGCGTCAGTGCACGTAGCCTTGGCGGGCGGCTCAAGCCCACCACGCGAGTAAATTGCGGCATGCTGTCATTACTCATGCTTCTCCTAGTAATGGTCCTGGATGCAGAAGCTCAACTTGTCCCCAGGGGACTAACGGCGCAACCAAGTACCAACCCTTCCCAGGAAGCCGCAGCACCCCCCCGCGACACTGCTGCAACGGCTGACCCGGCCATTCCCCTTCTTCAGCTTGCGGATCGGGCTGAGCAACTGGATCGTCTGTTGAAAGAGATCAGTAACGACCTGATCCCAAGTCCAGAGATTCAGGAAGTTCAGCAGAAAACGGAGGCAAGAGCGGAAGAACTTCACGAACGTATCCTGCAGTTAGATGAATTGATCAGCGGGACCCCCACCTCAATGGAACTGGACGATGAACAGCGCTACTGGCGTGCTCGAAGCGTCGAATATGGAGCACAGCGACGAGTAGTAACCGCGCGGGCGGCCAAACTGGAGGAGCAAGTCCAACTGCTTGACGAGCAGCGAGCAGCTTGGCAAACCACTTGGGACGAGGTGAAAGGGGCAAAGGGAATTGAGGTACTACTAGCGCGCATTCGTCAGGAAGTGGATGCCATTCAGGCCACTCATCTGGCGGTCCAGCAAGCCTTGAACCAGGTGCTCACATTACAGAACCAGGTTTCTCGATATGACCAGCAGATTTCTGAAATGCTGACACGTATCCGCGAAGCCACTGACCGACAGCGTAGCCGCTTGCTTGAACAAGACAGTCGTCCTCTTTGGCAGATTCAGATGTCTCCCAAATTGGAGCAACGCACAGCTTCGGGAATACAGCAGTTGTTTGAGCGGTCTTACAAGCGCATCGGAGAGTTCTCACGGGCCCACAAAATTGCCGTCTTTTGTCTGCTCGCATTCTTCTCCCTCACTCTGCTCGGGTTAATAAAGTTGCGGCGTTACGTCGAGCAGCACATGCCGAACGTCGGGCCCGATACCATGATAGTCCTCGCCTCTCCGGCTTCGCTCGCAGTTCTCATCGTTCTAGTAATCTCAGCACGTTCATTGGAGCTGGCGCCGATAGCCGTGTCGTTCGTTGTATACCTACTGTATGTGATACCAGTATTGCAACTTCTGCGGCCTTTAGTCGACACTAAGCTGCATATACACATGTATCTAGTGTCTCTTTTTTATATATCTGCGGTATCTTACCTGTTAATTGGTGTCTCATTACAAGTAAGACGTGAGCTTTTCGCCTTCATTACGTTCGCCGCTTTGGCCGCCTTCGGCTACTTCATGCGTCCACGTTCGCTGACTACTGTTTCCATTCCTGCGCCAAGTCTGCGTGCGCTGAAGATTGGTGTCCGCTCATGTCTTGTGCTGCTTGCTGGTTCCCTGATAGCGAACATTGTCGGGTTCTTTTCGTTAGCGCAGGTTCTGGGTTTAACTGCTCTCTTGGGAGCATTCGCCGGAGCGGCTCTGTTCTGCATTGTGCGAATTCTTACTTTGTTTGTAGGCCTGGTGCTCCAGTCTGGTTTGGCAAGACTGATTCCCAAGACCCCAACCATCGTACTTGAGCGTTGGACATTCAGAGTCTTTACTCTTTGCGCATCACTGATCTGGCTCGCACTTGTGCTGCGCTTGTTGACTGCGTATGAGGGAGTCGTCACTGCTGCTGCCCGCGCGCTCCGCTACCCGATTGGCTACGGAAAAGTTGCTTTTACGTTGGCAGGTGCGTTCAGTGTCCTCGTCATTGTCGTTGTTGGCTACGCCTTCGCGAGGTCTATAACATTCCTGCTGAGGACGTTCGTGCTGCCGAAGCTGCCTCTGCAGCGAGGCGTGCCCCTTGCTGTTTCGACCATTACCTATTATTTTCTCCTGATTTTGGTGGCTTTCGCCGCCTTGGCAAACGCGGGAGTGGAGCTGAACAAGTTTACGGTTCTTACGGGTGCCATCGGCGTTGGCCTCGGCTTCGGTTTGCAAAACATCGTCAACAATTTCGTTTCCGGACTGATACTTCTTTTTGAGCGTCCAATTCACGTCGGCGATGTTGTGGACGTTGGTGGATTGGTAGGCACGGTTAAGCGCATTGGCGCTCGCTCAAGCACGGTGTTGACCTTCCAGGGTGCCGAAGTGATCGTTCCTAACAGCACTTTGTTATCCAATCAGGTGATCAATTGGACGCTTTCGTCAGAGTGGCGAAGGGTCGATATCCCTGTCGGAGTCGCCTATGGTACGGATCCCGATCGCGTACTGCAGATCCTTGTTGACGTAGCAAAGTCGCACTCTGGAGTTTTGCTCGCGCGCCCGCCCACTGCGTTCTTTATGGGCTTTGGCGACAGCGCTCTGAAGTTTGAACTCCGTTTCTGGTCCGCAGAGCAGGATAGCTGGTTTCAACTCCAGAGTGACGTCACCATTGCAATCGCAAAAGCCTTGGAGAAAGCCGGTATCGAAATACCGTTCCCACAGCGAGATCTGCACGTCCGCAGTGTCGATGCTTCGGTGGTGGAGCGTTTGCCTGACCGGGCTCCCCGAGCTATTTCATCGGCGTACAGGACCTCCACGGGCGGTCGGCAATAGTTCTCGCGTCAGCGTAAGAGGATCATCGTTGTAGATTCTGCAAGCACTTGGGAGAAGCCGACCAGAAACTCGTGTTCGATGCCTTAAAAACACGCATACGCTTAAGGCTCACACTAATTTGGCCTGCCTGCCCAGGAGTACTGCCACGCAACAGAGACGTTGTGGTAATTTCCTCCATAGCGGATGTAGGCACCATCGTTGTAGCTGAACTTCATAGACTGGTGCCTACTGACCGGAATAGAAACGGTGCCACCAATTCGAGAATTCCGTTGCGCCGTGCCTGGATTATCTATACCGTTAACGCTCGTAGTTCCCCCGAACCAGAAGTTCCCGTCCAGGGAAACCCAAAGTCTGGGCTTCACATCGTAGCTTAGATGTCCTTCAAAAGAGCCCGTGGGGCTCTGCGTTTGCGTATTAATCCCAGGAAAGACCATATTTCTTGAGAAAAACTCGTGGTTGGGTGTAAAGAACCAAATGCCACCATACGTATCCAGGATCCAATGGCCTCGACGTCTGGACAAGCCGATTTCCGGTTTAAAGGCCCACCTGTTCGTGCCGTAATTAATCAGCTTCGTCGGATCATATTGCCCCGTCGGAGGCACGACCTTAATGCTGAAACCAAGAACTGTCTTTTGATGCCATTTCACGAATTCTCCAACGTCCATAGCTGGTCCGCCGATCAGGTTCACAGAAAAGCGAAATGCCGCAGACATCAGACCCGAGCGATAGGCATGCGCCTCCGCAGTGGCAACTCGTCCACTGAAATTCCCGATTGCGTAGGGCAAAGATGCTGTGAAATTGGCTGATCGTCCAAGAAAGTTCAAAGAATGTGTGAGGCTGAGTATGGACATGTTGACGCGTGCGGTCGAGTCGGTTATCGGAGCCTGGCTGTCAAAGATAACGCCCCCGTCGAAAAAGGCATATGTGACTGTGAGCGCGTTCGAATGCACAGGAGTAATAAGGTAGGCTCGCGGTGCGAGGTCCTGCGCGGGGAGCCAGACTGCAGAGCACAGGACCAGCGCGGCCATTACTACAAACTTTAGCAAGCAGCGCATGTGAGGTCCGAAATCGCAATTAGGTCGGCGTTTTATCGGACCGGCCAGTTCTACTGTCATTGAGCGGTAGAGCAAACCCCGTGCACTGGCGACAGCGGCGTCATTTTCTAGCCTAGTGACCAATATTATTGACGCGAACTGTCAAGACTGACAGACGCTCCCGGCGCTCTGAAACTGGAAAACACGACTATGTGGGCCGTCGTCAGATCATTTAGAACAGTTTCGTTTTATGGTCCCAAACGGTTTGACATGTTGAGCGACTCTTCTGCCGGCCCCGGCGTGCGCCTTGGTCGAATCGAGAAGTCTAGTCGAAGAAGTACCGACGAGGTCATAGATAAGGGGAGGCAAAGAAGACAGCTCCGTCTCGATCGGCCGGTTGGAAACACGGGTAGGAAGCTCGGGAGTTGGCGCGCGAAACTTGATGCCGTCGCGACTTCCTAAGCCGGCATTCATGAACTGCATCCAGATGGGAAGCGCAGCCCTCGCACCTGTTTCCTTTTCCCCGAGGGACCTTTTGTCGTCGAATCCGATCCACACGCCGCAGGTGAGGGAAGGTGAAGAACCCATGAACCATGCATCACTAAAGTCATTGGTGGTTCCCGTCTTGCCCGCGAGCGAGTACTTCATGCGGCTCGCTGCGACGGCGGTTCCATGCGTGACCACCTCTCGAAGCATCCAGGTCATAATACGCGCCGTGCGTTCACTCACGACCTCTTGAACTTCAGGGTACTTCTCCTCCAGTATGGCGTCATCGTAGTCGGTGACCTTACGCAAGTATCTTGGAATCACGCGAATTCCGTCGTTCGGAAATGCGCTATAGGCGGATGTATTTTCCAATAAGGTGAGATCAACTGCGCCTAGAGCAATGGGCAGATGTAACTGTCAGTACTGTCACAAGTAACACGCAATCTCTTAACTCTTCTGATCGGATGCTGCTAAACCCAACGATCGCCGGTACTGGCACTCTTAACAGTGTTCCTACGCGGCCTCATCCGATATCAAAGATTATGGCGGTCGGTTCGTCACCTGAGACACAAAGGCCAAGCAATGAGTCGTTCTATCCAAACTCTACTAGGCATAGCACTGACGTTGGTGGGCCTCCTCCAAGCTCTTCCAGCTCAAGATGTAAAAGTGGAATACAACAAAGCTGAGGACTTCTCTCGCTTTAGAAGCTATTCGTGGGTGACAAAGGAGAAATATGATCGACCCTTGCTCGCGATGGACATCATGGGAGCCATCGACGAGCAACTTCAGGCGAAGGGCTTGAACCGCCTGGACACTGCCGCAGATCTTATTGTCACTGCGTATGGTGCCCTTGACACCGATATGAGCGTCTCCTTCGATCCAAGCACTTATGTCATGCCGGGTCTGGAGGGACCAGTTTGGTGGACTACCGGAGCAGTTGCCCTGCCTGGCAACAGCACAGCGGTGTTCATCAAGAAAGGTACACTGGTAGTAGACATTGCAGATCCACACACAAAGCAGCTGAAGTGGAGAGGCATTGCCAAGACTGACCTTAATCCGAAGAAACAAAAGCAAGCGCTGGATCTGATTCACAAGTCGGTCGCTAAGATGTTCCGCGAATATCCGTCCCGGTCTGTCGTGGCTCAGTAGTCATAAATTGTTAAGTCTCCGCCATACGAGCTCTCGCCTCGAATCATGGCGCGCCGCGCTATACATGTGCGGTAAACAATTCCATTTTGCCTAATAATACAAGGTCATTTGTCCCCAAAGTGCCGGCTCTGTCATCTCTGACTCTCCCAGCAACGCATGATCTTGAGCTAATCCCCTCAGCCGTAAGACAGGGAATACGCTGTCGAGTCGGATGTTCTTCGTTGTTCTCGGTGGATCCTCAGCGCTGCGTAGCCAGACGCAGAATGAAGGGTATATCTCGCAGAATGTCTATTGCCTATTGTCACGTCAGCTGTCACTTCTGCCAGTTCATGCCTGTATACCCAGCCACTATCATTCTGCTGATGAGCAGAGTCGTGCCGAAGGAGCAGCTCTTATCCCACGGTTGCACCATCGTGGGGCGAAGGAGGGTCTCACAGTGAAATTCCGTGGATACCTACACATAATATGCGTTACAGCAATTCTTCTCCTAACGATAACCGTCACCTTCGCCCAGGACAGCAAAGTGCGAATTCACGTTAGGCCGGAGCAGTCGTCTATCTTTGTCGATGGCGTCTTGTTTGGAGATAGCAGTCGTACAATCAAGGTTGCCCCGGGTAAACACACCATCGGAGTCTACAATTACGGTTATATCCCACAAGTTCGCGAGGTTACCTTGGAACCTGGGAAAAATCCTGGCATCGTGTTCGAGCTTCAGACTGTTCCTGGCACGGTCAGCGGGCCGTGGGGGCGCATCCAGATCGAGGGCGCCTCGCGTGCCGCGGTACTTCTCAATGGCAAGACGCCCGAATACCTGGTGGGACATGGCGACGAGTTCAACAACAGCGGTGAATTCCTCAATTGTTGCGCCCAGCAGTTGATCGTTCCCGCTGGTACTCATCAGCTAACAATCACGAGTCATAACAAGGAGATCTGGTCTGGGCAAGTAGACGTCCCAGCCAATCAGCGCGTCGTCGTTCACGTTCCGAGTGGAAAGCAGAAGGTAAAACCCTGGACCGAAGGTGCCTATCTTAATTCAGCTGATCGGTTCACCGCGGGTACGGCGAGCGCCGCGGTGGCAGTTGCTCGCCCTAGCGCAACTTTTACTGCCCAATCCGCCCAAATCAATTGCGGAGATTCCACACAGATATCTTGGACAACAGCCGACACCGTTCAGCGGACTATGACTGAGGAACCGGAGGCCACCAAACAGCTGGAACCGAGTGGCCAGTTGAGCGTCAGTCCAAAGGCCACTACCACCTACAATCTAAAAGCCTCTGGACCCGGTGGTACGGTCAACCAGACTGCAGCCGTAAATGTTAACACCGCAGTGCAGAGTTCACTTCAGGCGTCGCCTGCTGAGATCCGCTATCGAAAGATTGGCGACAAAGTGCTGGAACAAGGCGCTTCAAACTTAACATGGAGCACCTCTAACGCGAATGTTGTCTCTATCGAACCTTTAGGAACGGTAAGCCAGAATGATAGTCGCGAAATTAAACCCGCTCCGAAACAGGACAGCACCGGGCAGGTCGATGAAACTCTAACCTATGCTCTTACAGCTAAGAACGATTGCGGGGGCTCAAGCACTCAAACTGCTACAGTTCGAATCAGCGGCTCGATTGAACCCGTTCCTGAGGTTTCCTTGGTCAGTGTATTTTTCCCCACGGGACTCCCAGACAAAAGTCACCCTGAAGGCGGATTAGTCAAAAGTCAGCAGCAAACGCTTGCCAACACGGCAACCGAATTCAAGAAGTATCTGGAGTACGACCCCGATGCCCATCTCAGGGTAATCGGCAACACGGATGAACGCGATTCTAATGTCAAAAATAAACCCTTGAGCGAGCGGCGCGCCAATCGAGTCAAAGACTATCTTGTGTCACTCGGAATTCCCGACGGCAAAATCGAGTTGGTTGCGCAAGGTGACGAGAAACAACTCGACGGCAATACGGTCAAGCAGCTCCATGCAGAAAATCCGAAGAAGACCCCGAAAAGCCTCGGTAACTTCCAGGATCTCGTGTGGGCGTACAACCGGCGTGTCGACATCGAATTACTACCGAAAGATGTTCTTTCAAAACAGTATTTTCCGGGCGATGCGGACGACGCAGCGGTTCTGGCGAACAGCC
>Ga0310811_10009774_pt1 | contig 12401 bp, 8 predicted proteins | sample YCmetagenome_FD_207642 | JGI IMG/M metagenome (GOLD analysis project Ga0310811, IMG submission 207642) | Soil microbial communities from experimental microcosm in Duke University, North Carolina, United States - YC | ecosystem: Engineered > Artificial ecosystem > Soil microcosm > Unclassified ... | reverse complement strand
TTGCTGACGCTGCGGAGTTTTGCAGATAAGATTGGCGCCGAGCGCGAGGGCATCGCGGCACTGCTGGCCGAACCGGCGCTGCAACCGCTGTTGCAGGACGACCACAAAGGCAAGCTGCCCTTTGAGAAAGTTGCGGCCTGCGATACTATCCTGCGTTTCAGACAGCGGGAGCTGGTCCGGCGCATTTTACAACGCGTCTACTATTTGGACATGTATATCTCGGTAGCCAAAGTCGCCAACGACCGCGGATTCAGCTTTGCCGAAGCGTTGCCGAAGGAGCGCCATTTCATCCGCCTCGAAGGAGTCTATCATCCACAGGTAAAGAACGCCGTCCCCAACACACTGGACATTACCCCCGACAGCAATGTCATTTTCCTGACGGGAGCCAACATGGCCGGGAAATCGACCTTTATGAAATCACTGGGGATAGCGCTATTCCTGGCGCACGCAGGTTTGCCGGTGCCTGCCAAAATGATGGCCTTTTCGGTCAGGGATGCCATTTATACCACCATCAATCTTCCTGACGATCTCGGGATGGGCGCCAGTCATTTTTATGCGGAAGTGCTGCGTGTAAAGAAGATGGCCCGCGAGCTGAGCCTGGGTAAAAGCCTGTTCGTCATCTTCGATGAATTGTTTCGGGGCACAAATGTAAAGGACGCCTATGAGGCGACTGTTGCGCTGACCTCGGCCTTTGCAGGTCGAAGGGATTCGATGTTCGTCATTTCCACGCATATCATCGAGGCGGGAGAGGTACTGGGGGAGCGAAATCCTAACATCAGTTTTGTCTATCTGCCAACCCGGCTGCGGGAAGGTCTGCCGGTTTATACTTATACGCTGGAGAAAGGTATCACCGCCGACAGACACGGGATGGTCATTATCCAAAATGAAGGGATCCTCGATATTTTAAAGAACGGGAAGCCCAAACTAACGAAAAACGAAACGGTATGAGTTTTAGCGCAGACAAACAGACGACCGACGACCTCAATCTACTTGGAAAATACAAACCCGGTTCGGTCTATAGTCTTTTCAATACTGTCCGGACAAGGGGAGGGGAAAGATTGCTGGAGGAGATGTTCCGCTCGCCTTTGTCCGACCACCGGGCAATCAACGCCCGCAGCGATATTTTTCGGTATCTGGCAGCAAGCCCGGTCACGTTCCCCTTCACCGGCCAGCAGATCTCGCTTGTCGGGGACTACGTGGGCATGGGTGGTCACAGCAATGGTCTGGCCCTGGCGGTTTCGGTAGGACGTCTCCGGTTGCTGGAGACTGTTGTGAGTGATAAAAGATATAGTGATATCCGGGAGGGGGTGGCGGCGACTGTTGGTTTTTTGCAGGAATGCGGTAATTTTATCCGGCGGATCGCTTCGCCGGGGCAGCCTGGAGAGGTTGCCGAAGCACCCGCACAGCTTACGCAGGCACCCGCCCAACTCGCCGAAGCACCGGTCCAGCTCGCCGGGGCGCCGGCCCAGCTTGCCGCAAAATGGACAGCGGCCCGCACCATTCTCGACGACCGCCGGCTGGCGCGTCTGCCTCTCCAGCACGAAGTCGCCGCCTTACCCTGGTACCGGCTGGCAGCGCTGCATCATCTTTTCACACATACCTTACAAAGCGAGCTGACGCGATTGCTTGACATTTTGTATCATCTTGACCTGTATATCGCCGTTAGCCGTGTGGCGAAAGAAAAAGGTTTCTCCTTCGCCCATGCGCTGCCGGAAGAGGACTATATCGTACAGGCCGATGATCTGCGGCATCCCTGCCTGGATAAGGCAGTGGGGAACCCTGTTCTGCTGGACAGATACCATAACGTCATATTTCTGACAGGAGCGAATATGGCGGGAAAGTCGACCTTTATGAAGTCCCTTGGCATAGCGGTATATCTTGCTCATATGGGTTTCCCGGTTGCCGCAAAGAATATGGTCTTCTCCGTAAAGGATGGCATATATACTTCCATCAACGTGCCGGATAACCTGGGCATGGGGTATAGCCATTTTTACGCGGAAGTGCAGCGGGTCAAGACCATCGCCGGATCAGTGGGTGCGTCGAAGTCATTGCTTGTCATTTTTGACGAACTGTTCAAAGGCACGAATGTAAAGGACGCTTATGACGCGACGCTCGCGATAACCGCAGCCTTTTCGGAATACAGGAACTGCGCGTTCGTGATCTCTACGCATATCATCGAGGTAGGGGAGGTGCTGCGGGAGAAATACAATAATCTTCAATTTGCTTTTCTCCCCACCGTCATGGAAGGGAGAACTCCGCGGTATACGTATAAGCTCGCGGAAGGCATCACCAGCGACCGTCATGGCATGATCATCATAGAACAGGAAGGGATCCTGGATATTATAACCGGTGTAGGCGCCGTTTAATCACTCAGGGATTTCTTTCCGGAGTTGTTCCACCGGATTATTGGTATTTCATATCAGATTCCATTTTTCCCGTCCCATTTTTCCAAAATAATATTGAAATAGATCGCCGGCTCCGATAAAGACAAAAAAAGACCGCCATGGTCCTATTGCGAAAGCAAAAAAAGTTTATTGGCGAAATGCTGGATAGAAACTGGATTTCGGGGATCGGTTGGAAGAAGCATAAAAAAGGCCCGGATAAAAATCCAGGCCGTTGCTAAAATCCAATATCCTATTAAAAGCCATATTGAATAAATCAAAAGCCGGACCAAAAAATGGCTGGCTTAAATCTCTGCGCGCTTTCGCCAGGAACAAGCGGCATCTAATTATCTACATAACTCCATCGGCCAATTAAATTGGGGCGTACCGGGCGCAGCATATCCTGGAACAAATTGCTTTCTAATGCCAGATCTTTTGCGACCAGACGATGCGGTCGTTGATAAACAAAGCGATCACCTGTACGGAGCCTGCTTGCCGGACCGGCATATTCACCGTATTAGTGCCCCTGGAAAAAGAGACTTCCTGTTTGTTCAGCGCCTGCCCCACAATAGTATATTCAGTCAGCACTCCCCGGCATTCCTTGTTGGTGTTGACGATCAGGGAAAGTGACTGTGGGCTGATGCCGCTGATATATATGCCTGTGTTCTCAGTAGCTGGCGCCGGCGCAGCCGGGGTAGGCGGCTGTACATCCAGAACGGTGAACAGCGCTGCACTGACGGTCGTTGAGGCCGTATCCGTGCAACCATTGCGCTTCTCGGTAACGAGAAGATTATAGGTCCCCCAGACGGTATCGGTGATGGGGTTCTGAACGCCGGATGCAAAACCGCCCGGCCCGGTCCAATTCCAGGTCAGACCCTGTGAGCCGCCGAACGCGGTGGGATAATTGCTGGCCGCAACATTTCCACCATAGAGATACAAGGTGTTGTTGATGTCTCCCGCAGCGGCGGAAGCGACGGGTTTTGATGTATCTACCGGCACGACGATCGTATCCACCTTTGTCGCAGGACAACCTTGTGCCGGGGAAGCCGAAACAATATAAGAGCCGGCCTGGTTGATATTGAGCAGGGAGCTGTCGCTGTTGGCGCCGGAGATGCTTCCCCCGGCAATGGGTTTCCAGGTATAGTATCCCGCCGTGCTATTATTGGTCAGCGTGATGGTGCCGCTGGGATGATTACACCGGAGGGTATCGGTCGTCACAGCAAAGTCCATGACGGGCTCCCGCAGAAAGGTCAGCGGCGTCACAAAATCCTGCAGATTGGCCGTGAACGAAGAGGAGGACCTGGATTTGAAAAAGATATTGGAGAACAATGACTGGCAGGGACTAAGGGTTGAATACAGCGCAGGGTCCACGCCGATACGGGTCATGTTCAATCCTACTTCGATAAACTGTTCCGATTGATATTGTGCACTCCATCCCGAGCCATTGTTAGCCGTGCCCCATGGCGTGGAATAGGTCGTGTCCTGGGCAGGCGTCCCCGAATAGTTGGCAATGCCGGAGCCGAATGCCGTTGTTCCTGTTTTTGAAACAATGGAGGCATAGCCATAGGATCCGGAGGTGCTGCTGTAGCTTGCATTAAAATTAAAATACTTCGGAACCAGCGCACCGCCGTAATAGCTATTGTAAGTGGTTTGGCTGACCCAGATCCTAACGTCGATGACCGGCACCGATCCCGGGGAGAAGCTGACGGCTACGATGAGGTCCCCGGTTTGTATGACATTGCCGGCAGCATCGAACAGCCATTCCGTATGGCCTCCACTTGTCCCGGCAGAGGAAAATGTACCGCTGGCCGGATTGAAACCAAAACTATTTTTGTAAAGTTCGACGTCATAATAGCTGTTGGCCGCATTGCCATAGGCGGTTATACCTGTCATAAACCAGAGGGAATCATATACGGTCAGACCATCCCGGCGCATATGGGCATAGACGTCAACGAGGTCGTTCTTGGCAGGAGTAGCAGCGAGCCCCCCTTGCCAGACATTGGGATTGTCTCCATTCTTGGCGGAAATGGTAAAGGTGGTCGAATCTTTCAGCGCTTGTGCCGCTATGTAATCTCTCCCATATGCTGCATCGAGCCAGAGCTTTCCGCCGATCTTTGCATAGAGCAGCTGAGACATCCGTTTGCTGAAAATAATATTGGCGCCGGATTGCAGCAGTGACAAATAGGTCGATGCGGAGGAAGTGTCGATGACATTATTTCCCAAACCTGACGGTGCGAACCAGTCATCGCTGAGCACGGCGCCGGGAAAAGGCCCCAACTTCATGTAGTTGCTCCTGGTGTCGGCATCGATGCCGAACATCGCGTTGAGACCGCCATTGTTCAGTTGGGCCATGCCCGCAAGGGGAAGCAGGCTGACAAGCAGCAGTACGGATATTGCATATGGTTTCATAGTAACGGATTTGCCTTCCAGATAAGACAGAAAAGAAGGTCCCTGGTCCTAGCCGGAATATAAATAATTTGCCTCGGCTCAAAAGTAATTGATTATGAAGTGTTTAAAACTTCAAACTGTATGATATGCTGGGGATCACAGGGATAAATGCCACCTCTTTGGCGATAACCGTTTTGGTGGCCGGGTCGATGGTCCGGTAGACAAGGGAGCTGTTGCGACGCGCATATACATTGTATACGGAAAAGGTCCATTCGGTCTCCAGCACCCTTGTGCCCGTATTCCTGATCTTCTTATAGTGAATGCTCAGGTCCAGCCGGTCATAAGGTTGCAAACGATAGTTGTTCGTTTTGATACCATAGGTGCTGACGGTGTCCTGGTTTCGTCCCCGCCCTACCGCCCGGCCCCTTGCCTGGCTGGGATACAGCGGATTGCGGCCTGAAACGGAGATCCCCGTCGTGTCGGTGTCGAGAGTAAAGGCGCGCCCGCTCGCTATGACAAAATTGCCCGTGATCCGCCAATGTCCGTTAAGGGCATATCCGCTGGAAACATCCAAAAGATGTCTCCGGTCAAAGGCATAGGGAAAAGACTGTCCCAGGTTCAGCGAGTCGAATCGCTGCCGCGCATAGGCCAGAGAGTAAGCCAGCGATCCCGTCCACCGGCCCCTGTTCTTCCGGACAAAAAATTCCGCGCCATAACTCCATCCGTGACCGAATACAACCTGGTTTTCGATGGTATTGTCGATCGCCGGGTTCGTCGAGCCACCGAACAGCAGCTGGTCGCCAAGACGCCTGTAATAGAGTTCCACGCTGGTCTGGAAAATATTCTGTTTAAAGTTCCTGAACAGACCCGCCGAAAATTCCCGGGAGGTCTCCGGGCGTACGAGACTGCTGCTGCCGATCCATATCTCCGCGGGGAATGATGAATTATAACTCTGTACAAGATGAGTATATTGGTGCATCAGGGTATAGGATAGCTTGACGCTGGTATTGGCATCTACCCTGTACAACAACGCCAGCCGCGGTTCGAGGCTGAAGTAATGCGTATTTCCATTGAAATACACCGGCGTTCGAATCCCTGCATACAGTTGAAAACGCTCGCCGAAGGTCATATCGTCGCTGATGAACATCGCCGCCCGGGACGCGGCCTTCGCCGGGATAGAGCCGGGAGCGATGCCGCCGGAAGAATCTGAGGCTGTTTTTTTTTCGGATAGCGATGCAGGATACAGCGTCTGGTACAGGTAGTCGGCGCCGCCGCTGATCTTATGGGCTGGTGAAAGATACCAGGTCAGGCTTGTCTTTGCATTGATATCCCTGATCCCCGAATATAATTGTGCCACATATCCATTCTGGATAGCAGACAGATATTGGTGATAGCGGTTATACTCCACCGAGGTGGTGGCAAACAGTTTCCCCGAATATTGATGGTTCCATCGCGCCGTGAAAGTAGTATTCCCAAAATGCATGGAATAGTTGATCCCCGTGACATCGGTGGAATCTGAAGCATAGTTGTTGTTGTCCCTGCCGGTATAGAAACTCAGGAGCAGCCGGTCTTTTGGGGACAGGGCAAAGTTTAGTTTGGCATTGACATCATAGAAATAGTAGTTATGGAAATAGTTGTTTTTCAGCAGCGGTCGAAGCAATACGTCAGTTGTGCTCCGGCGGGCCGACAGGAGATAAGATGAACTGCCGGTATTTACCGGACCGAACAGGGTCAGACCTGATGCTACCGTCCCCATGTCGACGACTCCTCCGGACTGCTGATTACTCCCGTCCTTCATCATCACGTCCAGCACAGAACTGAGATGGTCGCCATAAGAGGCCGGGAACCCGCCTTTCATCAGGCTGGCACGCTTGATGGCCGGCGTATTGAAAATGCTCACCGGTCCGAAGACATGACTGGGATTATACAACGTGGCCTCATCCAGCAATATCAGGTTCTGGCCGGCATTGCCGCCCCGGACAAAATAACCGGGTGTTCCGTCGATCCCGGCCTGTACGCCCGGCAATAATTCGATCGATGTAAGGAGGTCGCCCGAACTGCCAACCGAAGGCGCATTGGTGATCATATCGGGGGGGATCTCCACCGGTACGGAGGCGTTCTTTTTTATATTGTCTTCCCTTTTATCATTGGCGAGGAGAAAGGTGCCGATCTCTTCCCGATCATGGTCACGCTCCAGGCCAAAGGACAGTGCGGTGTTGCCGCCGGCGTCCACCTTCTTCATCAATCGCTGGTAGCCTACATAGGATACGGTGATCTGCAGAGTGTCGGAAGAAGGCACGGTCACGGAATAAAATCCGTAGTTGTTGGTGACAGCGCCTGCCCCCGCGGGCCCGACGGCTACGCTCGCGCCAATAAGAGATTCTCCCGTTTTTGAGTCTGTTATATAACCGCTGTACGTAACGCTGGTTGGGGCGGAGACAGATTGTAAGACTATCTGCCGGCCGATGACATTATAGGTAAGCCCTGTTCCGTGCAGCAGGATGGTCAGAAATTTTTGCAGTGGAGTATCAACGACCTTTACCGATACGTTCCGTTGTTGCCGGATCAGCTCCGTACTATACGCAAATGTAAAGGAGGTCTTCGATTCTATCAGGGCCAGCGCCGCGGGGAAAGACTGGTTGACAAGCGTAATGGTTATCCGGGATTGCTCAAATGTTTTTTCCTGGGCGTTTGCCCCAAAGTAAAAAAAGAAAGAAAGGAAGAGAAGTACTGATGATACTTTTGTCAACGCGTTGCCTTTTTCTTTAGTATATACCCACCATTATCTTCAATATATTCCAGGTCAAGAGAAGCACAAATGATCTTCAGGGAGTTTTCGACCGATTCTCCGCGAATATCTATCGTCAGTCTTTCCTGCCCCGTGACCCCGTCACCAGGCGTGATCTTTTTGCCCGATGATCTCTCCAGGGCGGCAATGACCTCCTTAAGCGGTGCATCGACATATCGCCGTGACCCGTCCGACCCGCCAGCTGAATCCGCTGTCTCCACCTCGCCAAAACGCTTTTCCAGAACATAGAACACCATCGAACTACCCGCCGCAAGCTCCCTCGATTCTCCGTTCTCTTTTTTTATAAAGGCCACCTTGCCGCTGGTCACCCTTACTTCTATCTTCTCTTTTGTGCGATGTATGGTAAAGCTGGTGCCGATATCTTTTACGCTGACAGCGTCCATATCCACCTGGAAAGGGACTTGCGCCTGGTGCGAAACCTCAAAACTTGCCTGACCTGCTGCCAATGAAACGGTTCTGCCGCCTTTATTATTATAGTCAGCGGCGACCCGGAGAAGGGTATTTGGATCGATGACAACAGTCGAGCCGTCCGGAAGGGCTATTTTCCTCTGCTCATTGTCTGCGGTCACATATGTAAAGGGATGGTTCATTCGGGTACGGTACCACCACGTCGCACCTATTGTCAACAGGACAATGGCCGCTGCAGCCATTTGGATGATCCTTATTTTTGCTTTCCTGAAATCAGGTCGGAGCACCTGCTGCGCGCCGGAACTTTGCTGCGCGCCGATATCTCTCTGCCTGCTGGCACCTTCATGCTCGCCGATGCCTCCCTGCGCGCCGATCCTTTGCCGGACAGACCCCCATGCCTTGACCTCGTCTGCTTGCCGCCACGCTTCGTAGTCGGAGAGACTTTCCTTCCACAGCGTTTGGAGCCGGGTAAAGGTCTGTTGATTGTCCGGCGAAGAAGCCAGCCATTCCCTGAGCTCCAGCGCTTCGTCAGGCGAAAGCCTGTCCTCCAGGGCGGATCCGATCAGTTCCCAGGGTATATTATCATATTGGTGCAAAGGGGCCATAGTTTCAAGTATAAGACAAATATTAATGCATGCGGACCTAGTGACCAGGCCAAAAAATTTCTTTCAGAAGCGCCAGACAGAGGGCCAGGGCCTTCCAATCGTCGAGAACCTTGCTCAGTTGTTTCAGGGCCAGCGTGATATGGTTTTTCACCGTCTTGATGGAAATCCCCAGTTTGTCCGCAATTTCCTGCTGTTTCAATTCTTCAAAACGACTCATGCGGAAAACCTTCTGGCATTGCTCCGGCAATTGATCGATTGCCTTGAAAAGCTTAATTTTTAGCTCGTTGTCCTCCATTGCCTGGGATTCAAAAGATCCCTGCGGCAGACGGTTGTAGTCTTCTTTTTCCTGTCTTATTCTCTTGTTTTTGTCCAGGACATTCAGACTTCTGTTGATGACAGCCCGGTAAATATAAGATTTGAGGGATGTATCGATGCGAATCGTACTGGCAGAATCCCAAAGTTTTACAAACACATCGTTGACAATTTCCTCCGCGACGGCGGCATCTTTGAGGTAAGTAAAGGCTGCGAGGTGGAAGGCTTTATAATGTTCCTTATAGTAGTTTTCAAATTCCTGACCGTCCCTTTGTTGTATCGCTCGCCAGATTTTTTCTTCGTCGGGATTCATTTTCCTGGTTTTTTGTTCGATCCGCACTAGGACCATGATGCACTTTTGTTGTCCTATTGGAAAGACCCATAATCCGGCCAAAAATAAAAGTTAATTCGTAAAACGCAATAATCTAAACATTTAAAATTGAATAGTCTATGAAAACTGTAAGAAATCTGTTCGTCCTGGTTTTGGTTTTGTTCGGGGGTGTTTTTCTTTCCTGTAATAAGAGTGGCAGCAGCAGCGGCACCGGCCATTTGCAGGTAATGCTGACTGACGGCCCGGGAGACTATGATGCCGTATATATAGATGTACAGAAAGTAGAGGTGAATGTCTCCTCCGATTCCAACACCAGTACAGGTTGGCAGACGGTCAACGTCCTTCGGCCTGGCGTATATAACCTGCTAAAATTCAGTAATGGGGTCGATACGCTGCTGGCGGCTGCTGATCTCCCTGCAGGTAAGATCTCTCAAATGCGTCTCGTTCTTGGCAGCAACAACTCTGTCGTTGTGGACGGGCAGTCCTTTCCGCTGACCACTCCCTCGGCCCAGCAATCCGGGCTTAAATTCAATATCCATTCGACACTGACCGCAGGCATCGTGTACCGCCTGTGGATCGATTTCAATGCCGGAAGATCGATCGTCACTACCGGCAGCGGGAAATACATCCTCAAACCTGTCATCCGTACTTATGCGGAAGCCATCGGCGGAAGTATAAAAGGATATGTATTGCCTGCCCTGGCAAAACCGGAAGTATGGGCTACCATGGGTACCGATACGTTGATGGCACTGCCGGATTCGGCGACGGGTTATTATTTCTTCGGCGGTGTAACTGCCGGAACATGGAATCTGCAATTTCATGCACAGGATTCCACCTATAAAGACACCACTTTCACTGTTAGCGTAGGCACCGGTGTCGTCAGCGACGCAGGCACGGTGAACCTTGCTAAGAAATAGAGTACGTAGGCCTGGATAAACCCTATGGTAAACTTTGAGTAGTTGAAGAGAAGCCCTTCCGGTATCGGGAGGGCTTTTTTTTGTAAAAAAACATTTATTAAACATATGTTAATTTTTATTATATTCGTATCGCAACCTTAGCAAGGACCCTTAAAATTTGACCTGCGCTTAAACAACATTAAGTGCCATGCTATGGGAAAGATTTTTATTGCCTCTCGGATCAGAGTCACCGCTTTAGTATCGTTCACCTTTTTAGTCTCATTCACCTTGATTTGTGGTTTTTCGATGGCCCAAAAGCCAACCAGCTGTGCCGGTATTGGTTCCAGGGCGAACAGTAACGGACAAGCCAGTTCCTGTCCGAATGTTTCGGGTACAGCGATGGCTTCCAATTTTGTCGGAACGGCTTATGCAACCGTTCCGGTCACTGCGAAAACAGGAAATCTCCAATTTACTTACAGCGGAAGCAATCCGTCCTTACTACCATATGCTATTACGAGAGTATGGCTTACCAGCGGTGGGACCGCCATTCAAACCGTTGTCTTCGGACCGGCTGGTGTGCCAACGGTTTCCGGAGGGAATACCCAGGTGAACTATTGTTTCTATGGTGCGAATCTGGCGTCTATCGGTACTTTATCTTTCGAACTGACCGATCCGCAGACAGGAACGGTATTCGGCATTTGTTCCTACGATGCCTCCTGTAACAGCAATTGCAGCGTGGTGCCAAATCCGGCGGCGCTCCCGGTCATTTTTTCGTCTTTTACGGCTGTAGCCGAACAGGGGGGCGCAGTACAGCTTCACTGGACGACAGCCCAGGAACAAAATAACCGGGGATTTACAGTTGAAAGAAGCACAGGTGGTTCTGCGTTCTCAGCAATAGGGTTCGTTCCAACAAAAAATTCGGGCGGCAATAGCAGCCTGCCTACTGAGTATGAGTTTGTCGACCAGAATTTGCCGGCTGAGCCTAAAGTTGCCTACCGGTTGCGTCAGGAGGATCTGGATGGAGCCTTCGAGTATTCGGACATTCAGAGCATAAATTTGCCCAATGCCCCGGAAGGAGTAAAGATCTACGCCAGCGGGAACGCTGTCAGAATTTCCTGGCCCGCGGATTACTCCTTCAAACCCTGTGACGTCAGGGTATGTGATGCGGAAGGAAGAGTGGTGCTGACGAAGCACATTGCGGAAAGACCGGATCTCCCAATTGCGAACCTTTCCGGCCACGGCGTCTACTTTATTTCCCTGACTGATAACAATGGAAGAAGGATCGCGATAAAGTCTGTGTACGTCAATTGAACACGCGCCTATTCCTCCGTCTTATTTTTCTCGGCCTCTTTGATGGCAAGATATTCCGACGGCGTCATACCAAACTGCCGGAGAAAATTCCTTCCAAAATTAGTTTGTGACGCATACCCGGCCATATTGGATACTTCATAGATCTTGTATTTTCCTTCGGCCAGGAGCTCGGCGGCCTTTTTCAGCCTGGTCACATTGATCAGGTCGTTGGGCGAGAGGTCCGACAGCGATTTGATCTTGCGATACAAGGTGGGTTTGCTGATGTTCATCAGCCGGGCCAGCTTCTCAACATCCAGATCGGAGTCTTCCAGGTTCCTGATGATACAGTCATTTATATGCTCGAGGAACTGCTCGTCGGCCCGGGAGTAGGCAATGCTTTTTATATGCACCAGCGGGGAGCTGGCAAAATACTCTTTTATTTTATTTCGATTGGTCAGCAAATTTGCGATCTGAACTTTCAGATACTCCGGGGAGAAAGGTTTTTCTATATAGGCGTCCGCCCCGAGCTCCAGTCCTTCGATCTTGGACTGCATCGTATTTTTTGCCGTGAGCAGGATCACCGGGATATGACTGTATTCCAGATCGGTCTTGATGATCCTGCATAGTTCGAAGCCATCCATCACAGGCATCACAACGTCGGAGATAAGCAGCTGGACGACATGCTCTTTCAGCAGCTCCAACGCTTCCCGGCCGTCGAGGGCCTTTAGCACGGTGTATTTTTCACTCAGCTCATGCTCGAGAAATTCCAGGATCTCTTCATTGTCATCGGCCAGTAAGAGGAGAGGTTTTATCATACAGCAAATGGTTTTGTCTCAGGGTGCCGGTTGCAAATGGCAGCCCGTCTGGTCATGCGGCAACCCGCTCAAAGGCAGCCCGTCCGGTCTTGCGGTAACCCGCTCAAAGGCAGCGCTTGTCACGAGGTCGCCTGGTTAATGGGTATGGATACGAAAAAGACGTTCA
>Ga0310811_10009773_pt1 | contig 12401 bp, 9 predicted proteins | sample YCmetagenome_FD_207642 | JGI IMG/M metagenome (GOLD analysis project Ga0310811, IMG submission 207642) | Soil microbial communities from experimental microcosm in Duke University, North Carolina, United States - YC | ecosystem: Engineered > Artificial ecosystem > Soil microcosm > Unclassified ... | reverse complement strand
CAAGGTCGTACACATAGTCGAGATCGTCGAAGCGGTCTTGGATCGCCTGCGCGATCGGCAGCGACTTCGCGTTGGCGAGCGAGCAGAAATCGCCGCCGGGGCACGCGATGATGTCGGTCAGCAAGCCGATGTTGGCGCTCGCGAAGCCTTGCGTTTTGGCGGCTTCCCACAGGGCGAACAGGTCGCGCTTCTTCACGTCCGCGAGGATCAGGTTCTGCTCGTGCGACACGCGGATTTCACCGAACGAATACTGATCGGCCCACGCGGCGACAGCTTCCATTTGCTCGGCCGTCGCATCGCCGGGCGCGCCCTTGGCCGGCTTCAACGACAGCGTGACCGCGGCGTAGCCGGGCGCCTTGTGCGGACGCAGATTGCGTTCGATCCAGCGCGCGAACGCCCGGTTTTCGAGCAGATGCTTTTCGAACGACGCGTCCGTATCCGACAGCTTTTCGTACTCGTGCGGCTGGAAGTGCCGTGCGACGCGATCGAGTTCGGCCTGCGTGAGCGTCGACGGGCCGTCCTTCAGGTGCTGCCATTCTTCTTCGACTTGCTGCGCGAACTTCTCGGGGCCGAGCGCCTTCACGAGAATCTTGATACGCGCCTTGAAGAGATTGTCGCGACGACCGAACCGGTTATACACGCGCAGCACGGCTTCGCAATAGGTGAGCAGATGCTGCCACGGCAGGTTTTCGCGAATGATCGAGCCGATGATCGGGGTACGGCCAAGGCCGCCGCCCGCGAGGATCGCGCAGACCACTTCGCCTGCCGCATTCTTGGACAGATAGACGCCCAGATCGTGGATCTGCACCGCGACGCGGTCTTCCTTCGATCCCGAGACGGCGATCTTGAACTTGCGCGGCAGCCAGCTGAATTCGGGATGGAACGTCGACCATTGGCGCAGGATCTCGGCCCACGGACGCGGGTCGACGATCTCGTCGGGCGCCACGCCGGCGAACTGGTCGGCCGTGATGTTGCGGATGTCGTTGCCCGACGTCTGAATGCCGTGCATCTGCACCGAGGCGAGGTCCGCCAGCAGATCGGGCGTTTCCTCGAGCTTGATCCAGTTGTACTGAATGTTCGTGCGCGTCGAGAAGTGGCCGTAGCCGCGGTCGTATTTGCGCGCGATATGGCCCAGCATGCGCAGTTGATCGCTGCGCAGGTTGCCGTACGGAATCGCGATGCGGTGCATGTACGCGTGACGCTGCATGTAGAGGCCGTTCTGCAGCCGCAGCGGACGGAACTCGTCTTCGCTCAATTCGCCCGACAGGCGGCGGCGGACTTGGTCGCGGTATTGCGCGACGCGCTCGTCGACGATGGTCTGGTCGTACTGATCGTATTGATACATTCGGGACCCCAGGTTGTGTCGCGCCGCGTGGTGCCGCGACGCCCGAATCTCTACCGACGCAAGCAGCCGGCCTTCGTTCAGACCGTCCGCTCATGTGCTAATGACGAAAACAGCTATACATATTGAAAAACGTCCGTCGATCGTAATAAACTGTCCTTATATTTCAAACGACTAAAAAATTCTTTCCTTATGCTCGTAGGGTTATAAATGAACCTGCACCAATTTCGGTTCGTGCGCGAGGCCGTCCGCCAGAACTTCAACCTGACCGAGGCCGCCAAGGCGCTGTACACCTCCCAGCCTGGCGTTTCAAAGGCCATCATCGAGCTCGAGGATGAATTGGGGGTCGAAATCTTCACCCGGCACGGCAAGCGCGTCCGCTCGCTGACCGAGCCGGGGCGCATCATCCTCGCCTCGGTCGAGCGGATCTTGCAGGAGGTGGAGAGCCTGAAGCGCGTCGGCAAGGACTTCGCGGCGCAGGATCAAGGCAATCTGGTCATCGCCGCCACCCACACCCAGGCGCGCTACTCCCTGCCCGGGGCGATCGCGGAATTCAAGAAGCGGTTTCCGAAGGTTCATCTGTCGATCCTGCAGGGCAGCCCCACGCAGGTGGCCGAGATGGTCATGCACGACCATGCCGACATCGCCATCGCCACCGAAGCGATTTCGTCATACAAAGAACTCGTCTCGCTGCCGTGCTTCCAGTGGCACCACGTGGCCGTGATGCCGGAGGATCACCCGCTGCTGCAGCGCAAGCAGCTTTCGCTCGAAGATCTGGCCCAATATCCGTTGATTACTTACGACAACGCGTTCGCGGGCCGGACGAAGATCAATCAGGCGTTTTCGCTGCGGGGCTTGTCGCCCGATATCGTGTTAGAAGCCATCGACGCCGACGTGATCAAGACGTACGTCGAACTGGGGCTGGGGGTGGGCATCATGGCCGATATCGCGTTCAACGCCGAGCGCGACCGGCATTTGCGGGCTATGCCGGTGGGCCACCTGTTCGGCAGCAATCTGACGCGCGTGGCGCTCAAGCAAGGCGCCTACTTGCGCAGCTATGTGTATACGCTCGTCGAGTTGCTCTCGCCCACGCTCAATCGCAAGCTGATCGAGCAGGCGCTCAAGGGCGAGCACGAGAGCTACGAGCTTTGAAGCCGTCGTTTTGAGCGGAAGCCTCCGAACAGTGGGGGCCTGCTCTCGGGGCCGGCCCCTCCCCTCACCGCTCGCCCTATATAGATAATTGAAAACGGAGACCCTTGCATGGCGTTGACCGCAACTTTCCGCCGCGCGCTCACGGCCGCGGCTTTCGCGCTTGCCGGCGCAACGCTGACCGCCCCGGCGTACGCCGACATCAAAGTCGGGATCGATCTGTCGACGACGGGGCCGGCCGCCGTCATCGGCATCACGAGCAAGAACGCGATGCTGATGTGGCCTAAAACGATCGCCGGTCAGCCGGCGCAATACATCATTCTCGACGACGGCTCCGACCCGGGCGCCGCGGTGCGCAACATTCGCAAGCTCATCAACGAGGATCACGTCGACGTGATCGTCGGGCCCAACGTCACGCCGGCCGCCTTGGCGGCGCTCGATGCCGTGGCCGATTCGCATACGCCGATGATCACGTTGATCGGGTCGGCGAGCGTCGTGGAACCGCAGGAAGGCAAGCGAGTCTGGGCATTCAAGATGGCGCAGACCGACGGCGCGATGGCCGACGTCATGACGCGCTATATGGCGAACCATGGCGTGAAGACCGTTGGCTTCGTCGGATTCGCCGATAGCTATGGCGACAGCTGGCTCAAAGAGTTCTCGACCTTCGCCAGGCTGCGTCACATCGAGATCGTCGCGACCGAGCGGTACAACCGAACCGATTCGAGCGTGACGGGGCAAGCGTTGAAGCTGATCGCGGCCCGCCCCGACGCGATCCTCGTCGCGGGGGCGGGGACGCCGGCCGTGCTGCCGCAGCGCGAGCTGATCGAGCGCGGCTATAAAGGGCCAATCTATCAAACGCACGGGATCGCCACGCCGGCGTTCATCAAGCTCGGCGGCAAGGACGTGGAAGGAACGCTGTTCCCGACGCAGCCGGTCGTCGTTGCCCGCACGCTGCCGGCCGACCATCCGGCGAAGAAGGCGGCCCTGGCTTTCGTGAACGACTACGAGGCCAAGTATGGGCCGGACAGCGTAACGCAATTCGCCGGCGATGCGGCGGGGGTTTATCCGCGCCTGAGCGATGCCGTGGCGCGGGCGCTTAAAACGGCGCAGCCGGGCACGGAGGCGTTCCGCACGGCGCTACGCACCGCGCTCGAGCAGGCGCACGAACTCGTCGTGCCGAACGGCGTCGTCAACGCGAGCGCGAGCGATCATGTGGGACTCGATCAGCGAGCGAGCGTCATGGGGATCATCAAGGGCGGGAAGTTCGTTTATTTGAGCCGGTAGGGGGCCCCGGCCTCGGATTCGCTCGGGCGATGCCGTACCCGCCGCGATGGGCCGGCATGATGCGACGTCCGATCGATCGGCGCGCCGGCACGCGTTGCCGCCGATCATGTCCGTTCATCGCGGCACGGCTTGCCAGCCGCACCCGTTTCCGTCATAATCGCGCTCTTCCGCTCGGTGCCCCAGCGCGCCGACACCTGCCCAGGTGGTGAAACAGGTAGACGCAGGGGACTCAAAATCCCCCGCCGCAAGGCGTGCCGGTTCGAGTCCGGCCCTGGGCACCAAGAATTCTCTTGAAGGCCCGGCCCGCAAAGCTGGGCCTTTTTGTTGGTTCGAATCGTAGAACTGTATCGATGGTCATCGTAGAGATCCATTGACCGTCCACTCGATTCCCAGTAGTCTTCGCCGCGATAAGTCGGGATCAGCGTCGGCAGCTATCCTTAGGAAGAGCGGACCCCCGGCTTCTTGATTGCAAAAAGGGCGTCAATACCGTGACGCCCTTTTTATTCGAAGTCGGCGATTCTTCTCCCCCTACCGCTGTTCCTTCACCCGCGACACAAGCTGCGTCGGGCTCACGAACTGCAGCGCGATCAGCACCCACACCAGCGTGATGGCCATATAGATCATCGCCATCGCATCGATCGACTGCGGCGCGCGCACGCCCGTGGAAAACACCGCGTAGTAAAGCGCGACGACAAGCGTCTGCGTGCTCGGCCCCGCCGTGAAGAACGTCAGCTCGAACATGCCGATCGTGCGCACGAGCACGAGCAGCCCCGCGGCCAGCATGCCCGGTACGAGCAGCGGCAGCAGCACATAGCGGAAATAGCGGGACGTGTTCGCACCGAAAATGCGCGCGGCGGCTTCGAGATTCGGATCGATCTGCTCGATGAACGGCGTCATCACGAGAATGACGAACGGCAAGGCGGGCACGAGGTTCGCCAAGATCACGCCCGTCAGCGTGCCCGCCAAGCCCACCTTGTACATCACCGTGGCCATCGGAATGCCGTAAGTCACCGGCGGCACCATGAGCGGCAGCAGGAACGTCATCATCGCGAGGCGCTTGCCCGGAAACGAAGCGCGCGCGAGCGCATACGCCGCCGGCACGCCGAGCGCGATCGACAGCAATACGACCGCGCCGACCACCTCGACCGTGACGAGCAGCACGCTCGAGAGTTGAAAGTCACGCCACGCCTGCCCATACCAATGCAGCGTGAACCCTTGCGGCAGCAGTGTGCCGAACCAGCGCGTGCCGATCGAGTCGACGGCGACGGTCGCGATCAAGAGCACCACGTTCAGCAGGAAAAACGCCATCGTGCCCCAAACGAGCACGGTCCACAGCCGGCCTCCGATACTGCGCGATTCGCGTGGCGCTGCCCGCTTCGAACGGCTGCCGCCCTCGTCGAGCGCACCCTGCGCGGCCAACGCGCGCGCGGTTTGATTGCTCGTAGTCATCAACCTTTCCCTCCCGTGACGGGCCCGGTGTAGAAGAAGCGGCGCGCACCGAGCATTCCGGCCACGACGACGAGTTGGACGAATCCCATCACGATCGCGATCGTCGAAGCGAGCGCGTAGTCGTAGTTCTCGAACGCCGCCTCCGATGCGGCGATCGACATGACGCGCGTGGGACCGGCCGGCGCGCCCAGCAGCACGGCCGACGGAAACACGGAAAACGCCTGTACGAACGACAAGCAGGCGGCCATCGTCAATCCGGGCACCAGCAGCGGCAAGTAAATCTGGCGAAACTGCTGCCACGGGCTCGCACCGAGCGTGGCCGCGGCGCGCGCGAGCGTCGGATCGATCCCGGTGATGTAGGACAGCGTCAACAAAAATGCGAACGGAAAACCCGAGATGACGAGCGAGATCAACACGCCCCAGTAGTTGTGCGTGAGCCGCACTTCGCCGCCATATAGATGGAGCGCTTGCACGCCCTGCGTGAACCAGCCGTTCGGCGAGAAGTACGACAGCATGCCGTCGGCGATCAGCACCGTGCCGAGCGTGACCGGAATGACGAGCAGCGTGGTCGCGAGCTTTTGATACGGCGATTTGCGGCGCAGCGCGAAAGCGACGGGCACCGACACGCCGACATTGATCAGCGTGGCCGGCACCGCGAGCTTCAACGTCACGAAGATCGTCGGCCACATCGAGCTGTCGGAGAAGAACGTCGCGTAGTTCGCGAAGATGCCCCCGCCGTTCATCGGCTGGAACGACAGCATGAGCCCGTAGGCGAACGGATAGATGAACAGTGCGACGATGAAGCCGAGCGCCGGCGTGACGAGCCAGCCCTTCATATCGCGCGGTGCGGACAGCGGCAAGGCGCTCACGATGCACGCTCCTCGCGATAGACGAGTGCGCATTCCGGCGACACGGCCAGCGTCACGCGCTCGCCCTGGGCGAACTCCCCTTCCACGCGCGCCCACATCTTCCCGAACGGCGCGGTAACGAGCAGCAATGAGTCACGGCCGCCGTATTCGACTACGTCGACGTCCACGTCGAATGCGTTGGGCGAGCCGGGCTGCGCGCGCACGAGATCGTCGGGACGAATCGCGATCATCGCAGTCTTGCTTTCCAGCGCTTCCATCGGCGTACCGACGAGGCGCACGCCGCCCGCCGAGACTTCGACGCCCTCGCCGGCCGCCTGCACGAGCGCGCAGGGCAGGACGTTCCGGTACCCCATGAAACGCGCGACGTGAAGGTTACTAGGCTTGCAGTAAACCTCCTTGGGCGAGGCGACTTGCTGCACGACGCCTTCCTTCATGACGACGATGCGGTCGGCCATCGACAACGCTTCGTCCTGATCGTGCGTGACGTAGATCGTCGCGCGATCGAGACCGCCGTGAATGCGGCGAATCTCTGCGCGCATTTCGATCCGCAGCTTCGTGTCGAGATTCGATAGCGGCTCATCCATGAGCACGACCGGCGGTTCGATCACGATCGCACGCGCGATCGCGACGCGTTGCTGCTGGCCGCCCGACAACTGGCCCGGCAGCTTGCTTTCATGACCGACGAGTTGGACGAGCTGTAGCGCGGCGCGGGCGCGCTGCTCGACCTCACGTTTGGATACGCCGCGCATCTTCAGGCCGAATCCGACGTTCTCGAGCACGGACATGTGCGGAAACAACGCATAGTTCTGGAACACCATGCCGAAGCCGCGCTTTTCGGGCGGCAGCACGTCGATACGCTTGTCGTCCAGCCAAATCTCGCCGCCCGTCAGCGGCTGCAGGCCGGCGATGCAGTTCAGCGCGGTCGATTTCCCGCAGCCCGATGGGCCGAGCAGCGCGATGAACTCGCCGCGCTCGATTTCCAGATCGAGCCCTTGCAAGGCGGCGACGTGGGCGCCCTGGTCGTTCGCAAAGCTGCGGCACACGGCGGTAAGACGAAGTCGGTCGAAATTGTGCTTCATGATGATTCCCTGACTGGCATTTCAGGTGCGGCGCGACGGACCGTCTCGCCCGTCGCGGCCGCACGGCATGACGATAGCTTTACTGCGTCTTTTGCGCGCCGACGTCGGTATCCCACTTGTGGAATGCCTTCACCATCGCGTCCGCCGAAAGCGGCACGACGTTCGGGCGATCGGCGATCCACTTGTCGTACTCCGGGCGGCCGTACTTCTTGATGACTTCCTGGCTATGCGCCGGCGCTTGGTCGACGCCCACGCCCTTGATCGCCGGCCCCGGATAGAAGTAGCCGTCGTCGTAGGTCATCGCCTGCTGAGCCGGCTGCATCATGAAGTCCAGCAGCTTGTAGAGCACGTCGAGCTTGTCCTTGGGCACGCCCTTCGGAATGACCATGAACTGGGCATCGTTGACCCACGTCATGTCGTCGAACCGGCCTACCTTGAAATTGCCCGGCACCACGCCCAGCGCGCGCGGATTGATGTCCCAGCCCGTCATCGTGACGGTCATCGAACGCGTGCCTTCGCCGAGTTCCTTCATGACCGCCGACGTACCGCCCGGGTAATACGGCACGCACTCGTTCAATTGCTTGAGGAAGGCCCAGGTGTTGGCCCAGCCGTTGACCGGATCTTGCGGGTTCTTGTCATGGAGCAGATAAGGCAACCCCATCAGCCAAGCGCGGCCCGGGCCCGAATTGGCGGGACGGGCGTAGATGAATTGGTTCGGATGCGCCTTGCACCACGCGAGCAATTGCTGGGGCGACTTCGGCACGTCTTTGTCCGCAACCTTGTCCGGGTTGTATTCGAGCAGGGGGCCGGCCGGCGAATACACCACCTCGAGGCCGTAGCCTTGCGCGAGATCCTGCATCTTGCGCGGCGCAGGCGCGTATTGGTCCAGCACGCCGGGGAAATGAGCGGCCTGATCGGGCAGCAGCTTCAGCCACAGGTTTTGCTCGATGCCGGCGGAGAGCGCGTCGGTGCCCGTCAACACGAGGTCGATGTCGGAGCGGCCCGCGGCTTGCATCGCCTTGATCTTGCCGGGCAGTTGCGGCGCCGGCGCATTGGTGTACGTGATGTTGCCGACGAGATTCGGATACTTCGCCTTGAACGCCTCGAAGCCCGCTTTCGTCAACGCGAGATTGCCCGCCACGTCGACGATGTTGATCGACACCGGATCGGCAAAGCTTGCCGTCGCCATCAACGAAAAGCCCAGCGCCGCCGCGATGCAGCCGATGCGCCGCCCGATTCTTGAATGCTTCATGTCTCCTCCTACGGTTATCGAGATTGTCTGTGACGCGAATGGGTCTCTTGTCTGCTCGTTCGTCCGTCTCTCGTTGAACGGACCCGCTACAAACCGCCGGCCTCCGCCATCCCCAAGGGCATGCGAAGCGCCGGTTCCGGCAAGCCTTTGACGCCCGCATCGAGCGCGAACGTCGCGCCCGAGAGCGCGTCGCCGTCGACGCGAATCGACGTGACGAACAACGTATCCAGTTGCGCGCCGCCGAACGCACACATCGCGGGCTTGGCGACCGGTACGCGAATGCTCCGATCGAGCTTGCCCGCCGGCGTATAGCGATGCACAAGTCCCGCGTCGTTGCCGCAAATCCAATAGCAGCCCTCGGCATCGACGGCCGCGCCGTCGGGACGGCCGAGCCCGGATGCCGAGTCCATCTCGACGAAAACGCGCCGAGCGTACGGCACGCCGTCATCAATGTCGTAGTCGAACGACCAGATGACGCGCCGGCTCGGATGCGAGTCCGACAAATACATCGTGCGGCCATCGGGGCTGAAGGCGAGGCCGTTGGGCACGATCAGTTCGTCGCAAAGCGTTTGCAGGGTGCGTCTTCCGGCATCGAGCCGATACAGCCGCCCGGCGGCGCGCGCGAGCGCCATGTCGAGAACCATCGTACCGGCGAGGAACCTTCCTTGCCGGTCGCAACGCCCATCGTTGAAGCGCATACCCTCGCTCGCGTGAGCAACCGAGGCAAGGCGTTCGCTGACGTCGATCGCCGCATCGGGAACGAGGTGCTGCGCGAGGTAGATGCCGCTCTCCATCGCGAGCGCCACGCCGCCCTGCGCCAGCAAGGCGAACGAGCCGGCCATCTCCGGCAAGGCCCAAGCATCCGTGCGGCCCGTCGTCGCCTTCCAGCGCCACAGCGTGCGCCCGACGATATCGGTCCAGTAAAGCGCTTCCTCGCTGGCGGACCAGACCGGGCTCTCGCCCACGCCGCAGCGCATGTCGCCGATTCGCTCGATGGAACTCGTGCCGGTCATGGTCGTTCAGTCTCCGAAAGGCCCCGTCGTGACGAAGGCTCCGCCTTGATAAACGCGCACGGGATCGTCTTCGGCGCGCGGCGGCTGCTCTCGCTCGATCCGTTCGCGCCAGGGCTCGCTCGTCTGCGTGGGCGCGTAGCCCAGATGCGCGGCATGCGAGTTATCCCACCAGACATCGCGATTGGCCGACACGCCGTAGACGATCGTGCACTTCACGTTCGGCACGAACATCGCGCGCCGCACGAGCTGCTCGAGATCGTCGTAGCCGAGCCAGGTCGCCAGCATGCGGCGATCCTTCGGCTCGGGGAAGGACGAGCCGATGCGCAGGCACACCGTTTCGATACCGTAGCGATCGAAATAGAACTGCGCGAGCTGCTCGCCGAATGCCTTGCTCAAACCGTAATAGCTGTCGGGCCGTTGCGGGGCGACCGTATCGATCACTTCGTCCTGCCGATAAAAGCCCGTCACATGGTTCGAACTGGCGAAGACGATACGGCGCACGCCATGCCGGCGCGCCGCCTCGTAAAGATGATAGGCGCCTTGAATATTTGCCGGCAGCACCTCCTCGAACGGACGCTCGACCGAGACGCCGCCGAGGTGAACGATCACGTCGACGCCGCGCACGAGCGCATCGACAGCGGCGGCGTCGGCCAAGTTGCACACCACGGCTTCTTCATTCGTCCGCGCCTCGCCGATGGGCGCGATGTCCGACACGCGCAGCACGTCGGCGTAATGCGGCAGCCGCTCGCGCAGCACGCGGCCAAGCCCGCCGGCGGCGCCCGTCAGCAGGATGCGGCCGCAGTGAGTGCGAATGCCGTCCAAGGGATCGGCGTGTTCAAGCGTGAGCGTCATGTCAGGTCAGGTCACTGGTGCGGGATTGAACAGAACGAGATCGTTGTGCAGGCCGAGCTTGTCGGCGCACACTTGCTTGCGGCCGCTCGCGACGTCGAGAATCATATGGAACAGCTCCCAACCGATGTCGGCGATGCTGGCCTCGCCCGTTGCGATACGACCGGCATCGAGGTCGATCAGATCGTGCCAGCGCTCGGACAGCGCCTTGCGCGTCGAGACCTTGATGACGGGCGCCATCGCGAGGCCGTAAGGGGTGCCGCGACCGGTCGTGAACACTTGCAAATTGATGCCCGAGGCGAGCTGCAGCGTGCCGCAGACGAAGTCGCTCGCCGGCGTCGCCGCGAAGATCAGGCCCTTGCGGCGCATTTTTTCACCGGGGCCGAGCACGTCGACGATCGGGCTCGTACCCGACTTGACGATCGAGCCGAGCGCCTTTTCCACGACGTTCGAAAGCCCGCCGCGTTTGTTGCCCGGCGACGGATTCGCGCTGCGGTCGGCTCGGCCGCCGCTCAAATAATCGTCGTACCACGCCATTTCGCGCAGCAACGCACGGCCGACGTCCTCGTCGATCGCGCGCGGGGTCAGCAAGTGGATCGCGTCGCGCACTTCGGTGACTTCCGAGAACATGACTGTGCCGCCCGCCCGCACGATCAGATCGGCGGCGAAGCCCACGGCCGGGTTCGCCGTGACGCCCGAGAATGCATCGCTGCCGCCGCATTGAACGCCGATGACGAGATCGGACGCGGGACAGGTTTCGCGCCGCCGCTCGTTCAAGCGAGCGAGCCGCTCGTCGGCCATCTCGAGGATCGCATCGACCATCTCGCCGAAACCTTCATAGGCCTCGTCTTGCAGCGAGAGCACGGGAGACTGCGGCTTGCCTGCCACCTCGATCGGAATGCGCCCGCCCGGCGCGAGATTGGACGGCACGAGCCGCTCGGGCACGAGCTTCTCGCAGCCAAGGCCGATCACCATGACTTCGCCACCGAAGTTCGGATTGACGGCGAGGTTCTGCAAGGTGCGAATCGGCACGATGGCGGCCGGCGCGTTGATCGCCACGCCGCATCCGTACGTGTGCGTGAGCGCCACGACGTCGTCGACGTTCGGGTAACGCGGCAGCAACTCGCGCTTGATGCGCGATACGACGTAATCCGTCACGCCCGCCACGCACTGCACGCTCGTCATGATGCCGAGTACGTTCTTCGTGCCCACGGTGCCGTCCGCGTTGCGATAGCCCTCGAACGTGTAGCCTTCGAGCTTGGCTAGCTCGGGGGCCCTGCGCGTCGCGAGCGGCAGCGCATCGAGCGCCGGCGGCTGCGGAAGTTGCACCGCGCTTTCGTCGATCCAGCTGCCGCGCGCGAGCGGTTTGGCCGCATAGCCGATGATCTCCCCGTAACGCACGATCGCGTCGCCCTGAGCCAGCTCGGTCAGCGCGACCTTGTGCCCTTGCGGCACGCCCTGAACGAGTACCGTGCCGTCGTCGAGCGCCGTCCCTTCGGCCAGCCCACGCGCGTTCACGACGATCGCGACGTTGTCGCGCTCGTCCACGCGTATCGTGATCGCACGCTCGGCAGCGGCGTCCGACACGGAAGTAGAAGCAGACATTGCAAAAGACTCCATCGTTTGTCGCATCTTCACACGATGCGCATTCAGCGCACCAGGCAGGGACGCTTGTTGTCGAACGTCCAGCCCGGAATCAGGTACTGCATGGCCGCCGCATCGTCACGGCTGCCGAGCCCATGCTCGAGATACAGCGCATGCGCGCTAGCCAACGCATCCTCGTCGAGTTCCACGCCCAGGCCGCCGCGCGAGGGCACGGCCACTTGTCCTTGCTCGATCTTGAACGGTTCGCGCGTGAGCCGCTGGCCGTCTTGCCAAATCCAGTGCGTGTCGATCGCCGTAATGTCCCCGGGCGCCGCCGCGGCGACGTGCGTAAACATCGCCAGCGAGATGTCGAAGTGATTGTTCGAATGCGAGCCCCAGGTAAGCCCCCATTCCGCGCACAGTTGCGCCACCCGTACCGAGCCGCGCATCGTCCAGAAATGCGGATCGGCCAGCGGGATGTCCACGGCGCCGAGCGTGACCGCGTGGCCGAGCTGGCGCCAGTCGGTGGCA
>Ga0310811_10009772_pt1 | contig 12401 bp, 14 predicted proteins | sample YCmetagenome_FD_207642 | JGI IMG/M metagenome (GOLD analysis project Ga0310811, IMG submission 207642) | Soil microbial communities from experimental microcosm in Duke University, North Carolina, United States - YC | ecosystem: Engineered > Artificial ecosystem > Soil microcosm > Unclassified ... | reverse complement strand
GCGGCCCGGCGACGATCGATCGCGCGCGCGGTTTCCAGCGCATCCGGGTTCATGAACAGGATGGCGTTGTATTTCGGGTTGTATTCGGCGATGCGGTCCAGAAAGGCCTGGGTCAGGGCTTCGGACGTCATGGCTCCGCTGGCCATGGCGGCCTGAGCCTTTTCGACCGTGAGTTCGACGAGATCAAAGGCGGGCAGTTTGCTGTCAGTCATTTCTAGGAAAAACTCCGGTCCGGATAGCGCAAGGGCGGCAAGGTGGCAGCCTGGGGGCTGGCGATGCAAGATACCGGCCGGTTCGCCGCGCGTCGCGCGGCTGGTCTCATGCGGCGGGCCGGATGGTTGCAGCGGCGCCACTCAGCGTAGGATTCCGCAGCTTCACGCAAAGGGAGAAAGAGAATGGCGCGCCCCTTCCGGCTGGTCGATGTCTTCGGCAGCGGTGAATTTTCAGGCAATCCGCTCGCGGTCGTGGCCGATGCGGCGGGCCTCGACACGGAGACCATGCAGCGTATTACGCGCTGGCTCAATCTGTCGGAGACGACCTTCCTGTTGCCGCCGGAAAATCCGGAAGCGGATTATCGCGTCCGCATCTTCACCCTCGCGCGTGAATTGCCCTTCGCCGGGCACCCGACGCTCGGCACCTGCCATGCCTGGATAGAGGCGGGCGGCACGCCGCGCCGGCCAGGGCAGATCATGCAGGAATGCGGCGTCGGTCTCGTCCCGATCCGCGAGACGCCGCAGGGCTACGCCTTCGCGGCCCCGCCGCTCGTGCGGGAGGGTCGACCGAGCGACGAGGTGATTGCCGAGGCTGCCGCCGTCCTGCGCATCCATGTGGACGCGATCGTCGATGCCGCCTGGATCGACAACGGGCCGGGCTGGCTCGGCATCATGCTCTCTTCCGCCGAGGCGGTGCTGGCGGTGCAGCCGGACGTATCGCCGGGGCGTCATGTCGACATCGGCCTCATCGGCGCCCATCCCCCAGGAAGCGAAGCGGCTTATGAGGTGCGTGCGCTGTTCTCCAATGCCGAGGGCACGGTGATAGAGGATCCGGTCACCGGCAGCCTCAACGCGTCCGTCGCGCAATGGCTTTTCGCCTCCGGCAGGGTGACGGGCGGCTATGTTGCGGCGCAGGGCACGGTGCTCGGGCGGCGGGGGCGCGTGCGGATTGATCGCGATGCGGAGGGCGCCATCTGGGTTGGCGGCGCGACGCGCACGCTCTTCGCCGGTGAGGGGCGCTTCTGACAGGTCACCGATTGAAACCTTCGGCAAAGTCATTGCTTTCACTGCCAAAACCTTCATAGATCCTGATCATTCCGCTATGCGCGCCATGATGGCCGCTCACCGTTCGTTCAGGAGAGACGCATGCAAGGCTTCGCCAGTGACAGGCTGCGCGACGAGGTCATCCTCGTCGCGCGCATCCTTCTTGTCCTGCTCTTTCTCATTTTCGGTTGGGGCAAGATCACCGGCTTTTCCGGCACAGTCGGCTACATGGCTCATAGCGGCCTTCCGCTGCCCTGGGCGGCGGCCATCATTGCCATCGTCATCGAGGTCTTCGTGTCGATCGCGCTTGTGATTGGAGTCTACACGCGGCCGCTGGCGCTGGTGATGGCGATCTATACCCTCGCCACCGCCTTCATCGGCCATCCCTACTGGACCATGAGCGGCACGGCCCATTTCGAGGCAGAAATTAACTTCTTCAAGAACGTGAGCATCATCGGCGGCTTCCTGCTGCTCTATGTGACCGGACCTGGCCGCTACGCCTTGCGTTCCACGCTCTAAGCCCGCTCGCGGCCGTCGTTCAGCGCAGCGGGATCATTCGCCGTAGCACCCCGTCCTTCAGCGCATAGTGGTGGAAGAGCGCCGTCGCTGCATGCAGTCCGGCAATGACAATCACGGCCCAGGCCGCCCAGAAATGGATGAAGCCAACGGGGGCGCGCAGGACCGGCTCCGCCGGAAGCGGCGAGGGGATTGAAAAGAGCCAGAAGACATTCAGCGCCTGGCCGGCCGCCCAGCGTTTCAGCGGCCCGGTCACAATCATGGCAAGCAGCAGGAGATAGAGCACGCCATGCCCCGCCTGGGCGAGCTTGCCGACCATGCCGGGGTGCGACAGACGCACGGATCCGAAGACGCGCCAAAGGATGCGCGCGATCACGATCGCCACCAGCAGGCAGCCAAGGGAGACGTGCAGGCCCTGAAGCAGGTGTCGTGCGGGCCCGCGCGGCAGGAACCCCCAGATCTGGGCGAAGGCGAAGAGTGAGACGACCAGCAAGGCCGTCAGCCAATGGAACGCGATCGCGAGCCCGTCATAGCGGCCGGACCAGCGCCCCGCGTGGGTTCGTCCGGCGATGTCACGCGTGGCAACAGGCATGCGGCAATCCTTTGAATTGATGCGCTCGGTCTAGCCTCTGGGGCTGTAACGGAGCATCTCGATATGTATTCGGACGGTTAACGCGCAAGCGGCGGCGCGTCCTCGCCTGCCGTCGGGCCCTCGGTGCCGAGGGTGAGGAGGGCTTCCGTGCCGCCTCCGCTGCGCGGCGCGAGGCTGAGGCTCCCGCCATGAGCTGCTGCGATTTGCGCCACGATGGCGAGGCCCAAGCCGGCTCCGCCCTCACGCGCATGGGGCCCGCGCTCGAAGGGCTGCAGCAGCCGGGCCTCCTGCCCGGGCGGGATGCCGGGCCCACGGTCGCGCACCGCGATTTCCCGCGGCGCACAGACCGCCACCTCGACCGTCGTTCCCCGCGGCGCATAGCCGAGGGCATTTTCGACAAGATTGATGAGCGCCAGCAGAAGAGCGGCGCGGTTGCCGGTGACGGTTAGTGATGCTTCCCCGGTCAGGGCCAGTTCCACCCCCTCGCGAATAGCGAGCGGTGCAAGGCCGGCGACCGCTTCGGCCGCGACGTCGTGCAGGTCGATCGCCTCGGAGAGATCGACCGGCAGGCTTTCGAGCCGCGCCATGCGGAGGAGTTGGGAGACGAGCCTGCTCATGCGGTCGGAATCGTGGCGCAGGCCACAGACCTCCGGTGATTCGGCCATACCGTCCAGCCGGGCTGTGAGCACGGCGAGCGGTGTGCGCAGTCCGTGTGCCGCCTGGGCCATGAAGCTGCGCTGGGCGGCGATGGTGCGTTCCAGCCGGCTCAGCGCCTCGTTCACGGCATCGACCAGCGGCGTCACTTCCCGCGGCAGGCCTTCGGCTGGCAGGCGGCGGCCGGGCTCGCCTGGGCGGATCGCGGTGGCGGCGGCCGAGGCGCGGGTGAGGGGGCGGAGCCCGCGTCGCAACGTGACGATGCTGACACCGAGCATAAGGAGGCCGATCGGCAGTAGCAGCCAGACGGCGGTCCCCAGAAACTGTGTTGTCAGACTGTCGACGATTGCTTCCGCCTGCTCCCGCCCCTGCAGGAGAAGGACGAGCCGCCCATCCACGTTGCGCGCAAACCCCATCAATCCTTGTGGGTGGCCGGGCGTGGGCGGCAGCCGGAGGAAGCCGGGCCCGACGGTGTCGGGCAGGAGCGGGCTGAGGATGGCGGCTTCATCCGGGTCCGAGGTGGAGAGCAACCGTCCGCCCGTGCCGAGGATGAGAAAGACGGTATCGCCGTCCGAAAGACGAAATCGATCGGTGACGGCGCGTGGCAGTTCGAAGGGTTGGTCGGCCGCGCCTTTCGGCAGATGGCGGACCAGGAAATCCACTTGCTGTTGCATCGCCGCGTCGTCGAGATCGTGCAGCGTCGCGACCGTCCGCCAGGCGACGGCTCCGGCCGCGAGCAGAATGGTGCAGAGCATGACGCCGGCGAGCCGCCAAGCGAGGCGGGCGGTAAGCGACCAAGGCCGGCGCCTGCGCCTGCGCCGCGGCGCTGCCTTCACGCGGGTTCGGCCATGAGGTAGCCCACGCCGCGGATGGTATGAATGACCGGCGTGGCGCCTGCTTCCTGCAAGCGGCGTCGCAGCCTGTGGACCAGCACTTCCAGCGCATTGGAGCCGAGTTCGCGGTCTAGACTGTAGAGGCGCTGCTCCATGATTTCTCGCACGACCACGCTGCCCTGCTGCCGCAACAGGATTTCCAGCATCGAGGTTTCGCGCGGGGTGAAGGAGACATCCTGCGCGTTGATTCGGATGTGCCGTCCGACGGTGTCGAGCGCGAGATTGCCGAGTGTCAGGGTGATGCCAAGTGCGGCATTGGGCCGCCGGAGCAGGGCGCGTAGGCGGGCGACAAGTTCCGGCATGTGGAAGGGTTTGACGAGATAGTCGTCCGCGCCCGAATCGAGCCCCAGCACGCGATCTTCCGGCCCGTCCCGCGCGGTCAGGATCAGGATCGGCAGGCTGGTGTCGGACCGCCGGATCTCGCGTAGCAAGGCAATGCCGTCCCCATCGGGCAAGGCGCGGTCCAGGATTGCCGCGTCATAGCCGACGACGGCGAGAAAATCCCGCGCCTCGGCGAGGTTCGCTGCCAGGTCGACCGCGAAACCACCGCGTTCGAGCGCCGTGCGCAGCAGCACGCCAAGTTCAGGCTCATCTTCGATCGCCAGCAGTCGCATCTCCGCCAGTCCCTCCCGCCGGCCGATCATCGGCCGCGAAGCTTACAGGAACATTAGGGCAGGGCCGGCGGCCTGTCAGGTTGTCGTAAGCCGGGCCGGCGATAAGAGCCGCCGAGCGAGAGCCCAGGAGACGCAGGCGGATGAAGACAGTGATCAGCAAAATGATTCTGGCGGCGGCGATCCTCGTACCCGGCACCGCCTTCGCCGGTATCGCCTTGGCTCCTGTCATGCAGAGCTGGAACCACGACCGTCGGCAGATCGACGCAATGCTGGCAGGCGACCGTCCCTTCGACCAGGCGGCGGTGGCGGCGGCCATCCACACCTACGTGACCGATGCCAGCATGGTCGCCGGGCATGTGAGCGGCAGTTCGCCGGAGGCCCGGGATTTCGCCGCCCGCTTCCGCCGCTTCGCCCAGACGGCGGCGGCCTCGGCAAAGGACAGTGGCTCGGTCGCGCGCTTCCGTCCGCATTTCGAGGAACTCGTGGGTGAGTGCCGTTCCTGTCACGCGGTCTACAACAATTGAGGTCCTCATGAGCTTCATCGCACCGAGGCAGATCCTGCGTCGTAGCCTGCTGTCGCGCGCAGCGGTCTATCAGAGCGTGGCGCATGGCGAAGCGCGGCGCTCGCATGCGACCCGCCTTCTGCACCTTCTGCTGCTCCTCTCCGTGATCAATCAACTGGGGAGCAGCCAATTCATGAGCCGGCCGTTTCCCGGCGAGGCACCCTCCACCCTCTATGCGCTGCATGAATATGTCGGCATGGGCAGTTTCGGCCTCGTCCTCGGCTTCTGGCTCTGGACCCTCGTGCGGCGTGGCGAGACGACCATCGGCAGGCTGTTCCCCTGGTTCTCTCCCCCGGCCATCGGGGCGGTGATCAGGGATGCGATCGCCCAGCTTCGCAGCATTCTGCAGCGCGATCCCTTGGCCGAGAGCGACGGCGCTTTCGCAAGTGCGGTGCACGGGCTCGGGCTGCTGACCCTCACGGGGATGGCGGCGACCGGGACGCTCTATTTCGTCATGACGGGATCGAGTATCGGCCATCTCGCGCTCGGTCTGCACAAGACGATGGCCAACCTGATGTGGATTTATCTCTTCGGTCACGCGGGCATCGCGGTGCTGCATCACCTGCTCGGCCACGACATCCTGCGCCGCATGTTCTGGGTCCGACGCGGCATCACCATAACGACGCCGCGGCCTCGTAACCGGCAGCGCAGTGAGCGCGATCGGGCGGAGATCTGACCGCGGCCCGCGGTCAGTTGTAGGCGGGCTTGGTCGCCGAGAGATAGACCATGCGTTCGCTGCTCGGATAGTTGCCGGATTCGATTGCCGGGCGCAGCACGCTTTCGAAAAAGCTCTTCTCCGGTTCCGAAAAGCGCTTGTCCATCACGGCGCCGAGCGTCGGTGCCAGGGGATGAGGGGATATCTTGAGAAAGGTCTGCCAGGTGATGGGCCGTGGCGGATCGACGTGGATGTGCAATTGCAGATCGAGATCGCCGAAGCCGGCATTTTGAGCGAAGCGCAGCAGATCGCGTTCCGTATAGTTCGTCATCGGCGTCTCCTCCAGCCGCTCAGTCGAGTCCGGGTATTGCGCGGACTTCCAGCGGTGCAGCAGCGGCAACAGCTGGTCCTCATTATCTGGATCGCGCCGGTCCAGCACGGCGCGAAGGGCGATAGCGTTGAGCGCATCGTCCCGCATCACAGGTTCGGCGATCGAAAGCCGGCCGCCGGGCTTGAGCACACGATACATGGCCCGGAACGCGGCGGGCTTGTCCGGCACATAGGCCAGAACCGATCGCGTCGTGACGGCATCGAGTGTCCCGTCCTCGATGAGAGCGAGATCCTGTGCATCGGTTTGCAAGAGACGGCAGTGACGGGCGACGCCCCGCTGCCGCGCGAGACCTTCCGCCAGACGCAGGATGGAGACGGAGGTATCGGCCATGGTAACGGCAAGCTGGTTCTTCATACGCTCCAACGCGCGGAAGGCGACCAGCCCGTCTCCGGTACCGATGTCGAGCAGGCGGGCGCCGTGAGCGAGTTTCGCCGCGTCCAGTACCCGATCCGCATAATGCTGCAGTCTGGCGTGAAGATGGGTGCGATAGATTGCGTCATCGCCATGACGCTGGTGCAGCAGCCAGATCGCCCAGTGATCGGAGATGGCTGCAGATTCGGGTGCGGTCATCTGCATGGCAGCGGTATCCGCCCTGGGTAAAGTTGAAAGCGCGTCGGCGCGCCGACAGATGGCTTTTACGGAGATAAGGTTTCATAAAACATAACGACTTCGTGATGAATATGAACGAGACGTGAAGATTGTCAAACGCCCGCCATGCCGAGGGCGGCGAGAAGGAGAACGACGCTCCAAGGTGGTGCCTTCCAGACCGTGAGCAGCAGGAAGCCGGTTGCCGCGACCGCGACGTCGGGCGGCCCCCGCACGGCGCTGGTCCAGACCGGGGTATAAAGGGCAGCACCGAGCAGGCCGAGTACGGCGGCATTGGCACCGCGCATCGCGGCCTGGGCGCTGGGATGCAAGCGAAGCCGGTCCCAGAAGGGGAGGATGCCGACAAGGAGAAGCAGGCCCGGCAGAAAGATGCCGGCGAGTGCGATGCCGGCGGCTGCGAGCACGAGCGCGCCCGAGGCATGGGAAGCGGCCGCCATGGCGGCGCCGAGATAGGCTGCGATGGTGAAGAGCGGCCCGGGCACGGCCTGGGCAAGTCCGTAGCCCGCGAGAAAATCATGCTCGCCGAGGAAGCCCGGCGTCACCAGTCGCGCCTGCAGCAGCGGCAGGACGACATGACCGCCCCCGAAGACGAAGGCACCCGCCCGGTAAAAGGCAGAGAAATGCCCGAGCCCGCCCCAGAATCCGGTCCTCGGTATCAGGAACAGCAGCAGGAAGAGCAGCAGGGCCATGGCCGCCGCCCGTCGGGAAACCGGGCCAGTGACATGGCCTGTGGCCGTGATCGGAGCCTGGCGGCAGAGCAGCAGCCCGGCCAGGGCGCCGAGCGCGATCACGCCGAGCTGCACCAGGCTCTGCGGAACCAACAGCACGAGGCAGAGGCCGGCGAGCGCGATGCCGGCGCGCGGCCGGTCGGGCGCCAGGCTTCGGGTCATGCCCCAGACCGCCTGTGCGACGACGGCGACGGCAACGAGTTGCAGCCCGTGCAGCAGGGCCTGGCCAAGCGGCCCCTGCATACGCCCCGCCACGAGCGCGCAAACGAGCAGCAGCAGAGCCGAAGGCAGGGTGAAGCCCGCCCAGGCGGCGAGGCCGCCCAGAATGCCGCCGCCGCGGCGAAGACCCAGTGCAAAGCCGAGCTGGCTCGAGGCCGGTCCCGGAAGGAATTGGCAGAGGGCCAGGAGATCGGCATAGCCCGGCTCGTCGATCCAGCCGCGGCGAAGGACGAATTCCTGCCGGAAATAGCCGAGATGGGCGATGGGTCCGCCAAAGGCTGTGAGACCAAGGCGCAGGAAAGCCAGGAAGATTTCCGCCGGGCTGCCCGCCCGCATGCATCGGCCAAAGATCATCGCAAGGGCATTCCGGAAACGTGAGAGGCGTACGGGCCGCTCTGCCCCGCTTTGGCATTCTGCACCAGCGACAATATCGTGGAAGATGCGCGCCGGTCAGAACCGCAGGACGCGGAGCCCCATGCTGGACGCACACTCGGTCAACGGGCAGACCGATGACCGTCCTCAGTGAAGCGTTTCGGCAGTCAGCGCCCGGCGATTGTGGATGGCGATATGCGCACCTTTGACGGAGATGACACCGCAGCGCTTCAGATCGGACAGGCAGCGGGAAACCGTTTCGATCGTGAGGCCGAGATAATCCGCCATGTCGCCCCGGCTCATCGGCAGCTCCACGATGCCCTGCCTCGATCCTTCCAGCCGCTCCGTCATTTCGAGCAGGAAGGCCGCGATCCGTTCAGCGGCGGTCATGCGACCCAGGAGGACGATCCGGCTGCGCATGGCCTTGGCCTGGCGGGTCAGGTGACGGCGCAGTCGTTGCCCGAAGGCGGCATCCTCCTCGGCCAGCAGTTCCACGGTGGACAGGCGCAGGCGCCGGATGGTGACGGCCGTTACGGCCTCGGCCGCGAACTCGTGTTCGCCGACGGCATCCAGGCCGAAGACATCGCCCGGCATCAGAAAGTCGCTGACCTGACGGCGTCCGTCCTCGAGGCGCTGTACGCTCCGCACGCATCCTTCGACGACCTCGAAACAATATTCGGCGGCATCGCCCTGGGCAATGATGTCGCAGCCTTTTTCGATATCGACCAGCGCGCCGGTATTTTCCACGTGTCCAAGCGCGGCGCTTGCCGGGCCGATGCGAAATCCGTCGATCGCGGCAGAAGCAGCGGCAAGAACGGGGAGGCCAAAATTCTTGCCCGGTGCTGCCTCAATCTTGTTCGCAAAGATGAACGGGGATGCAAACATGGCAGGCTGTCTCCGAATGAATTCTGACATGGGGACAATGCATGGCTCGCCCATTAGGCAAAATTCGTTTGGCCACGTACGTGGTAGTACTTATTCTGTTGAACGCGCATGCGTTGTGAGGCGTGGCTGGCTGTCTCTCGGCCGCTGATAGATGAGACCGTTATCGGATTTGCTAGGCAGTGTCCGGCGGTGAGGGGTTCAGGATGGACGTGGTGCAAACGGTCCATGTCGTCGACGATGACGAGGGGGTCCGGCTTTCGATTGAGTTTCTTTTGAAATCGGAAGGATTAGCACCGGTGACCTATGCAAGTGCCAGTGATTTGCTGAGCACGTCTCTGCAGCCTGCCGGCTGCGTTCTGACCGATTTCCATATGCCCGGCATGGATGGGCTCGAACTGCAGAGCCGGCTCGCCGACCGGGGCGTACGCTTGCCGGTCATCGTTATGACCGGTTTTGCCGATGTCCCTGCGGCGGTGCGCGCAATGAAGGCGGGCGCCGTCGATTTTCTCGAAAAGCCTTTTGCCGAGGATCAGTTGCTGCACGCCGTCCGGCGAGCACTGGCAGAAAACCGCCAGGCGCTCGGCGCACTCCGGGCCGCCCAGCGGGCCTCTCAGCTCATTGCGACCCTGACCCCGCGCGAGAGCGAGGTGCTCCACCTACTGGCTGAGGGCCATTCAAACAAGGAAATGGCCCGGGTTCTCGGCACGAGTCCGCGCACCATCGATGTGCACCGCGCCCGCGTGCTCCAGAAGCTCGGCGTCGAGACCCTGCCCGATCTCGTGCGTCTGGTGTTGGCGGCACGGCCGCCGGAGCAGGGGAGCGGAGACTTCGAACCGAGCGATGGCCCTGGCCGGACCAGCCGCGGCAGGATGACATGAGGTGGAAGAGGTGATGGATGTCCCGGTCTGATGATGTGGCGGAGGTGGCTGGGCAGAAAGATGAGGATGTGCGGCCTTTCCTGGCGGCCATCGCCTCCTCCTCCAATGACGCAATCATCGGCAAGGACCGGCGGGGCAAGATCACCTACTGGAACGCCGCCGCCGAACGCCTGTTCGGCTATCCGGCGTCCGAGATCATCGGCCAGTCGGTTAGCCGCATCATTCCGCCCGATCGCGCTACGGAGGAGATGTCGATCCTCGATCGCGTGGGCAGCGGCGAATACCTCGCGCATTTCGAGACGAAACGGGTCACCAAAGACGGCCGCATCATCCCGGTCTCCCTCACCCTTTCGCCGATCCTCGGCCCTGACGGCGCGGTCATCGGCATATCGGATATTGCCCGCGATCTGAGCGAGACGCAGCGGCTGGCCGAGGCCTTTCAGCAGCGGGAAGCGCTGCTGCGCTCGATCCTCGACAGCAATCCGGACGGCTTCATCGTTATCGGCGAGAGCGGGATCATCAAAATCTTCAGCGCGGCCGCAGAGCGGATGTTCGGCTATGCCGCCGCAGAGGTCGTCGGGCGCAACGTCTCGATGCTGATGCCGGAACCCTATTCGGCGGCGCATGACGGCTATATGCAACGTTACCGGGACACGGGCGACCGGCGGATCATCGGCATCGGCCGGGTGGTGGCGGGCCTTCGCAAGGACGGTACGACCTTTCCCATGGATTTGCAGATTGGCGAGGCGACGGCCCCCGGCGAGCGCCGCTTCACCGGCTTCGTCCGCGATCTGACCGAACGTGAGAATCGTGATCGGCGCCTCGCAGAACTCCAGTCGGAACTGATGCATGTTGCGCGGCTCAGCGAACTTGGCCAGATGGCCTCCGCGCTGGCCCATGAGGTGAACCAGCCGCTGACCGCCGTCGCCAACTATCTGCGCGGCATGCGCCGGCTGTTGAACGACGATTCACCGCCCTTGCTGCGCCAGGGGATCGAAAAGGTGGCCGAGCAGACGGAGCGCGCACGTGCCATCGTCCAGAGCCTCAGAAGCCTCGTGAAGAAGGAAGAACGGCCGAGGTCGGCTGAGGATCTGGAGGCGCTGGTCCTTGAAACCGCGGCCCTTGTCCTTGCGGGCATGAGCCGTCGGGTGGCGCTCATCCAGGATATTCCGGCGGACGCGCAGGCGGTTTTCATCGACCGCGTGCAGGTGCAGCAGGTGCTCCTCAACCTGATGCGCAATGGCGTTGAGGCAATGGAGGGCAGGCCCCTGCAGCGATTGACCGTGCGCGCCAGGCGTGTGGGCGAGCGGGTGGAGATCGCGGTCGCCGATACCGGCTCGGGATTGAGTGATGAAGTGCAGGCGCGCCTTTTCCAGCCTTTCGTCACCACCAAAGCGGATGGGCTCGGCGTCGGACTGTCGATTTGCCGCACGATCGTGGAATCCCATGGCAGCCAACTGACTGTGACGAGCGTGCCCGAGCAAGGGACGACTTTCCTGTTCGACGTGCCTGCAGCTCCTGGTCTCGGAGCGCAGGCCGAGCCTCTCTAGGCGCGCGCCCATTCGAACTGACATAGATCAAGGCCGATCTAGTCTCGAATCGTTAAGCAAGGTACGGGAAACACTTATCTTTGTGCCAGGGAGGAGCCGGTAAGCGGATGGCTAAAGTGACAACCGGCAATATTGCCGTGGTGGACGATGATTTCGCCGTCCTCGAATCCTATCAGTTCATGTTGGAACTGGCGGGTTTCCGGGTGGCAGCGTTCACCTCGGCGCTCTCTTACCTCGATGCGTCGGATCTGGCGCCGAGCTGCATGATCCTCGACCAGCACATGCCCCTCATGACCGGTCTCGAATTGGCCGAAGCGTTGAAGGATCGGGCGCTGGATATTCCGATCATGCTGGTGACGGCGGCGCCGACACCGGCGATTCGAGAGCGCGCCGCCGAGCTCGGCATCACCAAGGTTCTGGAAAAGCCGCCGAACGAGGATGAGCTTCTGGAGTTCGTCGCGGCCCACGCCTGAGGCAGGGCCGGTCAGGCCGAGATGCGCAGACGGTCGCGGTGCGAGGCCGGTGGCGGCTTGGACCGGCGCTTATGCCAACGGTATGCGTCAGCGCGCGCACGGGGGTCATTCAGGTCTGGGACCCGGGGCGCCTATGCGCAATCAGCCGGATGCCCTTCTCGGCGGTCGCACAGTCTACCCGCCGAATAGCCATCGGAAAAAATGACGTTTGCCCCAGCGGGATCCTGTTCCATCGGCGCCACGTTAGTGAATGCTTCTGGCTTCGCGGCGCAGTCCGCGGAGAACCCGTCCTCTTCCAGCTTCAGCATGGGTCGCGACCCTATTCACATAGGCCCAGATTACCTCTTCGAGGGCGATCGCTGTCCAATCCGTCCGACCGCTGCGGCGCTCCTCATTAGCCCGCCGGATCTCGCCTTCGATCTGACGCGACGTGAACAGAGGTGCCCGGATGTCCGCGGGCCGATTATCATAGGTCAGAAGCCATAGGTCAGCGACTGTTGTTGGCATAGCGTGCTCTTTCCGCCTGCTCCCATACAGCAAGCAAGGCTGCCTGTTG